>FTKL01582698.1_pt1 | contig 45640 bp, 59 predicted proteins | sample 2434061 | NCBI WGS metagenome assembly FTKL01 (sample SAMEA3914816, study PRJEB12502) | metagenome | biome: forest; material: soil | place: USA | collected 2011-09-16 | depth 0.3 m
CTGATAAGGAAGAGGCCACAGGTTCAAGTCCTGTTAGGCCCACGCGTAGAGACCGCAAGGTCAGAGGCCCGATCCCCTTCTGAGGGGGTCGGGCCTTCTACATGAGTGGATCTTGTTAGTCCGGAATTTGCCCACTATCCGAGGCTTAGCCGTGCGCGTGCCGTGTTTTGGCCGGTAGCAGCCATCTGGGGGGCTGTTGAGGACTTCTACGGGGTGGTAGAAAAAGCGAGTGCCCCCGAGGGGACCCGTCCAGGGGTCCCCCAGGGGGCGACGGCGGCCCGCACCTCCTCCAGGTGGCGCAGGCCCACCAGGGCCGCCCCCTGCGTCCTCCAGTCGGCCGGGGGCGGCCCAGTCTGTTTGGCCCTCAGTGCGGCCGGGCGCGCGCCGCTTTCGGCCAATCTGGAGCGTCAGCCCCAGACCGAGTCCATCGCGCTGAACTCCTGGCCTGTGCTGGGGGTGGGGGTCGGGCTCGGAGTGACCTGTGCCACGCCCCAGACCGAGTCGGCTGCGGTGTGCTCGGAGGCGCCGGTGGCGGCGCCGATGGCCACGACAGCGCCGAGCGCCAAGGCGACGCCGGCGAGGGCTGCTGCGACTGTGGTGCGATAGGTAGCCCTGCGTGCGGACATGGGACACCCCTTCCTGTTCGCTGCTGGTGGCTGTGGTGCGCAAGTGCAGAGAGTGTTCCTCTCCGCACGCACTAGTGTTCGTGTGGTTCAGACTCGAATCAAGCGTTCCCGCGATATCCTCCAGAAGTTGCGCACGTGCGCATCGAATCGGTGGGACATACCGGGGGAAAACCGTGAGATCGGACATAGAGGACGCGCGCCTTTTGCTCACGCCGACCGCCCGGGACCTCTACCTGAGGATCCTCGCAGGACGCGAAACTGCTCCGTCCGCAGGCGCCGACCTCCAGCTTCTGATCGCCTCTCACCTCGTCGCCCCCGATCCCCACCGACCCGGCCACTACGAGGCGCTGGACGTCGACGTCGTGGTCCAGCAGTGGCAGACGTCCCTTCAGACCATGGCCGGCCGGATGCTCGCCGAAGCACAGTCGGTGCCTGCTCAGCTCCGCGAACTGTCCGACGCCTTCCGCAGGGCCCACCCTGCCCGACGCGCCGCGATCGACTACGTGGCGGGCACCTCGACCATCAACGAGCGCCTCGCTCGTCTTGTGTCCACCTGCACCGAGGATCTGCTGACGGCCCAGCCCTCGGGAGCGCGGCCGGCACACGTCCTCGCGGCGTCGTATCAGCGGGACCTCGGCGTCCTGGAGCGCGGCGCGAAGATGCGAACCATCTATCTTCCTGCCGTCCGGCATGACGGGCCGACCGCAAGATGGGCCCGCACCATGACCGAGCAGGGCGCGCAGATCCGCACCAGCCGACAGTTCGGCCGGGTCATCATCGTGGACCGGCGCGTGGCTGTCACCCCCGTGCTGGCGCGTGGCGAGGGCGATCAAGGGGCAATCGACCGGGCCGCATTCATCACCGACGAGACCATGGTGCAGCTGCTGGTTGCCGCCTTCGACCGGGACTGGGAACGGGCCGAGAGTTGGGACGGCGCGGACGCTGGTGTGGAGATCACCAAGACTCAGTGCGACATCCTGAACTGCATCGCCCGCGGCCTTGAGCAGGACGAGACGGCTGAGGAACTGCAGATGTCGCGTCGTACGGTGACGAATCGGCTGGCCGAACTGAGGATCGCTACAGGGTCGCAGAACCTGAGCCAGCTAATGCACTGGTGGGGACGGCACGGCCACAACGTCTGAACACTCAGACCTGGCTGGGCTGGATAACCGCCGTGTAGGACCGGCCGGCCACCTCGAATCGCAGCCTCAGCGCGCCGTCGCGGTGGATGAAGTCGGCAGCCCGATCGGCATCGCTGAGAAAGAAGTCGAAGGACTCGTGGTCCTCTCGGCGGAGGGGCAGGGTGGCGAGCAGGGTTCGGAGGGTGCTGACGGCTACCTCGAGGGTGCCGGGGGTGGTCGGGTCGGCGATGCCCTCGACTGTGAGGGTGTAGCGCGTGGTGCTCAGGGCGTGCTCCGGATCTCGGTCCCCCCGGGGCTGCGGTCTGCGTACTCTATCGAACACTCTGTTCGAGTTAATGTGCCTGTGTTGGTACTGACTTTGGATCTTTCCTAGACGAGCGTCGGAGGGGTGCCGACCGATGATCTCGAAGCCCGCCTGCTCGCTGAGCGGCAGACCGTCGGTCATCGCATCCGGGCCCTCCGTCACCAGCGGGGGCTCACTCTGCCCCGGCTCGGCGAGTTGGCCGGCGGCATCGACCGGCGGACCATTTCCCGCATGGAGTACGGCACGCAGGCATCCACCATTGACCAGCTCAACGCGGTTGCCTGGGCTCTTGGGGTCGAGACCTGGCGCCTGTTCTGGGACGAGTGATCAGCGTCTGCCGCGACGCCGGAACGCGGGCGGGCGCGGCCGGGGCGGAGCTGGCAGCACCGCGCAGGGCCGGCACCGGTCTATGGCGTCCGAGTGGCTGTTGATGACCTCGACGAACCGCCCCTGGCCGTACTGTCCGCAGCGGCGGCAGTAGCCTGACGACTCCTCCTCGCCGCTCACGGGCCGACCTCCGCCCACAGTGTCCCGTGCGCACCGTCCGAGGCGTGGCCGTACTGGGCCGTCTCGGGGAGGGCGGCGAGGGCGCTCAGGATTTGAGCGTGCTGGGCAGCCGTCGGCGGTCGGCGCAGGATCATGTCCATCCGGTCTGCGCCAGTGGGGGTACGGCTGTAATCCACATAGGCGCCGACCGTGGCCACGGCCGCCGCGACGACCTGGAGGGGAGAGGGCGGCGTCATCGGACCCGCGCTGTCCGGACGGCCGGCGCGATCCGTACGGACCGGAGCTCGCCCTCCAAGCGGAACGTCAGGTTGAGCCGGCCGTCCTGCTGGATCGCGGTCAGCACGCGCTGCTCGACACCGTCGCCGAAGAAGTACTCGTAGGCGCCGTACTGCACCGCGCCCAGCGGCAGCGCCCGCAGGGCCTCCCACAGCAGGACAATCGCCTGCGGCAGCGGTACCTGCTGCGGCTCCATGACGCCCTCGATATCGGCAGTCACCATCAGGGCGTCCGGCGCCATGAGCTTGCTCATCGGCTCTCCTCGGGTACGTGGTCGGAGCAGGCGACAACAGCCCAGCCGAGCGGGGCCGTGTGCGCGCCAGTCGGCGTGTGCCGGTGGCCGGCAGGGACGAGCGGGGCCGCCGTCGACCCACACGTGATGCAGGCCTTCGCGTGGAGCTGGTCGTCTGAGATGGCCAGCTCGCCCGGACTGTTTCCTGCGGCGCCCTTCGTCATGTGAGCATCGTCGTCACTCGTTCTAGTCAACTCGATATGCAGCGCTATATGCCTGACATATCGTCAAGGCATGAGCGACATGCCACCATGGGCAGACCTGCGGCTCCGCGCGTCCTGGGCCCGACGAGACTGGGCAGCCGTCTTTCGCGCCTACCGCACTACGGCCGGGATCTCACAGATCAAACTGGCCGCCCTCGTCGGCCTCTCCCAGTCCGACGTCTCCCTCATCGAACGGGGCAAGCGCGAGGTCCGTGAGGTCGCCGTCATGGACCGCATCGCCGAAGGACTCCAAGTGCCGCCTGAACTGCTTGCGCTGCCCGCCGCATCCTCAGAGACCCAGTGGTCGCCAGACCCGGAGCTGACCGAGCGCGTCGCCCGCTCCCACGTCACCGGGCGCACCGACACCCGGTCCGCCGACTGGCTCGCCCTCACCCTCGCCGAGCACCGTCGCGCCGAGGACGACGACGCCGGCCGCGACCTGTGGGCCGTTGTCCGGGCCCAGCTCGACGCCGTCACCCGCCTCGTACCCGGCGCCGCTGGACCAACCGCCGACCGGCTCATGGTGCTCGCCGCTGAGCATGCCCACTGGCTGTCATGGGTCGCCGCCGGACAGGGCCACCGCGGGCCGGCCCTCGCGTGGCTCGACGTTGCCCACGGCTGGGCGCTGGACGCTGGCAGCGCCGACATGGCGAGCTGGCTGACCAGGGTCCGGGCCTACTACACCCTCGGCGCCGGAGACCCGGTGCGTGCCCTCCGGACTGCGGAGTCGGCGATACGGCCCGGGCAGCTGTCGCCAAGCGCGGCGAGCATCGCGGCGCACACAGCGGCGATGGCGGCAGCAGCTGTCGGCGAGCGGGACAAGGCGCGCCGCCTGGCTGAGCAGGCGTACGCGGACGCGCTGCGGGCGCCGGAGGCAGAGGAGCGGCCGGGCTGGCTGTACTGGCTGTCGCCGACCCGCGCGAAGCTGCTGCTCGGCGAGGCTGCCCACGCCTCCCGGGACTGGTCGACGGCGGAGTCCGCTCTCCGCGAGGGCCTGGCCGAGCTGGAGGGGTTCCCGCGCGACCACGAGTTCTATCGGTCGCGGATGGAGGACGCCCGCCGCCGGCTCTAGGCGGCCGGCTCGTCCTCGGCGGGCTTGGCCCGGACGATCACGATTGCCTGGTGCGGCAGATTTGCGACCTGCGGGTCTTCGGCAGCGAGGGCCTCGCGGAGGGCTTTGTGCATCTGGCCGATGGACGGGCCGCACCCGGCTACCGGCACGGTGTCGACGACGTCGAGTCGGCGAGTGAGGGTGGTCTCCCCGTCGGGCGCCAGGACGTACTTGATGTCCCAGGTCGAGATCACGGGCTCCAGCATCGCACTCTCCTCCGTTGGTGGCTCTGGCAGTGTATGGCGGGCACCTGACGGTGTGAAGGAAGATGCTGGCACGCTGGCCGGCACTGGAGGCCGGACGGTCACGGCTCCGCAACTTCGGCACCCCACCACCACCCCGCCGATACGGTTCCCCCCTGCCCACCACAGCCCAGGGGACACCATGCGCCGCACTACCCTCGCCCTCGCCGCCGCCCTCCTCGCAGGGGCGAGCGCCTGCTCCTCCAACCCGGCCCCGGCAGCCGCACCGGCAGCCCCGCCCGCCGCCGCGGCGCCGAGCAGCACAACCCCAGCCGCCCCCACAACCGCGCCCGCCGCCAGCGCACCCGCCGCCGACGCAGCCAATGTCACCGCCGCCCTCACCAAGAAAGTCCCGTCGGTCAAGCTCACCGTCACCTACGACGCCACCACCGACCCCAACGGCAAGCTCGGCCGGCCCCACCAGTACGTCAGCAAGACCGCATTCGACGACACCCGGGTGAGCGGCCTGCCGAAGGCCCAGGAGGACGCCAGCAAGGGACGCCGAGACTCGATCTCCTACGGCGGGACGGTCGAGACGTTCGCCACCGCTGAGGACGCACAGGCATGGGCCGACTACGTCGACAAGGGGCAGGCCGCTCTCGGCGGGATGCTGACGCCGGACTACATCGTCCGCAAGGGGACGGTCGTGATTAGGGTGTCGCACCTGCTGACGGCGGCGCAGGCGGCGGAGTACGAGAAAGCGCTTGGCTGACCCCGGATACGACGAAGCGCCCCCGCCCGGCCGCAGCCTGACGGGGGCGTGGTGCTTCAGCGGGTCAGCAGCGGAGTCGCAGCGAGAACCAGACCAGCCAGCCCCGTCAACGCGCCGATCGCCGGCAGCGGCCAGCGACCACGCTTCAGGTCCTCGACCTCCTGTCGCAGCGACCCGACTTCCTCCTTCAGCTCGGCAACCTGTCCATCCGACTGGTCGACGCGTTGTAGGACGAGCGCGAGTTGCCCATCCGTACGGGCGAATCCGACGTCCACGCTCCTCCGGATCTCGGCCAGTTCCAGGGCAACGGAGACCGCTGGCCGGTCGGCCTCCAGCCCGCTCACAGACGGCTGGCCGGGTCGGTGCGGGCAGGCAGCATCGCTGCCGTGTCCTTCCGGCCGAGGAAGCCGGCCAGGCCGCCCTTCGCGGCGGCGAGCGCGGGGATGAGCAGGGGCGCCCACCACATTGGCAGGCTGCTGAGCTCCGTGATGGCGAGGGCGAGGCCGGCCTCAGCGGCGGTCGCGCCGACGCGCTCGCTGAGGTCGATCAGGTAGGGGGACATGGTCAGTTTCCCTTCGGGGTGGTGGTGCCGGTGACGGCAACCTGGAGGGTGACGCCGGAGGCCAGCGCCTCGTGCACCGCGGCGTCCACCGCCGAGTTGAGCTGGGCGACGATGGCGGCACCGTCAAGGCCGTGCACGCCGGAGAGGACCGTGGCGAGCGCGGCGTCCTGCGCGGCGAGCTTCGCCTGGATCGCGGTGAGCGCGCGGTCGTGCCGCTGGTGCGCGAGGTCGAACCCGCCGATCAGCAGGTACAGGGGGGCGTCGGCGATGTGCGCGCCCTTGTCGTCGTAGCGCGGGAACGAGGCGTTCGCGACGGCCGAGCCGATCTGCTCAGGGGTGTAGGGCATGTCGTCCTCCTCGGACGGTACGGGGGTGATGGGCGCCGGGGCGGTGCCGGCCGCGCGGGCGACGATGCCCGGGAACACCAGGTCGTGGAACTGCCGGACGCGGGCGTCGCCGGGGCAAGCGGTACCGCCGTCCGACCACTGCGGGAAGAGCCGGTGGTACCCGTACCCCGGGTCGTCCCAGCTGCGGCAGATCCGCAGCGGGATACCGTGCTCGCGGTGCAGCCACACGCCCAGCTCGATCAGCGCGGCGACCTGCGCATTCGTCCACGGATCGGTGTGCTGGAGGTTGGACGCCGACTCGCACGACACCGCGCCGGTGCCGTCCGGCCGCAGGTTGGCGTGCATGTTCGCATCCGCCCGGGTCTGCGTTCCGATGTACTGGCCGAGGCTGCCGTCGAAGCCGAGGCCGAAGTGCGACTCCAGGTTCGTCGAGTCCCGCCAGTACTCGAAGATCCGCTGCGGCGTCCACGGCGCGGCGATGCTGTGCACGATGAACTGCGTCGGGACGATGGCCGCCTGGCCGTCCGACTCGGGTTGGAGCTCCATGCGCCGAGCTCCCGGGTACCAGGCCAAGGGGGCCTCCTCAGGGGACAGGCCCCCGTCACGTACCGGGAGCAACTCCGGCCTACCGTAGGGAGATCACCCGGACAGGCACCGTGGCTACCGCCAGCCTCACGAGTTCCGCAGGTTCGCCCCGTACACCTCAGCCACGATCGCCCCGCCCGCGTTGTCCCGCCCGCCCGTCGTCGCACCGGACGTTCGCTGGACCTGCACCGACAGACGCGTCCACGACCCCGGCAGATACCACGGCGTCATGTCCACCTGCAGCGAGGCGTAGACGTACATGTAGGTCGCGGGGATGGTCCCCGCAGCGACCTGCGTCCCGCCGATCAGGACCCGGTAGTCGCCGCCCGTGTTCGTCGTCCCGCCGACCTGGTCGCCGACGAACCCGAGGTCGAGGTCGAACCGCGGGCCGTCGGTGGGGACAGGCGACGTCAGGAGCTCGGTCCAGGTCGTGTTGTGGGTGTACGCCGATCCGAAGAACCCCAAGGAGTTCACCGCCACCGGCCGCCACGGTGACGCGGTGCCCTTGCCGGTGGCGCGGTCCGTCGCGATGACGGGGTTCCCGGCCTGGTCGTAGATCGCGAACTGCTGCCCGGGGAACCCGGTCCCGGCGTACGGCGTCCGGTCGATGCTTGCTGCCGAGAGCTCGTTGCTCGGGGTGTCCCGGTAGATCTGGATGCCCATCTGCGGGGTGCCGTTCGCGTCGGGGGTGCCGACGTCGCCGATGCGGGCGACGACTCGGGTGGGGTCCTGCGCGGACATCACGACGATCCGGCCGCCCTGCCTGATGATGAGCTGGCCGTTGGACAGGGTGGTGTTGCCGATGGCGTTGGTCCGCTGCAGCGTCCCGACGAGGGTCTCCAGCGCCGCGACGCGGTCTTCGAGGGACTGTTCGCGCAGGTACTGGGGCATGGGTCACGCTCCTGTGCAGCTGAGGGCGACCGTCTCCGGGCCACCCGTGACGGTCACCTTGATGGACACGATCCGGAGTTCCTGCACCCGGCCGTCCGGGTAGTACGGGCCCGGGTCGATGGCGAACAGCGCGGAGTCGCCGACGGTGTACGAGCCGAGGACCGGGTCGACGTCCGCGAGCACGGTGAACGTGGGCGTCGTCGTCGCCTGGGCATGCGCGTACAGGTCGGCCTGGGCGTGCGCCTGGATCGTCGTCGGCTGGGTCACGCCGTCGTACGTGGCCGTGCGCTCCAGCAGCGGGTAGCCGGCCGCCCACTGGTCGGGGGACTCGGCGATGCCGATGACGACGTCCTGGCCCTGACCGGAGCCGAACGCCGTCGCCCGGTTGGCCTGCTGGGTACCGTCCTCCGGCCAGTCCGGGAGGACGATGTTCCCGCCCGGGCCGAACTGGAACGTGAAGCCGGTGGCGGACGCGGACCGGCCGCGCCGCGGGTAGTAGACCTGCCACCGCCGGTAGCGGGTCCCGCCGGGGCTCCACCCGCACTCGATGCCCCAGTCGAATCCGCCGTCGACCTCGCTGAGCTGCTTGATCAGGCCGAAGATGTCGGGGCGCTGAGCGGGATCGTAGGTGCGGACGCGGGTCAGGCCCGTCGGTGAGACGAGCGGGTTCGTGTCGACGTGGATGGAGCCGGCGCCGGACGGGTCGGCCTCGGCGTACCGCAGCAGGGACCAGACGATCCACGTCTGGTCGTCGTACATGCGCTGTCCGACGGGCACGTACGCCGTGTTCGCGCCGTTCGCCACCAGCACGTTGTAGTCCGTGGACAGCAGCTGGTTGACGGTGCGGTGCTGCCAGTACGAGGCGAACTCGGCGCCCTGCACCTCCATGCCCCAGATCTGCCCGTTGGCGGCGGCCAGCGGCCGGCGGGTCCAGATGATGCCCGCCCACATGATGACGCCGTCCCGGTCGACGTACAGCGCGGTCTTGTCGGGGATGGTGGCGTCCATCGGCTTGAGGCCGGCCGTCTGTGGGCTGAGGGCGATGGTGCCCCGGAAGGCGCCGATGCCGTTGAGCTCGGTGGAGTACTCGACGTTCTGAACGGGGAGCTCGGCGAGGATCCTGTCGGTCAGCAGGTCGCAGAACAGGTACGTGTACCGGTGCAGCTGTGGGCTGGGAGTCGTCATCAGATCAGCTCGCGGCCTCGTAGGTGATGTTCCAGTGCACGCGGGTGTTGCTGCTGGCGGTGACCGGCACGGACGTGGTGACCGGTGCGGACGCGGACGGCGCGGCGTTGGTCTTGACGGTCCACGTGAGGGTGCTCGCGCCGGACGCGATCTCGGACACGCCCAGGTAGTAGTTGTCCCCGACGTTGGTGTAGTTCGCGGTGCCCTCGGTCAGTACCCCGTTGGCGGCCGCCGCGACGGGCAGGGACATCGCCCAGATGCCGGTGCCGCCGGTCGAGGAGGAGCCGATCACCATGCTGCCGATGTAGGTGATGAGCCGTCCGACGCGGCACCAGCGCGCGGTGATGGAGCCGTTGCCGATGGCAGGGGCAGTGCCGGCCGCCGACCACGTCGGGGTGTAGGCCTGCCACGCGCCGGGGGTGATCTGCTCCTCGGTCATGATTTGTTTGGTGGTGCCGGCCGTGGTGCCGTACCGCAGGACGCTGGTGTCGGTGAGGTAGAAGGGCTGGCCGGGCGCCGGGTGGTCCGGAACGGCGGTGGACAGGACGGGCAGGACCCCGCCGGATGCGATCTGGTATGTGCGGACGTCGGTGATCTTCCCGGCGATGATGCTGGTGACGCCGGCGTCGACCGCGACGTCTGCGAGGATTAGGGAGTTCGGGGGGATGGTGCCGCGCACCGTGGCGCCGGCCGTCGCCGCGTACGGGCCCTGCACGACCACGGCGGTGGCGGAGTTGACGACGCCGAGGGTCTCCGCGTCGAGGACCTGCACCACGATCGTGTCCTTGCGGAACTGGGAGCCGGACGACGCGGCGATGGTGAGGGTGATCGGGGCGTCGTTGACGACGGTGTAGGCGCCGTACCCGGCGATGTCCTTGTTCTCGATGAACCCGAACCCGGCTGCCAGCGACACGGTCATGTTCGGGGTGCCCTGCGCGGACACCTTCAGCTGGTAGGTCTGGTAGCTGGGCTTCACGCCGGTCCGCACCCGCAGCGGCGTCGCCTCGTCCGACGCGAAGCCGGGGTAGCCGAGCAGCGCGGACAGGACGGACAGGCGGTCCGTGCGGGCCGCGTACGTGCCCGCCTGCTGCCAGGCCGGCGGGGAGATGAACGCCATGATGGGGGCTCCTTACAAGGTGGCGTCGCGCCAGGTGACGGTCAGGTAGGTGGGCAGGGATCCGTCTCCGTACGGGCTGCTGCGGTAGACGATGGTGTTGGTGCCGGGCTGCATCACGGGCCAGTCCGAGCCCGGCACGACCCAGTCCCGTCGGGGTGTGGAGCCCATGTCGAGGACGGCCCTGCTCGCGGTGTCGATGAGGACGAACTGGCCGGGCAGCAGGGTGTTGTTGAGCTGGAACACGGCGCCGGTCTCGGAGAGCTGGATGCTCGGCTTCACCGCGGGGCCGTCGATCCTCAGCACCGGAAACGTCGGCGATCCGCCAGCATTGACGCAGGTCAGCGTGCCGCCGGTGCCGCCCGTGCCGTACACCCACGGGTAGGTGCGGGAGTAGGAGCGGCCGGACGCTGGGGCGTACGCGGCGGTCTGCGCGGAGTGCACGGCGAGGGAGTACACCAGCGGGTCCGCGCAGTAGAACTGCACGTGGGCGGTGGCGGTCCGCCACAGGTACGCCGCGTCGTACGGGATCGAGCGCTTGCGGACCTTGCCGAGGACCATCAGCCCCAGGTCCGGGAAGCCCAGCTCGGCCGGGGCGACGCCCGGCTGCATCGCGGCTTTCAGGGCCGTCGTCAGGGTCCGGAGGTTCGCCGGGTCCGTGCCGCGCAGGGTGATCGCCACGTTGATGACCCGGGCGCCGGTGTAGTCCGGGCCCGTCCAGGTGCCGTGCGCGCCGGTCTTGTCGACGTCGTACGCCCGGACCTCCGGCATGTCGTCGAGGTCGGGGATCTCCGCGATGGCGTACTGCGTGCCGGGGCCCATCGTGAGGCCGCCCCAGGTGACCCGTCCTACTGCGCTCATCGCACTCCCACCCGCGCCTTCCAGGACAGTTCGCTGCTGATGTCGGCCGGGGTGAGCGAGGAGCCGTACAGGTTGATGACGTTGTTCTGCTGCACGGGCCGGCCCATCCCGGCGTACGCCCCGGACAGGGCGCCCGCGTTCCCGGCCAGGGATAGGCTCGGTCCGGCGAGGGCGCCGGCCATCTGCGCGGTGATGCCCTGGAGTTGGGCGCGCAGGTCCGGCACGCGGGCGGCGATGCCGTCCATGAGGCCGCCCATGATGGACTGCCCTGCCGGGGTGAGGAGTTGGGCGTCGCGCTCGGGCGGGCCCTTCCAATCGGGGATCAGATCAGTAACTCCGCTGAGGGCGTTCTTCAGGCTGCCCGTCGAGGACTTGATGCCGTCGATCAGGCCCTTGATCAGGTCTTTTCCGGCGTTCAGGAGCAGGGAGCCGAGGTCGCCGAGGGCGTCTAGGATCCTGTCGGGAAGGTCGATGAAGAAGATCATGATGTCGCTGCGGTGCTCGGCGAGCCACGTCGTGAGCTTGATGGAGGCCTCGGCGAAGGCCTTGATCAGATTTCCGGCCAGGTCGATGAGCGCGCCGAGCACCTTGAAGGGGAGCTCGGCGAGGAGCCGTACGGCCTCGGTGATCATGCCCTTGATCAGCGTTTTCACGGAGTCGACGGCCCCCGAGAAGTCGCCCCGCAGGATCTGGGAAACGGCCGTGAGTGCGGGCACGACGATCGCGGTGATCACGTGGGCGAGCTCGTCGGCGAACAGCGTCGCGAGCTTCCCGACGGTGTCGATGATCGGGGTCAGCAGCGGCATCAGCAGCGGCAGGGTCCGGGTCAGGAGTTCGGACAGGGCGGCCAGGACGGGGGTCAGGGCGATGGCGACGTCTGCGAAGCTCTGGCCGAGCTGGGCGAGCGGGAGCTCCTGGATCAGCTGGGTCAGGATCGGGAGCTCGGCGGCGAGTTGGGTGGCGAACATCTCGACGATGGGCTCGATCAGGCCGGGCAAGGTGGCCAGGATCGGCGCCAAAAATCCGGACAAAGCAGACACTAGGGTCTGGATCAGGGGGGCGAGTTGGGCGATCACGGGACCAAGCAGCTTGGACGCCGAGTTCGCCAACGACGTTACGAGCGGGGCGAGTTGAGCGAATATGGCGCCTGCTCCAACGAGGAGGGGAGTCAAGGCGGGCAGGAGCGCGGTCGCCAGCGTGCTCACGGCGCCCAGCAGCGGCAGCGCGGCGGTGACGAGCTGCCCGGCCGCCTGGGCCGCGGCGACGAGGACGGGGCCGAGCGCGACCAGGATCGGCTGGAGGGCAGCGCCCAGGCTGACGACCAGGGCCTGAACGGGCGGCCCGAGTTCGGCCAGCACCGGACCGATGACCTGAAGGGCGGTGATCAGCAGCGGGGCCGCGGTGCTCGCCAGTGTCGACACCGTGGTGAACAGGGCCCGCAGACCGGATTGGACCTCGGGGGACGCAAACGCCGTCGCCATCGCGTCAGTGATCTTGACGAGAGTCTGGACGTACGACCCGCCACTGACGTCCGCCGCCTGGAACACCGACCCCAGGACGTGGCCGATGTTCCCAGCAACCGTGCCGAGTTGGCCGATCAGGGTGATGGCCTGCTCGATCGCGGTCTGCATGCCGCCCGACGCGAAGGCCGCGCTCATCCTGGCGGACAGCCGGTCGAGCGCTCCGCCGCCGGCCGACGTCAGCCGCTCGAACGCGGGACCTGCGGCCGCACCGATCTGAACGAGGCCCTGCACGATCGTTGCGGGCAACGCGCGCAGGTCGTACAGCCCGTTGTTCGCGGAGTCCAGGGCCTGGCCCAGGACGCCGCTCTTGGCCATGGTGCCAGCGGCGTCCATGGCGCCCTTGCCCATGAGGTTGAGAGCGGACGCGGCGGTCGTCAGCCGCTCGCGCAGCACCGGGAGCACGGAGTTGGCGTTGGCCTTCAAGGAGTCCGCGAGGCCAAGGAACAGGGCCTGCTGCACGTCCAGCTTCAACGCGGTCCACGCCGGGGCGAGGGACTGCACCGCGCCGACGAACTCGCGCGCGGCCGGCGCCAGCTTGGCCATCGCGGCAGCGAACGCGTCCACGCCGCCGCCGGCGGACGCCGTCTTCTGGTTCATCGCGTCCTGCGCGGCCTGGATCGCCTCCAGGCCCTTCTGTGCGGTGCGGGCCTGGGCGGTCTGCGCGTCGCCGACAGCGCGGACCTGGTCGGCGACGTTCCGGTTGGCGTCCGCGACCTTCGCCTGTGCGTCGGTGACCCGCTTGGAGCCGTCCACGCCGGCCGTGTTCGCCGCCGCGACCTGCACCTTGAGGCGCTCGTACGCCGTTCCCTGCTCCGCGAGCTTCTGCTTGGCCTGGTCGTAGGTGAGTTGCGCCTGCTGCCGCTGCAACTCGCTGGCGGTGCCGTCGCCGAGGACCTTGTCGAGGGCCTCCTTGGACTGCTGCACCCGCAAGGTGTTGGCGCGCTGGTCGAGGCCGGCGTCGGTGAGCCGGTTGTTGAGGTCCTCCAGGTCCCGGACGGCCTCACCCCGGGCGTCGTTGAGGTCCTGCTGGGCGCGCTGTGCGGAGCGCTGGGCGTCTGAGAGGGACCGCTCGGCCTGCTCGACCTGCCGGGCCGCTGCGACGTTCGAGTCCGCGGCGTTCTGCGTGGCGTCGCGCAGGGCGCGCTGGGCCTGCGCGGCCTGGTCGGCCCCTGCTGCTGCCGCGCCACCGCCGGCGGCGGCCGGGGCGAACGCCGCCTTCATCGCCGCCCCGACACCGGCGGTGCCGATCTTGATGGCGGCGGCCGCCGATCCCACGGCCAGCAGACCCGTCGCGGCCACACCCGCCGCCGGCGCGATCGCGGCCAGCGTCGCCGCGAGCCCGGCCGCGACCGGTACCACCGAGCCGATCGCCAGGGACGCGGTGCCCGCCGTCGCCGCCATGCTGCCCAGCGAGCGCACCGCGCCGGACGCGACCGAGCCGAGCCGCTCGAAGTCCCGGCTCGCGCGCTCCGCCGACCGGTTCTCGTCGACGTGGACCTCGACCGTCGGGTCCAGGCTGTCAACGACGGCGGCCGCCTCGGTGACCTGCGCGAGCGCCGCGAGGGCCTCGCTGATGTCGGCGTGCACCTCGATGTCCGGGTGGGTGACGGCGAGCCGCCCGAGGTGTGTCTGCAGGTCGTCGATCTCCGCGACGGCCCGCTCGATCGAGATGTCGACGCCGATGCGCTTGTCGGCCAGGGCCTCCATCCGGGTGCGGAGGTCGGCGATCTCCCGATCGGCCGGGCTGGTGTCGGCGTCCACATGGACCGGCGGGAGGGAGTCGAGGGCGACGGCCAGGCGCCGGCGCATCGCGTCGCCGAGGCGCTCGCCGAGGACGGTGCCCTCGCGGGAGGCGTCGGCCTGGGACCCGGCGATTCCCGACATGTCGATGTTGAGGGACGTGACCAGGGAGGGGAGGTTGATCTGGGGCCCTGCCATCTCAACCTCCGTAGCTCATGCGGGAAAGGGCGGCGAAGCCGTCGGGGGACGCGAACGCGCCCGGGGCGTCGTCTGCGGGCTGGCCCTGCTGGTCGGCGCCGTTGGCGATGCGGTGCCGGTCCAGCAGGGCGTGCAGCATCACCGGGGCCATGTCGAGGAACTCCTCCTCGGTGCGGCGCAGGGGGACCGTGGCGATGTAGATCAGGTCAGCCCAGGCGAAACCGTCTCCGCCTGGGCCCCGCCGTTTCCCGGGGTGCCGGAGCCGAGCGCCGTGGTGAAGGCCTCGCTCATGGCCGCCGCGTACTCGGTGATCCGCGCGAGGTCGAGGAGTCCGTCGCCCAGCTCGATGCCGTCCGACGACCGCTTGTAGAGGATCTCCTCGACCGTCCGGCGGCCGGAGACGTCCTGACGGTGGCGGACGTGCGCGGTGAATCCGCCCTTGCCGACGAGGCCTGCGCCGATGAGCTCCATGAGCGGGCCGAACGCGGCGCCGTCGCCGCTCTGGTCGATGGCGGTCTGGATGGCCTGGACCGAGCCGAACCTCTGCTCCAGCAGGGCCATCGAGCGGAAGGTGTAGCGCAGGGCGGCGGTGGTGCCGTCGCCGAGGGTGATGCTGACGGGCTGGGCGAGGGCCTGGCCCGGGGTGAGGTCGGTCATCTTGTGTCCCCTGGAATCGAGTTCGGGTGGTGGTCTGGCGGCCGGTCAGGGGATCGGGATCGCCGTCTCGTTGATCACGTAGTCCATCCACTTGTCGGTGGACGCGAGGGGCACCGAGGACACCTCGAACTTGGTGATGCGGTAGTCGTCGCCCTGGAACCCGAGGTCGGGGAACTTGCTGAGCTGGCACTTGTAGAGCACGACGTGGACGTCGCCGCCGATGAAGTCACTGCCGTTCGGCGGGGTCACGCCCTCGACCTTGAAGTAGGGAAGGACGGCGTTCGCGCCGGTGAGGCCCCACGTCGCCTTCTGCGCGGGCGTGGTCCCGGAGTCGGTGACGGTGCCGCCGAGGATCGCCGCGAGCGCGTCGAGGGACAGCCGGGCGTGCTCCGCCGACGCGGTCACACCGTCGATGAAGCTCTCGGTGTCGAGGAGCTTGTTGTCGCCGCGCAGGGTCTTGGACTGGATGCTGCCGGACACGGTCAGCACCTGGATGCCGGGGACGTCGATGGACTGCGCGGCGTACGTCGCGGTGCCGCCGACCGGGTCGGCCGTCAGCGGAGTGATCTTGCAGTCCTGGATGGAGAACAGCTTCGTGACGTGGGACAGAGCAGGCATCGGTTCAGTTCCCTTCGGGCTTGGCCAGGCGGCCGAGAGTCGGAGTGATGAGAGGCGGCGCGGCCGGTACGTCCGGTTCGGGCTCGGCCGGCGGCGCCGGGAGGGGCTGGTCCTCGGGCTGGGACGTCGGCGGGAACAGCTCTGCCTGCATGTCCGCGACGGTGAGGCGCTCGGCGGTCGGCCACTCGGTGGCCGCGTCGTAGCGGTCGGCACCGGACTGCCACGGCAGCCACCCGCCGAACACCCACTGGGCGGTCCCGGGCGTCCCGGCCGGGCCGGGTATCCGCACGCTCCCCGTACGGCCCGCGTACCAGGTGGGCAGGCGCCAGGCCGGCCACTCCGGCGGGATGTCGGCCGGGTCCGGCGGCGACCACCAGCCGTCGCGCTGGCACAGCTCGGAGGAGTACCAGGTATGGCCGCCGTCGGCGGTCTCCGGCTCCAGCGGCGCCGGGGTGGGGTCGGTCATCAGGTGCCCTTCTGCAGGGTGCGGGTGACGAGGACGGTGATCACGTGCCGCGCGATGTTCTCCGCGATGGGCTCGCGGTGCGCGGTCTGGAACTTCACGGCGGTGAGGGCCGAGGCGCCCGGGCCGGGCACCAGCGGCTGAGAGCAGAGCCACATGACGCGCTCGGCGATCTCGTAGTCCTCCGCGTTGGGGGCGCCGCCGCCTGCCTGGGTGCGGGCCTGCTGGACGACGTCGACCTGCACGAGCTCCTGGACCGTCAGGGACCGGTCCGGGTCGCCGTCGTCGCCGTTCGCCGTCGGGTGGGGGATGTAGTTGGTGCCCTCCTGCACGACGACGTACGGCAGCGGCTGGCCCTCGGCGGGCCCGTCGCGGAACACCGGCACACCGGGGATGAGAGGGGTGAGGTAGGTGCGGAAGCTGCCCGCCGTGGTCGCGGCCATCAGCGGATGCCCTTCGCGTACTTGCGCAGGTACGTCTCCGCCATCGCCACGGCCGGCCGCATGAACGGGTACGGCCGGGTGCCGGGGTGGTTGACCTTCGCCACCGGGTGCGCGGCGCCCGGCCACCACAGGGCCTTCTTGTCCTTCGGGTAGATCACGTGCGGCGCGGTGCCGTACTCGACGTCCGCCGCGTACTCGACGTTCGTGCCGATGGTGACGGTGAAGGTGAAGCGGCCGCCGCTGGGGATCGCGACGATGCTGGAGCGGAGCCGGCCGGTGTCCACCCGGCACAGGCTCTTGGCGTGCTTGACCATGTCGTTCGCCGCGAGCTGCGTCGCACGCCGGGACTCGCCGCTGATCCGGGAGAGGGCGTCCCGGAACGCGGACTGGAACTGACCTGCGTCAACGCGGTATTGGAGGCCGCCCATCAGACACCTGCCAGGAGGTTGTAGCGGTTGAGGTAGGGAGCGAGAAGCACATCGGCGGTGGCGACGCCGGTCCCGGCCACGGGCGGCGCCGCGTCGTCCGAGTCGGCCGCGGGCTCGATGACGACGTTGTTGCCCTCGTCGTCGACGGCCAGGCCGCCCGGGGCGATCCCGCCGCCCGGGGTGCCGTGGCCGGTGGTGACGCCCTGCACCCATGCGGCGACCTGGGCCGTCGCCAGGGCCACGCCGGGCTGCGGGGCGTCCCAGCCGAAGGATCCGGACACGGTGGCCGAGCGGCCCCATCGGATCCACAGGCCCGGCCACCCGCCGTTGTACGACTCGGCGCCGGCGACCAGGTCGTCGTAGCCGCCCTGAGCGAGCTGCACGCCGTCGACCTGCCCGAGCATTGCCGACGTGGTGACCCGGTAGGCGGTGGCCGGCACCGTCTGCCCCGTCGCGCCCGGCCCGGTGGCGAGGACCACCGCGTCGACCGTGCGGACCCGGCGGGGCAGCAGGATCAGCCCGCCCGTGCCGACGTAGCCGGCGACGGTGAGGTCGGTCGGCTCGAACGCCTGCTGCGTGTACTGGTCGACCCGGGTCTGGGCGAGGAGGATCCACGCCACGACTTCGGGGTCGGTGCCGGTGACGCCAGCAGCGCGGGCCTGCGCGACGGTGCAGTACACGGTGCTCCTCAGGCCTCGTTGACGCTGGCCGGCGGGGTGATGGCGCGGATGACGCCGTCGGTGACGGTGGCTCCGGCGACGACGATCTGTATGGCGCCGCCACCCGGGTGGGTGGCGACGGCCGGACCGTCGAGCTGGCCGTCGCGGTCGAGCGCCCGAAAGACGTCGCTGGGCGCGGGCCGGCCAACCTCGAAGCCGACGAGGCTGACGAGCTCCGGGCCAGCAGGGACCTCGGCGGGCTCGGAAGGCTCCGCCGGGGCCGGGTCCTTGCTGGCCATCAGCTACCTCCGATCACGCCGCGGGTGCGGAGCGCGGCGAGCAGGTTGTTGAAGTCGGCCTGGGTGGGCGCCGCAGCAATGTTGTTGACTGCCGGCAGGGTGGTGCCGGACAGCAGCGCGGCTCCGCCGGTGAGGACCTGGACGTCGACGGTGGCCTGACCGGGGCGGACGGTGCCGCCCTTGGTGAGGTTCACCTGCATGGGGACGTTGGCGCCCATTACGGCAGCGCCTGGAACGTGACCTTGGTGAACGCGAGCGGGGTGTGCACCGCGACGTTGGCCCGACGCTCAGCCAGGATCACCAGGGTGTTGGCGATGAAGAAGTCCGCGTGGCTGTCGGACATGAGGATCGTGACGCCCTGGCGCTCCCACAGGGTGGCGCCCATGCGGTAGCCGCCGAGGAGCGCGGTGCCGGCGGCCATCGCCACGGTGGTGACGACGTTCAGGCCCCAGATACGCGGCGGGCCGCCGGCGTCCTGGACGTTGGCGATGACGCGGAACTCGCCGGTCGCGGTGGTGTCGAGCTCGATGTCCTGCCAGTCCGACGGGTTGAGGACGATGGCGTCCGGCGGGTACTGCGCCAGCTCCTGCACCGTCTTGGCCTTACGAACCGTGATCAACTTGGCGTCGGTGTTGCCCGAGCCGGGCTGGTAGGTGTTGATGCCGGAGGTCGTGAGGATCCCCTGCATCTGGGTGGTGCCGTTGCCGGTGAGGATCTCCCGGTCCATCTTGAAATCCAGGCCGTAGCCAAGGCGGCCCTGGATGTAGCCGACCAACTGGCCGTTGTCGTCCGCGGCCTGACGGGTGATGGGCACCCAGTGCGCGCAGGTCTTCAGCGACGTGGTGATCAGGTCGAACGAGAACGGGCCGGACATGGGCTTGGTGACGCCCTCGGCAACGACCGCGGCCTTGTTCCAGGTGCCGCCGCCAGTAACCGGGCCGGACGTGTCCCGCAGGTACTCCAGGGTCGTGCCGTCGGAGGTCTGGCGGTCCAACAGGTTGGCCACCAGCAGCGGGTAGTCCGGGTTCTGGGGGATGATCCCCGGTACCCGCTGGTTCTGCTTCGGGTAGGTGCCGGTGGTGACGGTGCCGGCCGGCGCGTCACGGTGCTCGACGGCAATCTTGCCGATGTGGCCGTTCGCCCGGTAGTGCTCCAGGGCCTTGGAGCGGACGAACGCCTCAGCGACGCTGACCGGGTGCTCCGGGTCGAGGGGCTGCTGGCCGGGCTGCTGACGCTGGTCGGGGCCCGGTCCGGCGGGGAGCGCGGCGGCCTGCAGAGCCCGGAGTCGGGCGTCGCGCTGCTGGGCCTGCTCGATCTGGCCGGTGATGGTGTCGGCTCGCTGGATCAGCTCGGCGACGTCGCCGTCGTAGCCGTCGTCGGCGAGGAGGCGCATGACCTCGTCGCGCTGCTCGGTCAGGGTGGGGGCGCCACCGGCGATCCGGTAGAACGGGTAGCGCTTGGTGGGGTCCTCGCCCGGGCGGGCCTTGCGAGTCCCGATGGCGCGGCGGGTGTTGCTCATCTCGCCGGGTTCCTCTCGGTCCGTGGGACGTGTGCACGCCCCAGTGGTCTGGGTCGCGTCCGTCTTTCACGGCCGGTGGATCGCCCCGGCATGCAGCGGGCTTTGACGTCCGGTCGCTGCTGCCCGGATGCGGATCACAGTAGAGAGGGGCCCGCCAGGGGCAGCGTGGCTACCGGCCGGGCGGGCCCCTGTGAGGGTGTGCTGTCAGGTGCCAGCGGCGGCCAGGCGGAGACGTGCGGCGGCCCGTTGACGTGCGTCAACGCTGGCGAGGCGCTCGCGTTCGGCGGCGACCTGGGCGTCGAGATCGTCGGTGGGATCCTCGTCCCACAGGGCGCCGAGTGCGGCGCGGACGGTCTTCAGCTTGGAGCCGGGGACGGCGGCCATCCGCGCGGTGATCTGCGAGACCTCGACCAGCCTCGCCGACCGGATGTTCCGCAGCTTGTCCTTGTACTCGTCCTCGGGCAGGGCGGCCAGCGCTTCCCAGTTCGGGAGGTCGGTGCGGACGAAGCCCACGCTCAGCTCCGGGGCCGAGCCGGACCGGGCCATCGTGCGGGCGTCCCGGCCGGCCGCTGTGTCGTCGTACCGGCCGGAGATGAACAGGTGGTCGGCGCGCTCCTCCGCCCGGAACGTGCCGACCGGCCGGCCGGGGTCGTGCATGAACAGCATGGCGAAGTCGCCGCGCAAGCCCTTCTTGAACACCCCGGGATGGAACGTGGTGCCGTACGAGTCGACGACGCCGTAACGGCAGCCGACGCCCTCGAAGGTGCCGTCCTCGCCGTCGGCGACGCGCCACTCGACCGCGTCGAGTTGGCGGAGCTCCATGTCCATCAGGTGTTCCTCTCCTTGAGCGCGTGCTCGGCGTAGACCTCGGCGACGGCCTTCATCAGCGCCTCGTGCGCCGGCGACAGGCGGGGCGAGTAGCGGTACACGGCGGTGCCGTGCGCGTCTGGACCGTCGTACTCGTAGACGATCCGGCCGCCCTGGGTCATCGTCAGGACGCGCGGGAGCTCGCCGTTGGCGTCGCGGCGGACGGCGATCCGCTGGCCGTCGTACGGGCCGCGCCGGACCTCGTGCAGGGGAATGCCGGGCGGCCGGTACGCGCCCTGGTATTGGGCGTACTCGGCGGCCTGGAGGATGGCGGGGGCCTCGCCCCGCAGCAGGGTGGCCATGGTCAGGACTCCTCGGTGACAGGGGTATTGGAGCAGTCGGTCCGGGCGGGCCCGGCGAAGACCTCGAAGACCGCGCGCGGGAGTTTCTCGTCGATCGAGATGCTGAGGACCCCGGGCACCCGGGTGAGGGTGGTCACGTCCAGGCCGCCGCACTCGCCGCAGATCTCCAGGTGGTGCAGGCAGTTGGCCATCAGGACTCCTCGAATTCGAAGGTGAGCGTGCACCGGCAGTTGATGGATTGGTTGGCGGGCGCCGCCGGATCCCCCGGCCACCGCGACTGGCTGGCCGTGAAGCGCTTGTTGAGCGCGACCGTGTCGCCGTCCGCGAGGCGGTGTGACTGCCGGGTCCGGCTGTCGTTGGTGGCCATCCAGGTCTTGCGGACCGCGCCGGCCTCCAGCGCCGCCATCGTCGCCGCGGCGTTGTACGCCCCCACCGTCTCGGTGCGGGCGATCATCGTTGCCCGGTACCCGGACAGGTCGGTGAACACGCGCTGGATTCGGGCCCGCAGCGCGGGGATGGACTCGCCGTCGGCGACGCCGTGCTGCAGGAGTTGGGACTCCAGCACCTGCCGGGTCGTCGCGGTGACCTGCCCGGCCAGCTCGTCGACCCGGTCGGCCAGGGCCTGGGCGACGTCGGGCTGCTCAAGGTCGAACCCGTCCTGAACGGAGCCGCCGCCGCGCTTCCACGCCCGGCGGATGAACGGGCCCAGGGCCTCGGCCGTCCGCCGCTTCCAGTACCCCGGGTCGAACAGGTCCCTCGCCTTGATGCGCTCCTCCCAGCCGTCCGGGCCGGCCGCGAGCTCCAGCTCCGACATGCCGGCCGCCGGGGCCTGCTCCGGGTCCGGGACAGCGAGGCGCACACGGCCCTCGACGGCGAGCGCCGCGGCCTGGCCGCGCAGGGCGAACAGCCAGTCGGCGGAGCGCTGGGGCTTGGCCATCAGCCGGTCAAAGTCCCGGAGCACGGCGGCGGCCTGGGCCGCGGCGAGGCGGCGTACGGCGGCTTGTCCCTCGGCCTCCAGCTGGTCGTAGTCGGTCTGCACGTCGGCCGCCGACGGGCTGCCCGCGCGGGTCAGTTCCAGCAGCGGCCGGTCCTCCCGTACGGCGATGACGCTGGTGGCGGCCGTCAGGGCGCGGGTGACGGCCCGCTCGATGACGTCGTCCAGGTCCGGGGCGAGGAGCTGGGAGAAGTCGGCGTCCCACGCTCGCGCCGAGGAGCTATCGGTGGTGCCCTGCACCGGGGCGAACTGGGCGCGGTACGGCGTGATGGTGTGCTGCCCGATCCCGCCCGGCAGCGGGCCGTAGCCGATCTCCGACCGCGCCTCGTCGATCATCAGGATGTCCGCGTACGCCGAGGCCCTGACGCGGTTGGCAACGGAGTCCTGCGAGTCCTGCAGAGCGTCCACCGACTCGTAGTCCCAGCCCGCCTCCTCGTTGTCGGCGGGCAGCAGCCGGAGGTCGACCTCGCTGGCGATGATGTCCAGCTTCGGCTTGATCGTGTCGGACCACAGCGTCGCCTTGGACGCGGTGCGGTTCTCGTACGTCGCCCCGCCGAGGAGGTAGTCCTTCGGGATCCCGAACGCCAGCATCACCTCACCCGCGTTGGCCATGCGGGACTCCAGGTAGTCCATCTCCTCGGCGGTCAGCCCGACCCGGGCGTAGGAGATACCTGACCCGCCAGAGCCTGGCTGGGAGGCGACGAGGAGGTTCTTTCCCGCGTTGGCCGGACCGGCCACCGAGGACCGCCACGCCGCGACGGTGGTGTTGTACTGGGCTTCGGCCATCTCGCCGAGGTACACCACGCCGGTCGGCGCCGCGCCGTTCTGGTAGCTCGCGCGCTGCCACTCGCGGGCGAAGGCGTCCATGTCGACGGCGTGCCTGGCGGCCTTCCACGGGGCGAGGCAGCCGAGCGGCAGGAACGGGTGCGGGTACCTCAGCCAGAGGATCTCCTCGGGCAGCAGGTGGATGCGCTGCCCGTCGGAGCGGGTGACGACGAAGCCGAGGATGTCGCCCTGGCCGGGCTGGTCGGCGAGCGGCCGGTCGACGATGACCTGCACCGGGTCGTAGATCGTGTAGATGGCCTGGACGTCGCCGAGGCGGGTCGGCCCCCGGTCGAGGTAGACGAAGGACTGGCCGGCGAGTTCGCCCTGCTGAAGGATGATCGACTTGAAGACGCGGGCGGACATGCCGGGGTTCGGCCGCTTGTTGAAGAGGTGCGCGATCTGGTTGTCCGCGATCTCGTCGCCGCTCGCGGTCCGCACCACCATGTCCACCGAGGAGCCGTTGTCGGCGATCGCCGCGACACACCGGTACGCCACCGCCGAGTTCGAGTACCCGCGGGCCTCAGCGTCGAGGTCGAGGGTCATCGTGGTGGTGCCGGAGGACAGGACGACGGGCCGCCGGTCCCGGATGGCGTCAAGGCCGGCGGTGGCGCGGCGGCCGAACAGGGCATCGCGGACAGCTGTCATGCGTCCCACCAGCGTCATTCCTCTCGTCAGGCCGCGGCTGCGGCGTAGTTGCCGGCCGGGGCCAACATCAGGTCGGTGAGTGCCCACACGGCGGCGTCGAGCCGGTCAGGGCTGTCGTCGCCGGGCACCCAGGTGGTGAGCTGTTCCTCCAGCTCGGGGAGGCTCTGGACGACGTGCCCGGCGTTCTGCTCGAACACGGCGGCCACCGGCTCGGCGCGGGTGAGCTTGCCCCGGCTCGCGTTCACCGTGCGGTAGTTCACTGTCTTGTCGACCTGCCGGATCACCGTGCCGATCCACTCGCCGCCGTTGTTGACCTCGGCAACGATCGCGTCGGCTCGGTGTGCGTGGTACGCCTCGATCGCCTTGCGGGCGGCGTCGATGGGCCGCATCCGGCCGGACAGGTCGTCGATCAGGTAGCCGTGTTGGCGCATGGTGCCGTTCCGGTCGGGCACCTGCGCGGCGCCGAGGCCGGCCACGATGATGCCCATCTCGTCGGCTTCGTCGCCGGAGGTGGCGGCCGGGTCGACGGCGATGACGACCCGGGCCAGCGGCGGGGCCGCTCCGACCCGAGTGCGGTCCAGCAGGGTGCGGGACCACAGGGCGCCCTCGATGTCCTCCAGGAGCCGGCCGTCCAGCTCCTGGGCCTCCATGCGGGTACCCGCGTACTTCTGGATCAGCTTCAGCCGCTGCATCTCGGGCAGGTGGTAGGCGTCGCGGGTGCGACCCTGGGTGACGGTGACGTCGGAACGGCGGGTCAGCTCGATGATCTCGGTCCGCGGCTTCGGCGTCGTCGAGGCGATGTAGTGGGGGTTCGGGCCGATCCGCAGACCCATCTCCGAGTGCGTGATCGCGGCGCCGAGGCGGCGCATCGCGGCGACCTCCTCCATCCACACGAGGCACCTGTTGCCGCCGGCGCGGAGCCGCTCGACGTCGTCCGGGGAGTGCGCGCCGAACAGCTTGGCCTCGGCGCCGGACGGCCAGCGGGCGAAGGTGCCGCCGGCGGTGGTCCGCAGGACGACGCGCGGGTCGTGGCCGCGCAGGCCGGACGGGCCGTTGACGCACGCCTCGACGGCGTCGCCCTGCGTCGGGGCGACGATCGCCATGCGGTGGCCGCCGGGCAGCCGTTCGTCGCAGGGCGGGCCGTTGACGTGCGCCACCATGAACCGCGCGCACCCGTCCGTCTTGCCGGTGCCGCGGCCGCCGAGCTGCAGCCACCAGCCGAGGGTCTCGACGTGCTCCGGCGGGACCTGCCAAGGGTACGGCGTCCACCGGTCCCACTTCTTCTGCCACAGCCGGGCGGCGAGCTCGCGCTCCAGCAGCTCCAGTTCCTCGGGCGTGAGCGACTCGACCTCGGCCAGCAGGTCGTTCGTCGTGGGGCTCATTCGCTGGCCTCGGCGAGCTGCTCGGCGAGGGCGCGGACGCGGGCGAGCCGCTCGTCGGTGATCTCGGCCTTGACGCGGATCGGGGCGTTGAGGCCGAACAGGCGGGCGTGGGAGTCGAGGGCTCGGAGGACGACCTCGGCGGCGCGGGAGTCCCCTGCCGCGGCCTTCGGGAGCTGGCCCTCCAGCACGGTGTCGAGCAGCACGAGTTGTTCGCCGATGAGGGCGTCGCGGTCGGGGGCGGTCTCGCGGGCGCGCTCGGCCATGGCGTCGCGGACGTAGGTCCAGGCGGTCTTCTTGTCGACGCCGAGGGCCTCGCCGATCGCGGCGTACGTCTTGCCGGCGCGGCGGAGCTCGACCGCTTCGGACCGGCGGAAGCTCGCTTCGTCCTTGGCTGCTGAGTTCCTCTTCGGTGCTCCCACGGATCTACCTCCCTGCTGGTGAGGGTAGGGGGGTGAGCTGGACAGGCGGCGTGGCTACCGGCTGGGCGGGACGACGAAGCCCCGCCCACGGATTGGGCGGGGCAGTCGGTGCGTCAGGCGCTGGCCGGCGGCCATCCCTGCTGCTTCAGGTCGTCCTGGTGGTCCTTGGCTGCCTCGCAGGCGGCCTTCGTGATCGGGCCGTAGGTGTCGGCGTAGAGGGTGGTGGCCTGGCCGGCCTCGGTGGCTGCGTCGGAGGTGGCGATGTGCTGGAGGAGGGCAGGGCTGGGGGTGTTCTCGCTTGCGGTCATAAGGTCACGTTTTCATAACGGCGACGGTCTCGGCAACGTCATTTCGCCGACGCGCTCAGGCCGCGATGAGCGCGGATGCCGACGGGAAGCTGGCGAGATACGGCTCCAGACGCTCGACCTCACCCCGGAGCGTCCCGCGCGCCATGCCACCGGACACGGCCGTGTGACCTGCGTCAACGAGAGCGGCAATCATCGTGGCCGTCGTCGGCCGGTGCCCGCCGTTGTACAGCGGGCGGAGAGTCAGACAGCGGGGGTCTGAGTAGACGACGGGGGCGGCCTGCCACGGTGCGGGCCCTGCGGGGAGCGCGGGCGGGGTGGCGGGCAGCGGCGGGATCGCGGTAGCCGGCCCAGCCGGCGCGGCCTGGGTCGTCGCGACGAAGTGCTCAACGCGGCCCCGGGGCGGCAGAGGTGTGGGGCTGGCCGGGGCGAGCGCGCGATGCAGCTGCCGCATCAACGCAGTGAACGCCAGCAGCGCGGCCACCGGCGGGACGGCGGCTACGACCTGCGTCACCGCGTCGACCCGGGCCCCGACCGAGACGACGTTCAGGACGATCGAGCCGCCCGAGCCGGCCGCGACCAGGATGGTGGCGAACCAGTCGACCCTGCGGAGGAGGCTCGCGCGGAGGACGAGGAGCTCACCCACGATGACGAAGGAGTCGAGGGTGGCCGGCCAAGCCCATGCGCGGGGGCCCGAGAGGTGGTGTCCGATGGCGAGGTCGTGGAGCGCCTCGTACGACAGCCAGAAGGCGATGCCGGTGAGGGTGATGGTGACGAGGGCGGCGCCGATGGTGAGGCCGAGGACGGCGCCGGAGCGGTCGCGGGCGCCGGTAGTGTGGGCGATAGCCATGGAGGTGAACTCTCCTTGGTCAGGGCCGGGCTGGGGCTGTGATCCCCACGTCCGGCCCGTTCTGTTGTTGGCGATCAGTCTACCGCCTCGGGGCCTCAACTCGTTCCGCTTTCAGGCGTGTTGACGCAGGTCACGCCGCCGCAGCGAGCCCACCGGACCGGGCCCCGGCCTTCACCGCCCGGATGTGCTCGGCGTGCGCCGCCCGGCATGCCGCGCACGACGGGATCCCGAGCCGCAGGTGCAGCCGGTACCCGGCGCGCGTCGGCCCGCCCTCCCGCTGGTGCTCAGCCGTGAGCCGCTCCAGGCGGTCGACGAGGACCCGCGCGGCGTACGCCTGCTCGCACAGTACGCACGTCTCCTGTCGGCCCATGTGGCGGAGCCGGGCGGCGTCGGTCCCGCAGTGGGCGGTGATGCGGACGGGTTGGACGGGGGCGTCGGCGAACTCGGCGCGGGGGGTGCCGCGGTCGTTGTCGGTGCGGCCGGCCCAGGTGCCCCATTCGGCGCGTTGGGTGGCCCAGGTGTCGCAGGCGGTGCGGACGGGGCACTCGGTGCAGAGGGCGGCGGCTTGGTCGGCGGTGGCGGGGTGGTCGAACAGTGCGCTCTGGCCGTAGCAGGGGAGGAGGCCGGTGCGGGTGGTGGGGACGAAGTCGGGCAGCTGCATGGCCGGTCCTCCTCGGGTGTGGGGTGGTCAGGTGATGGGTGGTGCGGTACGGCGCCGTAGGGAGTCGAGGGCGCGGAGCGTCGGACACGGCATCGGCTGAAGAGGCAGGCACTCGTTGCAAACGGGCTGGCCGACCGGGTTGCGACCTCGGGTGTAGTGCAACGCCCGGACGGCGGCGATGCGGGCCTCGGCTTGCTCCAGGCGGGCGTGCAGGGCGTCGAGCTCGTCGTCGGTGATGCTGCTGGCGTCGGGGCGGGTCATTGGGTGGCCTTCTTCTGGGCGCGGGCGGCGGCCCGGCGCTGGGCGCGGTTCGGGCGGGGCGGGGCCGGAGCGGCGGGGGTGTCGGGGCCGATGGCGATCTCGATGCCGGTCATGGCGCGTCGGGCCTCGCCCCAGGTGACGCCGGGTCGGGGTGTGTGCTCGCGGGTCACTGGTCTCCTCCGGGTATGAGGCCGCTGTCGTGGGCGGCGGTCTCGGTGTCGGGTTCGGGTTGGTCGCCGTGCTGGGCGGCGGCGGTGAGGGCGAGGCCGAGGACGGCGGATGCGGCGATCGGCGTGGTGACGAACAGGACGACGGTGGCGAGCTGCACGCGGGCCTCCTCGGGGTGGGGCCGGCCGCCGGTGTGCGGCGGCCGGCAGACAGGCGGTCAGGCGCTACTTGGCGGCCATGCTGAACAGCGGGGTGGCGGCCCGCTGGAGCGCACTGGAAGCTGCCTCCAGGGCGCCGACGGTGGCACGCATCGCCTCGTCGACCTCGCGGACGGCGGCGGCCGGGTCGGTGCCGTTGTCCGTGCGGATCTCGTAGGAGCGCTGGCGGGCCGCGAGCGCCCAGTTGAGCTGCTCGATGGTCTGCGGGAGGTGCTGGAGGAGGCTAAGGACGGCCTGGGTGGTGGCGCTGATGATCGGGGCGGGGATGTCGGGGGTCGCGGTGGCGTGGTTGAGCTGTTCGACGGCGTCGCGGGCGGTGCGGGCGATCTTGGCGGGGTCGGGCTGCTTCGGCATGTGGGTCTCCTGGGGTGTGTGGCGGCCGTCAGCGGGCCGTCGGGCGGTGGGTGGGGGCCGGGCGGTGGGTCCGCCCGGCCGGGTCACGCGGCGGCGAACTTGCGGGCCTGGTCGGCGACGTAGCGGGCGGTACGGCAACGCGGGCACGCACGCGCCTGCAACTGCCGGTGCCGGTAGTACCCGGCTTCGGTGCCGCACTCGCCGGTCCAGTTCGGTTCGGCGGCCGGGTCGTCGATGCTGTCGTCGTCCCAGGCGCCGATCGGTGCCCAGCCGGCGGCCCGGGCGTGGTTGACGGCCCGGGCGTAGGGCTGGTTGCCGACGCCGGCGATCTGCGGCTCGACCTGCCACAGGTCGTTGTAGAGCACCTGGACGGCGCGAGCGGTGCGGGCGGTGGTCTGGTCGCGGCGGAGAGCAGTGGAGAAGCTGCTGGGGGTCTGCCCGAGGCGGGCGCCGAGGTGGGCCTGGGGCCAGCCGGCGGCGACCAGGGCGCGAAGGCGACGAATGATCCCGACCGAGCCGACGACGGTGCAGTCGGGCAGGTTGGCCAGGGTCGGTTCGACGCTGAGGATCGCGGTGGCGGTGGCAGGCCGGATCTGGGCCGGGGGCGGGGTGCCGCGCTCGGCCCGGCCGAGAAGCAGGGTGCGGACGGCCTTGCGGTCAAGGCCGGCGAGGGCCGCGATGGCACGGTCGCCGAAGCCGCAGGCCTTGAGGTTGAGGACGTGCTCACGAACGGGGGCGGCGTCTACGTAGGGCTGCCATGTGCCGCGCCGGATGGCGTGTTCGCGGGCGTCGTTGTACTGGGCGACGGCCCAGCCGCAGGTGTAGCAGCGGCAGCCGTCGAGCTTGTAGCGGGCGTATCCGTGGGGGCGGTCTGTCATGGTGATCAGTCCCTTCGGGGTGTCAGGTGGGGTCGTGGTGGGTTCTGGTGTGGCGCGCGCGGGGCCGGGCGGGACCGGTCTCAGGGCGGGGTGTCGTTGGGGTCGCAGAGGACGTGTGTGTCGTAGCCGCGGGCTGCCCAGTCGGCGTTCATGGGGTGGCCGCAGAGGGTGCAGTTGGGGTTGGTGGGTCTGGGCTGCCCGACCACCTGACCCGAACCGAGGTTCGGGCTCAGTGGGTCAGGTTCGGAAGCGGCCTGACCCAACCTGACCTCTGGGGTGTTGGGTCGGGTCTGAGCTGGGGGTTCGTTGTTTTCTGACCCGGGGATTGGGTCAGGTTGGTTGAGGGCGCCTTGGGTCAGGTTCTGGGTCAGGTGGTTTGTGGGGGTCTGTCCGGTTCGGGCCTTGCGGATTCGGGCGACCTCACCGAGGACGTCGGTCCTGGCGGGGATCTCCAGCCGGGCGCACTCGGAGCGGAGCTTCTCCCGGCCGTAGGTATTGGGCACGCCGGCCTTGTCGAGGGCCTCCAGGACGTACCGGGGCGTGCCGGGTTCGGCGGGGAACGAGAGGCTGTCGATGGGCCGCAGGACGACGGAGGTGAGGGGTCGGCCTTCGGGGGTGTACTCGCCGGCGATGTCGACGATGCGGAGTCCGAACTCCAGGTCGGCGCCCTGCTCGTCGTCCTTCTGCTTCCCGGTCTTGATGGTGACGACGGTGTTCGCGGCCCGGTCGCCGCGCTTGGAGACGTGGAGCTCCGACTGGAGGGCGCCCTTTGCGGAGCTGGAGCCGCGGCCGTGGTCGCCGACGTGGCCGGTGTGGTGGATGACGAGGACGCACGCGCCGGTGGCGGCGCGGAGTTGCTCCATGCGGTCGATGACGAGGCCCATCTCCTTGGCGGAGTTCTCCTCGATGCCGACGGAGACGCGGGCCTGGGTGTCGATGATGATGAAGACGGGGCCGAGGCGCTTGCAGGCCTCGATGAGGGTGAGCCATTCGGGGTCCATGGCCTGGACGGGGCGGGGCAGGAAGCGGACGTTCTGCATGCGCAGGCCGTGGTGTTGTTCCCACGCGCGGACGCGCTTGCGGATACCGCGGGCGCCCTCGGCTACGAGGTAGACGACGGTGCCCTGGTGGACGTGCGCGCCGTGCCAGGGCTTGCCGGTGCCGACGTGGCCGGCGAAGTCGATGGTGACGAAGCTCTTCATGTGGCCGGACGGGCCGATGACGCGGGCGAGGGTGTCGAGGTGGAGGAGGTTCCCGACGAGGGGGTCGAGGGCGGGCATGTCGTCGAGGGCGTCGGTGTCGAGCATCTCGGCGAGGAGCGCGTCGATGGTACTGGTGCGGCCGCCGCGTGCGCGGTTCTCTTCGTCCTCGATGTGCTCGCGCAGGAGACGGTCGACGTGGTCGGGGGATGCGCCGCGCAGGACTTCGGTGCGGATGCGGACGGCGAGTTCGTCCTTGCGTCGCAGGATGGCCTTTTCCTGGACGATGCCGGCGTAGTACTCGGCGGAGAGGGACGGCGCTTGGCTGATGGTGAAGAGGTAGGTGCCGTCGGCGACTGTGCGGAGCTGGCCGAGGGATTCGATCTCCTTGCGGAGGGCGATGGGCTCGGTGGGCTTGCCGGCGGCGACCTGGCTGCGGATGACGTCCCAGACGAGCTGGTGCGCGGGGAGGTAGAAGTCGGATCGGTCGAGGAAGGCCACGTGCTCGAAGGCGGCGGCGTTGTACATGCACGCGCTGAGCACCACCTGTTCGGCTGCCGGGTCGGCGGGGACGCGGCGGTCGATGTACTCGCCGTCGTCCTCGTCGGGCGGCGCCGCCGGGAAGGGGTGGACGTTGCTCACGGTGCTCCTAGAACAGGGTCAGGGGCGGCTGGGGGTTGCAGCCGTACTGGCCGGGTCGGTGCGGGTGGTGGCCGGCGGGCTCGGCGTGGCCGAGGGCGATGCGGACGGCCTGCACGGCGGTGAGGCGGCGGCCGTCGGGGAGGTTGATGGCGAGGGGGTGCGGTTCGGGCGCGAGGAGGGTGCCCTGGGGGGTGCGGATGGTGGGGGCCCCGCACCGCGGGCACGGTGTCGTCACCGCGGTGCGGGGCCCGGTCATCAGGAGCCCGCCGGGGCGCCGTTCATGACGGGCTGCTCGACGGCTTCGGTGACGGCGTTGAGCACGTCGGCGAACGCGGCCTGCTGCACGTCCTCGGGGCGCTCCAGCTTGTAGCCGAGCTGCAGGTTCCCGCCGTTGATCCGGTACTTGAACCGGGCGGTGAGCCGGTACCCGTCGGCGCCCTCGAACGGCTTGAGGCCGATGACGAACGTCTCGGGGATCGTCAGCTCGCCGCGCTGGCCGGCCTTGGCGGTGGTCTCCTCGGTGTAGACGAGCTTGCGCTCACCGGAGTGCAGCCGGGTCCCGGACTGGAAGTTCGCCTTCGTGGCGGCCTGGATGGACTGGGCGACCTCCAGCATCGTCGCCGCGTCGGGCTCCAGGAGGTCGGGGAGGTGGTCCTCCAGGAACCCGGCGAAGGCCTCCTGGTCCACGAGGCGGCCGCTGTTCGTGATCCACTCCTTCCACGCCTTGGTGGTGCGCAGGGCGAGGACGGCGCGGTGTTGGCCCCATCGGGCGGCGTCCGGCTGGTGGGCGTCGAGGACGGACGTGATGGTGAGGGTCTCGACGTCGGCGTAGACCTCGGTGTGCTCGTCGGCGTGCTTGGCGTGGTAGGCGAGGAAGGAGCCGACGTCGCGGAGGGTGGTGGTGCCGGTCTTGCGGGCGGGCTGGTCGGTCCACTGGTCGCCGGTGAGGTCGTACATCTGGACGCCGCTGGGGGTGGCGATGACGTGGACCTTGCCGATGTCGAGGGCGTGGGGTTCGGCGGTCTGGCGGGCGACGTCGATGACGGCCTGGAGGTTGTCGGTGCTCATCAGTTGGCGTCCTTGTAGTCGGTGGTGGCGGGGGCGGTGCGGAAGTCGATGGCGATCTGGCGGGGGTCGTTGCGGGTGGCGTTGCCGTCGCCGTCGACGAAGTAGATGGCGGGCGGGGCGGAGGCCTTGGGGGCCTTGAGGACGCTGTCGACGGCGATGGCGAGGGGGCCGCCGTCGATGTGGCCCTGGGGCGGGGCGATGGTGACGACGATGGCGAGGGTGCCCTTCTTGCCGTGTTCGGTGACGGCGGCGAGGAGGCGGTGCATCTCGGTGCTGATTTCCTCGTGGGCGCGGCCGCCGAGGTGGCTGACGAGGAACGCGGCGAAGTCGGCGGGGTGCTGGTCGGGCTGGGTCACGGGGGTGGTGCCTTCCTGGCGGGTGGTGGCGGGGCTGGTGGTCTGGTGGGTCACGGGGCGACCGTCGTTCCGGTGGTGTGGAGGCGCCGGTCGGCGGCCGCGTTGGCGTCGAGGCAGGGCTGGCACGCGGCCTCGCCGTCGCGCCGGTGGCGGCGGTACCCGGAGCGGGTCCCGCAGGTGACGGGCGGCCGCCTGGCGGCCTCCCTGCGGCGCTGGACGGCCGCCAGGGCGTCGCGGCAGAACTGGCACGTCTCCTCGCCGTCGCGGCGGTGTCGCTTGTACCCGGCTTCGGTGCCGCAGCTCGCCGGCGTACGGGTGGTACGAAGGCGACGGGGCCGGTGACCGGTGGCCCGGGCCCGGTCGACGTCGTCCTCACCACCCCAGACACCGGACGCGTTGGTGTCCCGGGCGAGTTGGCCGCACGCCACCTGGTCGGGGCAGCGCGCGCAGAGGATCTTCGCGGCCTCGACGCGCCGCCGGTAACTGGCGGTGTGGGGCTTCTGGTTGTCGGGGGTGACGAACAGGTCGGGTGCCGTCTTGCAGGGCAGGTCGATGGTCGTGATCGCGGGGATCATCGGGTCACCTCGGGGAGGCCGTACAGCGGCCACTGGCACGCGTCCAGGGCAGCGCGGTGGGTGTCGGGTACGAGGGCGAGCGGCTGGCCGAGCCAGTCGTGCCCCATGGCGCGCAGGGTCAGCGCGTCGGCCTCGTCGTCGTTGGCGAGCGCGGCGCCGTAGCGGCGGCCGACCGCGACGAGCACGGCCTTCTTGTCGGCGGCGCCGTTGCCGGTGGCGTACTTCGCGCGGCCGCGGGGGGTGACGAGGGCGACGGGGATCTCCCGGTCGAGGAGTCCGTCGACGATGAGCCACCACAGTCCGCCGCGGTCCCACGTGGAGCCGCCGGGCGCCCCGTAGGCGGGGTTCTCGACGACGGCGAGGTCGCAGTGTCCGAGGGCGTCGAACAGGGCGCGGGTGATGGTCTGGAAGCGGGCGTGGCGTTGGGTGAGGCTGTCGGCGCGCTTGCCCTTGGTGGGGATGTGGGTGGTGCCGGCGGTGGTGGCGATGCCGGTGGAGGTGAGGGAGATGTCGAGGCCGGCGATGCGAAGGTGCGGGCCGAGGGTGACGGGCATCGGTGCGGGCTCGGTGAGGGCGAGTTGGGTCACTGGGTCACCCGCTGCCGGGGGATCAGCGGCCAGGCGCCCTCGACGACGGCGGCCGGGTCTGTCCTGCGGAAGTACCCCTCCAGGCTGGCGGCCTGCTTGGCCGCCCACTCGATCTGCAGGTTGTGCAGCAGCCCCAGGTCGGTGTCCCGCAACTGCGGGTACTTCACGGCCAGCTTGTAGACGATCCGGGCTGCCGCGCGGGCGTCCGCCCCGGCGTTGTGCGCGTCGGCGGCGGTGAGCGGCACCCCGTAGTGCGCGGCCATCGCGACCAGCGTGCGGGACCCCTTGCGGTACGGGTCAGCCTGCTTGTCGAGGACGTACGGGTCGATGACGAGGAGCGGGCGGCCGCCGGACTGCCCGGCAAGGCTCGCGAGCCCGTGACGCTGCAGCTCGCGATCGAGGATGGTGAAGTCGAAGCGCGCGTTCATCGCCACGATGGGGCGCCCGGCGGCCACCTGCTCCGCGAGGAGCGCGGAGATCAGGGCGACGGCCTTGCCAGCCGGGAGGCCCTCGGTGCGGGCCTTCTCGGTGCTGATGCCGTGGATGGCGGTGACGGCTTCGGGGATGTCGATGCCGGGGTCGACGAGCCAGGCGTGTTCTTCGGCGAGGAGTCCGCCGCCGAGGATCTGGACGGATGCGGTGACGATGCGGTCGTTCTCGACGTCGACGCCGGTACTTTCGACGTCGAACGCGGCCAGGCGGTCGAGGAGCCAGCTCATCGGGCACCCGCCTTCAGCCAGGCGAGGAACGCACGGAGCTGGGTGGTCTCGGCGGAGCCGGGCATCGTGCCGTCGTTGCGCTCCGCGAACGCGGCCTCCATGGCGTCGGTGGTCCAGCCAAGGGAGCCGGCCGCCGCCATGATCTGGAACCAGACCTCGCTGGGGTCCTGGTCCACGATTTCGGCGTCGAGGATCTCGTCCTCAACGGGCCCCGTCGGCGGCGCCTCGGCGGCCGGAGCCGGCGGTGCGGAGAACTTGGCCGCGATGGTGGTCAGCTCGGCCCTCAGCTCCGGCGTCAGGTGCCCCTTGGCCTGCGCCGTCTTCCAGATCTCCCGTACCGCGGCAGCATCCCGGGAGAACCGGGCCAGCCCGGCGTAGTCGACAGGCGGCGCCTCGATCTCGGCCCGCTCCGGGGCCGCAGCCTCCACCGCCGCCGGTGCGCCGCTGATCTGTCCGGACATCAGCTCGGCCGGGGTGATCTCGACGTCCAGCGTCGGCACCATGAACCGGTTGGTGCCCCGGTCGGTGACGACCGACTTGGCCTCCATGCCGAGCCACCCGGCGACGTACCCGCCGACCTGGGCCAACAGCTCGGCGGCCGGAGGGAGTTCCACGGCCGCGTAGTAGCCCTTGGAGACGAGCAGCCACTGGCCGAGCGCCGGGAGGTCGCGGAGCATGACGTTGACGCGGGTGGTGATCGAGCAGTCCCGCTTCTCCGGGTTGCACATGCACTTCCGGTCGAGCTTGTGCTCGGTGACGCCGTCGCAGCGACGCTGGCACTTCGAGCCGGCGTAGAGCTCGTACCACTGGGAGACGGCGTCGGCCGGCGGGACGAGGACCGGCAGCCGGTCGACGGTGGAGTACACCTCGAACTCGGCGGGCCCGCCGTTCGCAGGGGTCCAGGGCTGGACGGTGCCGCCGTACAGACCGGCGACCTGCTCCAGGATCGGGCGGGACGGGGAGGTGAAGCGGAACGCCTGGAGCTTGGCCGGCCGCTTGATCGGCTTGCCGTTCTTGTCGGTCTTGCCGGTGTCGACGGCGTGGCCGATGCGGATCTCGCCGAGCTGACGCATGCGGCGCTGGAGGTCCAGGATGGGCATCAGGCTGCCCTCCTCTCGGTGCTGGCCGGCAGGCTCAGGGCCTTGCCGACGACGGTCTTGGACAGGCCGGACACCCATTCGGCGGCCTGCTGGACGATGCGGAACTGGTCGAACACGCGGTCGTCGCAGACGACGGGGATGACTCGGTAGCCCTCGGGGCGCAGGTGCAGGACCACTCCGGTGGAGTGCGTCGGCGGCATCGGTACGGTCGTGCCGTCCTGCAGCCACGCGATGCTGGCTTTGCGGTAGGCGGACATCTGCAGGGCGGCTTCGGGATAGACGCCCTTGACGTCCAGCTCGCCGCCGGTCTTGGTGTCGCCCATCAGCACGGTGTCGGCGGGGATGTCGAGGGCTGCGGTGATGAGTGGGGAGCGGAGGAGGTAGTCGAGGGTGCCGGCGTACCCGTGCTCGGGGCTGCCGACGACCATCTCGGAGGCCTCGAAGGTGACCTGCCAGTCCCGGACGAAAGCGCGGAAGTGGCGGAGGTACGGGGCCATCTCGGGGTCCTCGACGAGCTCGGCCGGGATGGGCCGGCCGAGGACGTGAGCCTCGATGATGCGGTGTACGGCGGAGCCGATGTCGGCCCGCTCGTCCTTCTTGCGGAGCGGGGCCCGGCTGAGCCACGCCTGCTTCTCGGCCCGCTCGTCCGGCCGCAGGGAAGCGGCGACGAGCTGCGGGAGGTGGGCGAACGCGGTCTCGGCGACGAGGTTGCCGGCCCAGCGGGCGAGGATGTCGCCCTTGGTGGAACCCTGGCTGAGAATGGTGGTGACGCGCCGGTACTTGGCGCCGGTGACCTTGTCGCGGTACCAGCCCTGGGAGGGGCGCGGGATGCGGTCCGCGCCGGTGGGCTGTGCGGTGGTCTTCCGGGGCCGGGGCCCGGCGGCCGGGGCAGCAGGTGCCCCGGCCGGCGAGGTGATGGTCATCGCGAGTCCACCGCCACGTACAGCGGGTTGTCGCCCGTGTAGCCCAAGGCGTCGTCGAGCTGCGAACGGAGCTGGTCGCGGTCCTTGCGGAGCGCGTCGACCTGGCTCTCCAGGCGCTTGGCGCGTTCCAGCACGGCAGCGTGCGTGGCCCGGAGCGCGGCGCACTCAACAGTCAGGGCAGCGTCGGCGGTACCCGCGTGGCGGGCAAGGCGGACGTCCCCATCGGTGACCTGCCGGAGGTCGTCCTGCAGTTCAGTGACACGGTCGCGGAGACGGTCGATCAGCGCGAGGGTCTCGTTGTGCGCTCGGCGAGAGATGAACGGCATCAGGCGGCCCTCCTGTTCTGCTGCTGCGGGAGGGCGGGGCCAGCGGCCGAGTTGAGCCGGTCGGCCAGCGTGCGGGCCGCCGTCGCGCCGAGGCCGACCGTGGCGCCGCCGAGACGGTCCATCAGGGTCTCCAGCAGGGCGTCACGCTCCGGGCCGGACGCGGCAGCGACGGCCGCCAGTTCGGCGCCGACACCGGCCGGGTCCTCCGCGAACTCGGCGGCCAGGCCACCGAACAGCGCGGCGAACAGGGAGTTGAGGCCGAGCTCCGCGCCGAGGCCGGTCCGGCGGACGAACACCGGGTGCGGCGCGGCGATGCGGTCAGCTGGCCGGGCAAGCATCCCGGCGGCGTCCAACTCGGCTACGGCCTTGTGTGCGGTGGGGTAGCCGAGCTCGTCGACCAGGAGCAGGACGGCGCGGCGGGAGATGGGGTTCGGGAGGGCCATCAGGACTCCTTGGGGGTCTTGGAGATCAGCAGGTCCAGCCACGGCAGGACGGAGTGCTCGTCGTGCGGCAGGTAGGCGGCGATCTCGGGGTTGGCCTCGGCGGTGGCGGCGGCCTGGGCGAGGGTGGCGTGCACCAGCGCGGCGGCGATCAGCCGGTCCGCCTCCGGGTTGTGGCCCTCGAAGGTGGTGTCCTCGCTGGCGAACGCGACGGCCAGCAGCTGCTCGGCCTCGCGGTAGTGCTCGGGGCCGGTCATCAGGCCACGTCCTTCCGGGAGTTGAGGCGAGCGGCACGGCGCTCAGCCAGGTAGCGGCGGTACTCCGGGTGCATCCGCACCGCCACCGCGCACCGCACCAACGGCGTCACCAGCAGCAGCGTCAGCACCGGACCCGGCAGACCAGCCGGCGTCACAGGGCACGGTCCTTGCGGGCCTGGTAGCGAGCCCGGCCAGCCGCGCGCATCGCCTTGCAGCACGGCTCGCACGCCTGCTCACGGCGGTACTGGTGACGCTGGTAGCCGCGCATCGTGCCGTGCGGGATGTCGCCGCGCTTGGCCGGCGTCGGTGCGGCGGTGTCCCGCTGCGTGCGCTTCAGGTTGTTGTTGGCCTGGCGGCACGGCTCGCACGGCTCATCGCCGTGGTTCAGGTGCCGCTCGTAGGCGGCGGTGGTGCCGTGCGGGGCGAGAGGGCGGTTGCCGTTGCGGTGGCGCAGGCCAATCGCGTACAGCAGCTCCTCGATTTCCATCTCGGAGGGTTCGGCGCTCACGCTGCCACCGCCACACCGGACGCCACCAGCGCCGCCGTCCGCAGCCGCGACACGACCTCCGCCGCCGTCCGCTCCGCCGCGTCGTTCCATCCCGCGACGTGCTCCACGTGGTCGTCCTGACCGGTCTCCGGGTCCGTCGGCGGCTCACCCGGCAGACGGCTCGACAGCCACCGGACCGCCGCCCGGGCGGCCGGGCAGTCGAGGTCCGGCTGGCCGGAGGTGGCGACGCGGATCGCACCGACCGCGCACACCGGCAGGTAGCGGGCCTGCTCCGGGCTGGTGGGGAGGACCGTGCCGTCGGCCGCGATCCGCGTCGCGACGAAACTGCCCTGGTTGAAGCCGTTGCGCTCGGCGATGACGGCGGCGCGGGTGAGGATCGCGGCGACGTCGATGAGCTGTCGCTGCGGGAGTTCGGTGTGGGTAGGCTGTGTGATCACGGCCTGCCTCCTTCGTGATCTCGATGGGGCTCGGTGGGCCGGGGCCGCCCGGGTTAGCGCCGTAGGGCGGCCCGACCCATGTCTGGGTAGATCAGGCAGCGGTCTGTGCCGCGGCCTCGAGCTCGGCCAGCACCCTGCTTCGGTCGAAGCGGCGGGAGCGGCCGACGTAAATCGGCTTGATGCGGCCGGACCGGATCTCCAGGTCGAGCCAGTTCTCCGACTTCCGCAGGTAGAGCAGGAGCTCCTTGGCGGTCATCAGCGGTTCAAGGCCGGGTGTCGTGGTCTGCATCTCGTCTCTCGGGATGGAGTCGACGACCACGGACAGCTCCCCCCAAAACAGGTCGGTGAGCGGCATGTTGAGCGCGGATGAGATCAGCTCCGCAGATCGGTCGCTGCACTCCTCACGGGCGCTCTTTCCGGTACTGACCAAGAACCCGACCGTCGCCCGCGAGATGCCGACGCCGTCCGGGTCCGCCTTGCGTGTGGCCTCGGCCAGGCGGGGGATCGTGAGGCCGGCCGCCTGGATGGCGGCCCGGAGGGGGGCTCCGCTGTTCCGTCGTCGCATGGGTCGTCCTCGTGCATGTGGCTGGATTCAGGAGCCCCGTTCGGGGCGCCTGCTTCATGTCTCATTTCTACGCGAGACGCGAGACGGTGTCAACAGGGGTACCCCTGGGCGTTTCGTGGTGCACAGGGGTGCGGCTTGTAGAAGGGGTGTGTTCGGTGCCCCGCTTCATGTCAGCCAGACCAGTCACACCAGCTTGCGCATGCGCGATCTAGTGCACGATGCTTCTACACATGCAGGAAGAAGCGAGACACGATGAGGGCGCCGAGGAGGATCTCTCCGCGCTCATCACTCGCCGTCTCGCTGAACTTGAGCGGTCCCAGCGCTGGCTCGCTAACGAGGCCGGCATCCCGGTTCCTACGCTGAACGCCTGGGTTAGACGGCAGAGAAACGCGTCGAGCATCGAGCCGGACCGCCTCCGCGAACTCGCTGACGCGCTGGGACTTGCTGCGGCTGTGGTCTTCAGAGCTGCTGGTAGGAAGGTTCCCGGCGCCCTGGATGCCGAGCGGGAGAAGAAGCTCCTGAAGCTGTACCGGCAGATGCCTGCCGATGCCCAGCGCCACCTCGTGCAGCAGGCCGAGATGCTTGTGAAGATCGCCCGCGCGTCCTAGTCGACCGGAGCGCTTGTCGACAAGTCCGCTCCTGGACGATCGTCTTCCCATTTTCTACATAACGCACTGTGCATATGCCATCGCGGGGGAGTACGGTCGTTGAGCTGCGAACCTCCAGTCGCGGCAGAGTAGGCCGCGGTCCTCCAGCTGCGGCACAACGGTCAGAGCCATGCCATCGTGCCGAGCCCTGGGGGTAGCCCGTGTGTCTGCGTATCCGCTCCGTCGACCTGTCGTTCGAGCCGGTGTCCTACGACGCCGATGACGTCTCGATCCTGGTCTGCCGGGGCACCAACCCCGTCTCGGTGATGGCCGAGATTGAGCGCATCCTCTCGGACCTCTCGGCGCCGGCCGTCGGTGAGGGTGCACTCTGCTTCTGCGGGGACCCCATCCCCCTGCCGCCCGAGCTCCTCGCCGCCCAGCAGGCCGGGCGACGTGACGACCTTCGGCAGGTGCTCCGTGGGGCGTAAGGTCACCAACAACCCCCGTCAGATCCGCAGCATGCGGTGCGGCTGCAAGCTGTGCCGAGCGAAGTACCCGACCACGAAGGTCAGGGCCCGCAAGGACTGCATCGGCAGCTGGCAGGCCCGGTACACATCGCCGGCCGGGGACGAGCTCTCGAAGAACTGGCCGACGGAAGACGAGGCCCTTGAGTTCCTGGGGCGCACCCGCGAGGAGATGCGACAGAGGAAGTGGATCGACCCCCGCCGCTCCGAGATCAAGCTCAGCGTCTGGCGGGAAACCTGGCGCGGCCTTCAGACCGGCGAGGAGGCGACCCTCGACCGTGACGATCGTCTCTGGCGGAAGTGGATCGAACCGTTCTTCGGGAACTGGTTGATCTGCGACATTGCCTGGTCCGACGTCCAGGCCTGGGTGAACGACCTGGACGGCCCCCTTGCTCCGTCGTCTGTGACGAAGGTCTTCCAGGTGCTTGACAGGATGATGGCGGGCGCGCTCAAGGACCGCCGCCTCCCCTTCAACCCGGCCGACGGAATCAAGCTGCCGAAGATCAAGAAGCAGCATCCCGAGGACCGCCGACCGCCAAGCTACGCTCAGCTCCGGCTCGTCCGGAAGCAGCTGCCCGACTACCACTTCGCCCTTCAGATCGTGGCTCAGGAGACGGGGCTCCGCTGGGGCGAGCTGGCCGGCCTTCGCGCGTGCTGGGTCGACCTGGAGAATGCGCGCATCCAGGTTCGGGAAGTGCTCAGCGAGGTCAACGGGAAGCTCAAGCGGAAGGCATACCCGAAGGAGAACGCCTCCCTTCGTACCGTCCCGCTCACCCCGCTGGCCGTCCGCGTGCTCCGTGTCCACCTCATGGCCGAACAGCCGTCGACTGCACAGACCGAGCCGGACGACGGCCTCCATCCTGAGGAGCTGGTGTTCCACGGGAGGAACCGCCGTAAGAGGGGAACGGGTGAGGCGTATCGGGCGCCGCTTCGTCGGTCGGCCTTCCGTCGACTCTGGATCGCGGCGATCGAGCAGGCCGGCGTGATGCGGAAGACCACCCGCAAGTTGCCGGATGGGAAGACGCGGACCGACTACTGGCCGGACTTCCACGATCAGCGACATGCGCTTGCGTCTCGGCTTCACGACTGCAAGGTGCCCGAGGTGATCGTTCAGGAGGTTCTCGGGCACGAGCGCGGGGGCGAGGTGACGTGGCTCTACACGCACGCGGCGGCCGACGTCGCGGGCCAGGTGCTCGCGGCGCTGCGGGGCGATCCGGTGGAAAGGCCCAGGCTGCGGGCGGTGGCGTAGGCCCTGGGCTAGTCCGGAATTCGTCCGGAATAGGCTCGGTGGCACACGAGGGTGGGCGAGGTTCTACGGGGGTCCGTTGGCGTAGAAGTCGCCCACCTGCGGGTATCAATAAGCGGTCTGACCTGCGGAAACGACCGTCCCTGATAAGGAAGAGGCCACAGGTTCAAGTCCTGTTAGGCCCACGCGTAGAGACCGCAAGGTCAGAGGCCCGATCCCCTTCTGAGGGGGTCGGGCCTTCTACATGAGTGGATCTTGTTAGTCCGGAATTTGCCCACTATCCGAGGCTTAGCCGTGCGCGTGCCGTGTTTTGGCCGGTAGCAGCCATCTGGGGGGCTGTTGAGGACTTCTACGGGGTGGTAGAAAAAGCGAGTGCCCCCGAGGGGACCCGTCCAGGGGTCCCCCAGGGGGCGACGGCGGCCCGCACCTCCTCCAGGTGGCGCAGGCCCACCAGGGCCGCCCCCTGCGTCCTCCAGTCGGCCGGGGGCGGCCCAGTCTGTTTGGCCCTCAGTGCGGCCGGGCGCGCGCCGCTTTCGGCCAATCTGGAGCGTCAGCCCCAGACCGAGTCCATCGCGCTGAACTCCTGGCCTGTGCTGGGGGTGGGGGTCGGGCTCGGAGTGACCTGTGCCACGCCCCAGACCGAGTCGGCTGCGGTGTGCTCGGAGGCGCCGGTGGCGGCGCCGATGGCCACGACAGCGCCGAGCGCCAAGGCGACGCCGGCGAGGGCTGCTGCGACTGTGGTGCGATAGGTAGCCCTGCGTGCGGACATGGGACACCCCTTCCTGTTCGCTGCTGGTGGCTGTGGTGCGCAAGTGCAGAGAGTGTTCCTCTCCGCACGCACTAGTGTTCGTGTGGTTCAGACTCGAATCAAGCGTTCCCGCGATATCCTCCAGAAGTTGCGCACGTGCGCATCGAATCGGTGGGACATACCGGGGGAAAACCGTGAGATCGGACATAGAGGACGCGCGCCTTTTGCTCACGCCGACCGCCCGGGACCTCTACCTGAGGATCCTCGCAGGACGCGAAACTGCTCCGTCCGCAGGCGCCGACCTCCAGCTTCTGATCGCCTCTCACCTCGTCGCCCCCGATCCCCACCGACCCGGCCACTACGAGGCGCTGGACGTCGACGTCGTGGTCCAGCAGTGGCAGACGTCCCTTCAGACCATGGCCGGCCGGATGCTCGCCGAAGCACAGTCGGTGCCTGCTCAGCTCCGCGAACTGTCCGACGCCTTCCGCAGGGCCCACCCTGCCCGACGCGCCGCGATCGACTACGTGGCGGGCACCTCGACCATCAACGAGCGCCTCGCTCGTCTTGTGTCCACCTGCACCGAGGATCTGCTGACGGCCCAGCCCTCGGGAGCGCGGCCGGCACACGTCCTCGCGGCGTCGTATCAGCGGGACCTCGGCGTCCTGGAGCGCGGCGCGAAGATGCGAACCATCTATCTTCCTGCCGTCCGGCATGACGGGCCGACCGCAAGATGGGCCCGCACCATGACCGAGCAGGGCGCGCAGATCCGCACCAGCCGACAGTTCGGCCGGGTCATCATCGTGGACCGGCGCGTGGCTGTCACCCCCGTGCTGGCGCGTGGCGAGGGCGATCAAGGGGCAATCGACCGGGCCGCATTCATCACCGACGAGACCATGGTGCAGCTGCTGGTTGCCGCCTTCGACCGGGACTGGGAACGGGCCGAGAGTTGGGACGGCGCGGACGCTGGTGTGGAGATCACCAAGACTCAGTGCGACATCCTGAACTGCATCGCCCGCGGCCTTGAGCAGGACGAGACGGCTGAGGAACTGCAGATGTCGCGTCGTACGGTGACGAATCGGCTGGCCGAACTGAGGATCGCTACAGGGTCGCAGAACCTGAGCCAGCTAATGCACTGGTGGGGACGGCACGGCCACAACGTCTGAACACTCAGACCTGGCTGGGCTGGATAACCGCCGTGTAGGACCGGCCGGCCACCTCGAATCGCAGCCTCAGCGCGCCGTCGCGGTGGATGAAGTCGGCAGCCCGATCGGCATCGCTGAGAAAGAAGTCGAAGGACTCGTGGTCCTCTCGGCGGAGGGGCAGGGTGGCGAGCAGGGTTCGGAGGGTGCTGACGGCTACCTCGAGGGTGCCGGGGGTGGTCGGGTCGGCGATGCCCTCGACTGTGAGGGTGTAGCGCGTGGTGCTCAGGGCGTGCTCCGGATCTCGGTCCCCCCGGGGCTGCGGTCTGCGTACTCTATCGAACACTCTGTTCGAGTTAATGTGCCTGTGTTGGTACTGACTTTGGATCTTTCCTAGACGAGCGTCGGAGGGGTGCCGACCGATGATCTCGAAGCCCGCCTGCTCGCTGAGCGGCAGACCGTCGGTCATCGCATCCGGGCCCTCCGTCACCAGCGGGGGCTCACTCTGCCCCGGCTCGGCGAGTTGGCCGGCGGCATCGACCGGCGGACCATTTCCCGCATGGAGTACGGCACGCAGGCATCCACCATTGACCAGCTCAACGCGGTTGCCTGGGCTCTTGGGGTCGAGACCTGGCGCCTGTTCTGGGACGAGTGATCAGCGTCTGCCGCGACGCCGGAACGCGGGCGGGCGCGGCCGGGGCGGAGCTGGCAGCACCGCGCAGGGCCGGCACCGGTCTATGGCGTCCGAGTGGCTGTTGATGACCTCGACGAACCGCCCCTGGCCGTACTGTCCGCAGCGGCGGCAGTAGCCTGACGACTCCTCCTCGCCGCTCACGGGCCGACCTCCGCCCACAGTGTCCCGTGCGCACCGTCCGAGGCGTGGCCGTACTGGGCCGTCTCGGGGAGGGCGGCGAGGGCGCTCAGGATTTGAGCGTGCTGGGCAGCCGTCGGCGGTCGGCGCAGGATCATGTCCATCCGGTCTGCGCCAGTGGGGGTACGGCTGTAATCCACATAGGCGCCGACCGTGGCCACGGCCGCCGCGACGACCTGGAGGGGAGAGGGCGGCGTCATCGGACCCGCGCTGTCCGGACGGCCGGCGCGATCCGTACGGACCGGAGCTCGCCCTCCAAGCGGAACGTCAGGTTGAGCCGGCCGTCCTGCTGGATCGCGGTCAGCACGCGCTGCTCGACACCGTCGCCGAAGAAGTACTCGTAGGCGCCGTACTGCACCGCGCCCAGCGGCAGCGCCCGCAGGGCCTCCCACAGCAGGACAATCGCCTGCGGCAGCGGTACCTGCTGCGGCTCCATGACGCCCTCGATATCGGCAGTCACCATCAGGGCGTCCGGCGCCATGAGCTTGCTCATCGGCTCTCCTCGGGTACGTGGTCGGAGCAGGCGACAACAGCCCAGCCGAGCGGGGCCGTGTGCGCGCCAGTCGGCGTGTGCCGGTGGCCGGCAGGGACGAGCGGGGCCGCCGTCGACCCACACGTGATGCAGGCCTTCGCGTGGAGCTGGTCGTCTGAGATGGCCAGCTCGCCCGGACTGTTTCCTGCGGCGCCCTTCGTCATGTGAGCATCGTCGTCACTCGTTCTAGTCAACTCGATATGCAGCGCTATATGCCTGACATATCGTCAAGGCATGAGCGACATGCCACCATGGGCAGACCTGCGGCTCCGCGCGTCCTGGGCCCGACGAGACTGGGCAGCCGTCTTTCGCGCCTACCGCACTACGGCCGGGATCTCACAGATCAAACTGGCCGCCCTCGTCGGCCTCTCCCAGTCCGACGTCTCCCTCATCGAACGGGGCAAGCGCGAGGTCCGTGAGGTCGCCGTCATGGACCGCATCGCCGAAGGACTCCAAGTGCCGCCTGAACTGCTTGCGCTGCCCGCCGCATCCTCAGAGACCCAGTGGTCGCCAGACCCGGAGCTGACCGAGCGCGTCGCCCGCTCCCACGTCACCGGGCGCACCGACACCCGGTCCGCCGACTGGCTCGCCCTCACCCTCGCCGAGCACCGTCGCGCCGAGGACGACGACGCCGGCCGCGACCTGTGGGCCGTTGTCCGGGCCCAGCTCGACGCCGTCACCCGCCTCGTACCCGGCGCCGCTGGACCAACCGCCGACCGGCTCATGGTGCTCGCCGCTGAGCATGCCCACTGGCTGTCATGGGTCGCCGCCGGACAGGGCCACCGCGGGCCGGCCCTCGCGTGGCTCGACGTTGCCCACGGCTGGGCGCTGGACGCTGGCAGCGCCGACATGGCGAGCTGGCTGACCAGGGTCCGGGCCTACTACACCCTCGGCGCCGGAGACCCGGTGCGTGCCCTCCGGACTGCGGAGTCGGCGATACGGCCCGGGCAGCTGTCGCCAAGCGCGGCGAGCATCGCGGCGCACACAGCGGCGATGGCGGCAGCAGCTGTCGGCGAGCGGGACAAGGCGCGCCGCCTGGCTGAGCAGGCGTACGCGGACGCGCTGCGGGCGCCGGAGGCAGAGGAGCGGCCGGGCTGGCTGTACTGGCTGTCGCCGACCCGCGCGAAGCTGCTGCTCGGCGAGGCTGCCCACGCCTCCCGGGACTGGTCGACGGCGGAGTCCGCTCTCCGCGAGGGCCTGGCCGAGCTGGAGGGGTTCCCGCGCGACCACGAGTTCTATCGGTCGCGGATGGAGGACGCCCGCCGCCGGCTCTAGGCGGCCGGCTCGTCCTCGGCGGGCTTGGCCCGGACGATCACGATTGCCTGGTGCGGCAGATTTGCGACCTGCGGGTCTTCGGCAGCGAGGGCCTCGCGGAGGGCTTTGTGCATCTGGCCGATGGACGGGCCGCACCCGGCTACCGGCACGGTGTCGACGACGTCGAGTCGGCGAGTGAGGGTGGTCTCCCCGTCGGGCGCCAGGACGTACTTGATGTCCCAGGTCGAGATCACGGGCTCCAGCATCGCACTCTCCTCCGTTGGTGGCTCTGGCAGTGTATGGCGGGCACCTGACGGTGTGAAGGAAGATGCTGGCACGCTGGCCGGCACTGGAGGCCGGACGGTCACGGCTCCGCAACTTCGGCACCCCACCACCACCCC
>FTKL01006060.1_pt1 | contig 42299 bp, 41 predicted proteins | sample 2434061 | NCBI WGS metagenome assembly FTKL01 (sample SAMEA3914816, study PRJEB12502) | metagenome | biome: forest; material: soil | place: USA | collected 2011-09-16 | depth 0.3 m
CCCACGATACCCGGTACATTCTCAGTGCCGGAACGCAGGCCGCCCTCTTGGCCGCCACCGCTGATTGGCGAAGTAATGCGCGTGCCAGCCTTCACGTACAGGAGTCCTGTCTGCTTCGGACCGTAAATCTTACCGCCGTTTAGCGTCATGAGGTCAAAGCCAAGACGTGAGGCGTGCAAATCCAGATAACCGGCCGCCTGCGAAGCGTCGGTGTGGAAATAAATCGGCAATTCGCTGCCGGCCGCCTGACGTTCGTGGCGAATCGTCTGAAGCAGTTGGCTGATCTGGCTAACCGGCTGAATTGTGCCGACTTCGTTATTGGCATAGCCGATGCTTACCAGAACCGTACGGTCATCGATAAGCGACTTCAGCGCCTCTATGTCGACGGTACCGTTCGGGTGTACTGGCGCGATCTTGTGGTCATAGCGAGCAGCCGATGCGAGCACCGAGTCGTGTTCGGTCGCGAGGACGACGATGTTTGCCTTCGGGAAGACACCCATCACGCCGTGAATGGCAATATTGGTCGCTTCCGTTGCGCCCGCGGTAAAAATAATTTCTGTCTGCCGTGCGCCAAGCCAATGAGCCACGCGTGACCGAGCGTCGCTCAGGTCGCGACGTACATTTCGCGCAGCCATATACGGACTAGAGGGGTTATAAAACTCCTCTTCCAGATACGGTTCCATAGCTAGTCGTACGCGGGGATCACACGGCGAGGCCGCCGCGTAGTCCAAATAAATGTTCATGTATGACTATATTGTAGCAGCAGAAGCTGAGAGTTTTTGGCCACTTACTGGATCGCGATGGTAAATCTCGCGCATGACGCGTTCGCGGTACATGCGGGTCGCGATGGCCAGATTGCGAAGTTCATCGCCTTCGACCAGCGCATATGGTTGGCCGTCTTGGACTTTGAGGACGCCGTGAGGGTGTACTTCGTAGCGGGTCGTCATTTCGCGGCGAACGCCGGTTGCTTCGTCGATCCACTCTTCGTACCATACCCAGGTGTGTTCATCGAGACAGAAGAATTCTCGACGGTGGTTAGCCGCAATAGGCCCAAAGACTGTTGCGCCGATTTTTGATTCCATGCGAATAAGATCACGCTTCGTTAGCTTGCGAAGTCGAGGAACGATCACCTTGGTTGATGGCTCAACACCGGTGACGAGTTTGATTGTTTTACTCCACATGCTCATGGTGTTTCTCCGGCTATAAGCCGTTAGCCTCCACGTAGTCACGAGTTGCTTCCACAGCCGCTGCGTTCCAGTCGATAGCCTGGGCTAGCTCTGCATCGGTAGCGCCGTGCTCTACAGTGCGAGCGGCAGCGTCATTGCGAGCAGTCTCAGCTTCGCGGTAGGCTTCTTCAACCATCGCGTTAACTTCTGGGCTGTCACCACCGATAGGGCGGATTTGTGTTGTAGGCGTGGCAATATCAAATTCACGGCCGTGACGGTCGTTTGGGTCAACAAAAACGAGTCGTTCTTGAGGACTCTGAGGGGTTTGGTCGGGTCGGTAACCGGTGAGTTCTGTCATGAGAAAAAACCTCTCACATTCTTACGTGATACGTGTTTTTTGTGGTGTTGGTTTTAGATTGAAAAGAGTTGTCGCGCGTTAGTCGTGGTGTGTTGTGCAAGCTCATCAAGCGGTTCTTGGCGTAAATCACTCAAAAACCGTGCAGTGAGGAGCACTCGCGCAGGCTCGTTCACATTACCACGGAGAGGCTTAGGTGTCAAGAAGGGCGCATCTGTTTCAAGAAGTAAGCGATCCTTTGGAATCGCCTTCGTGACCTCTAGTTGCCAGTCGTTCTTGGTGAACGTCATGATGCCATTGACACCTATGTAAAGTCCTCGTGTAAGTGCTTTAGAAAGATTAGTAGCGTCATCCGTAAAACTATGCAGTTCACCCCTGATGCCTTGGTAGCTATCAAAGATCGGCCAGAAATCATCAAACGCCTCTCGAACATGAAACACCATGGGGAGATCATACTCGAGCGCCAGCTCTATCTGGTAGCGGAGCGCTTTCTCTTGGTCTTCTTTGGACGAATGGCCGTAGAAGTAATCGAGGCCGCATTCGCCAATTGCAACAATCTTGCGCAGGCCCGGCTGACGCCGCTCATCCTCAGACGCCTTTTCGCCCCCATTCTCTCCCCCTCCTAACACAGTCGGGGCTCGAGAAGGGAGCGAGCGGCGTCCACCGGCCTGGTCTAGCTCGACAAGCTCGCGCAGTCTCTTGAGCGGCTCTACGCCGTGTTGAGCCTCATGCGGATGCTGACCGACAGTCGCGAAGGAATTTGGCCTGTCCTGCACGAACTTCACCGCCCGTTCGCTATCAGCAGCGTCGCATCCAACACATATCAAATATTCCACGCCGGCTTCGGCATTATGCTCGTCTACCTCTGTAATTGGCGTCGAATAATCGACGGAATGAATGTGACAATGTGTATCAATGAGCTGCATCGGTAGGTGCCTCAGTCTGCAAAGGAGCAGCAGCGGGCGCATGTGTGCCAGGAGCTGGCGTGTGGTTGTAGATCTTTGGGAAAAGTACACCCTTGTAGACAGAGACTGAGCCGCCTTCGAAGATCTTCGTGATCGCCTCGCTGGTGGTCGGAAGGAATGGCCAAAGCATGTGTGCAATCTGCGTCAGGCTGGCGGCCGCGTAGGCTAGGATTTCCTGGAGGTGCTCTTCGTCGCCTTTCTTCGCGACTTCCCAAGGTTTTACTTCCTCGAGGTAGACGTTCAGCCCACGCACCTTCATCCAGAGGTGATCGAGGGCGCGGTCGAAGCGTGCCGCGTTGACTTCATCATAGAAAGCTGACGTGTCGTGCTTTGGCTGCGGTAGCTCACCGATCACACCGTGCTGGTAGCGATTGACCATGCTTGCAACGCGTTGAACGAGGTTGCCTAGCTCGTTACCAAGTTCGTTGTTGTATGCATTCTCGAACTTCTCCCAAGTAAAATCGCCGTCTTCGATGGTTGGGATGTGGCGAAGGAAGAAGTAACGGAAAGCGTCTACGCCGTACGCATCGATGACCTGGATCGGGTCGATGACGTTGCCGACGCTCTTGCTCATCTTGGTGCCGCCGGTCAGGACGTGACCATGGACAAGCAGCATCTTTGGAATTGGCAGATCAAGCGCAATCAGCATTGCTGGCCAGATTGCGGCGTGGAAGCGCAAGATGTCTTTACCGATCACCTGTACGTCGGCCGGCCAAAACTTCTTGAAGTTATCACCATCTGGGTAGCCCAGGACGCTGACGTAGTTCATGAGCGCCTCGAACCACACGTACATGACATGCTCGGGGTCGCCGGGAACCTGGATGCCCCAGCTGAGGTGTTTCTTTGGACGAGAGATGCTGATGTCTTCGAGACCCTTCTCGATGAGCTGGAGGATTTCGTGCTTGCGGAAGTCGGGCACGATCTTTAGCTCGCCAGCCTGCAGCGCTTCCTTGATTTGCTCGCCAAAAGCACTGAGCTTGAAGAAGTAGTTTTCTTCGCTGAGCTTCTGGTATGGACGCTTGTGGACTGGGCATTCGCCGTTTGTTTCGGTAGCTTCGCGGGCAGTCACGAAGGCTTCTTCACCAGAACAGTACCAGCCCTCATACGTTGACTTATAGATGTATTTGTCGAGTTGTTTCCACAGGAGTTGCGCGGCCTTTTCGTGGCGGTCGTCGGTAGTGCGCACAAAGTCGGTGTAGCTTACACCAAGGCGCTGCAGAAATTCGTGCCAGCTCGGTACGACTGAATCTGCATATTCTTTCGGAGATTTGCCAGCCTCTTCGGCTTTGGCGGCGATTTTAGTACCATGCTCATCAGTGCCGACCTCAAAGAAAACTTCGGCGCCCATCTGTCGGTGATACCGAGCCAAAACGTCAGCCAGCATGTAGTCCATAGCGTGTCCGATGTGTGGTTTATCGTTGACGTATGGGATCGCGGTTGCGACGTAGAATTTCTTCATGGGTCAAAGCTCCTATGAGCTGATTAGTTATAACAGGTTATATTGTAACAAATTCTTGACAGATGTGGCGCATGATTATCCATTTTGCTTTTGATAAAAACATGGTATAAGATAACCGGCCCTGCAACCAACGAGTTTGAGGAGATACGTTGCCACAACCGCACAGAGTGCCGGTGTCTCTGGCCACGGGCGAAGTTGCCCGACGGCTGAAGATCTCGCGCCCAACGCTCAAGAACATGTTCGGTCACATCCCCCACCTATACGTGCTGAAGACGGAGACGAGGCTGTTCCCTGCGGCCTACATCGACGCCTTCGTGGCGTACCTGGGACGATCGAAGCAGGTCGCCATCATCGACACGGCCGCCAGCTTCTGGAGGACAGACGAAGCCCAGAGCCTCTATGCCGAGGCCGTGACGCGGTTCAACGCTGGCCTATCTGGCCAGACGCTGAACGGCACCGAGCTCGCGGCCGTGCTGGGCGCTCCGTACTCCACGATCATGAGCTGGTCCAGCTCAGGAGCGCTCCTGACCGTAGGGCGTGGTAGGTCGCTGCTCTTCCCGTGCAGCGATGTCAAGAAAGCCGTAGTGTGGAAAACACCGGTCACACGCAAGCCGTATGTGCCGCCGACACTCCCGACGATGTTCGTATCGGCGACCGAGGTCAACGAGAGGGCACGGCGACAGCGTCGATCCCTCCCTGGCGGTACCGCTCTGTTCGGGCAGCTCCAGACACCGGGAGGTGGGCGGACCATCCCGATCGCGTACGTGCAGGCGCTCCTGAACGGCACGACCGGTCCCATCGACGACCGTCTCGTGCTGCGATTCAACACTGCTCCTGCTACGAGGACGATCATGCAAGAGGCGCGCACCGAGTTCAATCGGCGTCTCGCCGAGCGTCGGGATCTGTCACCGTTTGATGACGGCATGCTGACGCTCGAAGATATCGCCTGGCTGCTCGGCATGACTCGCAGCATGGCCAACATCTGGTGCACAAGCGGACAGCTGACCTACGTGGCCGGACCGGGCAGGAAGCTCGTTCGGCCCGCAAGCCTGCAATCCCGCTGCAAATGGGTTCTGCCGACGCAGAGATAACCCGCCGCAGCCCGGCCCCCTCCACGGGGCCGGGCTGCGGGCAAGTACTATGGCATAATCTTTGAACTTATGATTTAATTTGTAACCGGCTCACACCCTAAACCTCGGAGTGACCCATGAGCGTCCTTCACATGGCGCGGAACGCCGCACGTATCATCGGTACGGGCGAACGAGGCATGACGGGACACGCGCTACAAAAGGCCGTCCCTCATGTACGGTTCAATCCCTTGACCGTGCCACTCGGTACGACGGTGCTTTTCCCCGACCACTACTTGCGAGGCTACGCCGCTTGGCTCTCGGCCAACGACGCAGACCCGCAGATCCCTAATGCCGTGCAATTCGGTCGCACGGCAGCCGCCATCAGTCTCGCCACCACGGCTAAGGAGCAATTCGAACAAATCTTCACCAAACGGCAACCGCTGACCACCGAAGAGCTGATCGAAATCTTCGACCTCGGCGGCGAAATGATGATCAAGCGATGGTCCTCATGGGGATGCCTTGCGCCAGCCAGCCGAGGCACGTACCACGCAGGACCCATGCGCGATAAGTTCATGTGGGTTCCCTTTGGACCCGGCGGAAGGTGACATGTCAAACCTGAAACGGCAGTTCATCCCGGCGGCAGCCATAAGACAAAAAGTGGCTGCACGACGGCGAAGCATGAATACGACCACTCGTATGAGTGCGTTCGCACACATCGTGCTGCCAAGCGACAAGAACATGTACCCCGAGGCGTACATCGACGCGTTCATTGCCAGCAGCATTGGTCCGATCACCATCGAATCGATCCTGCGCTTCAACGCGTTGCCCGCGACACAGGCACTGCTTCGACATGCGCAGCGTGATCTTCTGCGTCGCATCGAAGTACGCGCGGCCCAAGGCCAGCCGATCGGTCTCCTCAGCATCAACGACGTGTCGTGGGTGCTGGGCGTCAGTCGATCGCCCGTCGATCATTGGCGCCAAAAAGGCCTGCTAGCGGTACAGATGATCGACGAGCAATGCTTCGTCGCACCATCAGAGCTCGTGAGCCGATGCAGCTGGGTCATCCCGACCCGCTGAACCAGTCGCGACCCGCCCCTCATCAGGGGGCGGGTCGCGGCGACTACCCTGCTAGGCTAACAAGCAACGCAAATCGGCCCTCAGGCTCACCACTACGTACCGAACGATAATGCGAATAGTACTCATCACTTGTCGCCGTATTGACTGGCGACATTTCAATATTCTCGGGTGGTACGCCGGCGTCGATAAATCTGGCGCGGTTAAAACCAGGCAGATCCACACCAACACCTTTATCGGTCTCGTGCAAGAAATCCTTCCAGGCTGGATCATTGGCCTGAGAAACTTCGTCGAAAATATATGATTCCGCCTTGATCGATGGGCTACTATAAATCCGCAGATTCGTGGCCGACGAACGATACTTCTGCTGCAAATGCTGCACGATCTTGGTCGCCAGGCCGGCTGTCGTACTCTGCCAGCCCAAGTGGACCAGCGCCAAAATATTATGCACAGGATCATGAATAGCGACAGCGTTGCAGTCCGCCACCGGAAGCATCAACACGACGCCGGGTACGTTCGTGACGAGCGCATCGGCAACCACACGCTCATCAGGATCCGTGAGGCCACGCCCCCTCGAGCCTGTAACGTCCTCGATCTTGTCCCAAGTTTCTTGGTCAGCTCCTACGTTCATAACCACAACGGCATCTGGGGATTCGCCCATCTGCCGGATAAGTTCATTCACTACCCGCTCGACGTCGGCCTGCGGGCCCCATTCGGGACGAGTATTACCGTCGGACTTGCTCGATAACAGCGTGACGACCTTCTGGGGGTCAAAAATGGTAGGTTGGTCAGATTTGATCATACTTTTACTATACCATCTGTGTGGTGTGCGGGGCGGCCCGCGAAGAGCCGCCCACGCATTTTACCCCACCCACGCCAGGAACCGCGGCACCGCCCATTTGTTCATGACGGTGTGCAGCAGATTGGTCACGACGATCGCTGGTGCGACGATCGCCACAGTGCCCGGGTAGGCAGGCTCGAACAGAAGAGACAGGATGATGGCCGTGATGCCGTTCTGCTGCGCGAACATCAGATGCACTCGGTCAGCCCGAGGCAACTTGCGCGTCAGCGGCACCGCCACGACGACCTGCGCGACATACGCAGCGATGCCCAGTCCCAGCCCGCCGAGCACGTTCACGCCATGCACCAGCAGGACGCCCAGCAGAATCGTCGCCAGGACCAGCGCCACCTTGACCGCACCGTTGATCACGCGCTCAAAGTGGTCCGGCCGCAGGAACAGTCCGATCAGCGCCAGCCCTAGCATCATCAGACACATGATGGCCGTCGCGAACGAGAAGGCCAACATGAGATAACCGATGAGCAGGACAAGCGTGACGTTCGCCGCGCTCAGGCGCGTGAACCGCCACACCAGGAAGACGACGCCCGCGAAGACCAGGTTCAACCCCAGCCCCAGAGCGTAGCCACCCAGGCCGCCCTGGACGATCGGTGGCGTCCCAGGCGCCGGCGCCACGAGGAGCGCCGGGACGTACAGACCGAGCAGAACCGTCATCGGATCGTCGAATGACGACCACGCGCCGAGGATGCTGTACGCATCCTTGCTCATCTTGGTCTTCTCCAGGTTGGCAACCGACAACGGGTCGATCTGCGAGACGTTGATGGCCAAAACCCAGAAAATGGGCAGGCCGCTGAGTGCCCACAGCGAACCACCGATCAGCAGTGCCTTCAGCAGCACGCCGATCGTGACCGCGGCCACGATGAGCTTGAAGTGCTTTCTTGCCTTCTCCAGGACGATGCCGTAGGTGCTGGCGTACAGGCCGACAGCCAGAAGCGCAGCCGTGACCGGCCGGTACCACTGTTCGGTCTCCAGATGCTGAAGCCCGAGCCAATTGCCCAGGAACCATCCGATGAGCATGCATATCACGAGTCGCGGCAGCGGCTTCATGACAAACACACCCACCCTATGTGCCCATGTCATATCGGGGATCCCCTCAAAGAGTGTGTCGATTTTGTTCTTACCCAAAAAGACTATAGCAAACTAACGTAGGTTTTCGTCAACCGATGCCAATCATCCAAGCCTAGCTGCTCGGCACGGGCCTTGGGGTTAACCTCCGCAGTTTCGAGGAGTTTTTCGATGTCTGCTTTGTCCATACGCAGACCGCCGCTAAGACTGTTACGAAGTGTTTTGCGCTTTTCGCTGAAGCCAGCACGGACGACCGAGAAATAATCATCTGTTTTAATATCATCAAAGAGTGGTTCGACGCGGCGCTTAAGACTGATAATCTGTGAATCAACTTTCGGTGGCGGCGTAAAAAGCTTGGACGGAACAACCGGTCCAAGCGTCGGCTCGGCATAGAACTGCACGGCCACAGCCAGTATGCTCATGTCGCCAGGACGAGCCGCCATGCGTTCGGCAACTTCTTTCTGGACGAGAATAGCTACTTCAAGGGGCGGATTTGGCGATTCGAGCAACATGCGGACGATCTTGCTGGTGATGTAGTACGGCAAGTTAGCGGCAACTTTATAGTTTGCCGGAAGTTTCGTGAGGTCAAACTTGAGGATATCTTGGTGTACAACCTGGACATTTTTGGCCGGGACACGGGTGCTCAAACCCTCGGCGAGCTCAGTATCGAACTCTACCGCAACGACTTGCTTTGCTCGGTCGGCAAGTTCGGCGGTTAGCGTACCGAGGCCGGGGCCAATCTCGAGCACAGTGTCTTCGGGTCCGACATGGGCAGCATCAGCCATCGATCTCAAACTATAGAGGTCGTGCAGCCAATGTTGACCTAATGATTTCTTGGGAGCGCTCATAAGTCCAGTAGCTTCAAACCCGTCTCGTCGTCGGTCTTGCGGTGAAGCGGTTCATAGGTGCGGTGAACAAAGAGCTCACACGTGCCGCCAACGACAAAGTCCTTCACATGGCCACCGACAACGCGAAAGTCGCGATCAGCAAATGTACCATGCAGGTGGTACATCGGCTTGCCCGTCTCATCGAGCGCGATCGTGCCGAGCAGGCCGGTGATTTCATACAGATCCGGGAATGTCTTCCAGAGGTAGTCCTTGGCGTCGAGATCGTAAAAGCCCAGTTCGATCTGTTCCGCGCCGCCGACAGCCGTAATCGATGCGCCCTCGAGCTTGTTCTCGCTAAAGAATTGCGCAAACGCCTCAGATAATTTCTCGCCGCGATTCAATCGAACAATGTAGTTGTAGCCGTCAAATGTCGAGACCATGAGACCTCCTATTTTTACCAGTTATGGCTCGCAAGCCAGTGATTGTAAGCAGCCTGCCACGAGCCATAGCGACTCGTTGCGTAGCCACTGCACCACCTGAGTTGCGTAATTGGGTTAGTTTGCCAGTCTGCACCCGCTGACGACATCTTGGTACCAGGATAAGCCTGACAGAGACCGTATGTCGTGCCGTAGCCCTGTGCATTGTAGCGCCAGCCGCTCTCGTGCGAAATGATGTAGTCGACAAAGCCGTAGTCACCCGCTGTGATACCTGCAGCCGACATCCAGTCTTGGTGCGAACCAGCAGGTAGGTTGACCTTGGTGCCGATAACCTCAACTTGTTCTTTTGCCTCGGTCGTCACGACGCTTTGGATTTCCTTGCGCGAGACTTCCTTGCCGTTCTTGAGCTCGACTTGGTAGGTGATGATCTTCTTGCCCTTTACGCCCGGGGTGTCGACTTTCTTGTAGCCAACTGGTTGGTCTGCGTCTTGGATTTGCTTGGTTGTGAAGTTAATTTCCTTCTCTTCGCTGACGGTTTGTTCGCCGTCACGGTAGACGTCGAGTGTCATGTTCTGAGTGATCGCCGTGCTGATCGCTGGCGAGATGCCGTCTTGGGCGGCCAATGTAATGCCCTTATCTTTCAAGAGGTCTGCAACGGTTTTGGCTTGAGTCCGGATATCGACGGTCTTGCCGTATAGCACAAGGTGGAGCGGTGTAGCTCGAGTGATGGTTAGCATCAACCCCGCGCCGCCTTGGGCTACAAAGTCATTGATTCGCGTAATGGTCAGCGTGTCTTCGTCGTAGACTTGGAGGCCAGCCGCTTCGGCGATCTTCTTTGCGCTCTGGTATGGGCTCATGATCCGGTAGCGTTGCGAGCCATCGACCACTGTTACGGGACGGGCGCGGTAGACGTTGACGTCGTAGCTTTGCGCGACTAATTTGGTGGTCTGAGCCGGTTCGACGGCGTCGTTTTGTTCAACATGTACGCCGGCTCTATCGAGGGCTTGACCAACCGTTTCGGCATTTGTGGCGATAACTTGCTGTTCCCCATCATGATAAATCGTAATAATACGCCCGTTTTCGGCGTGCGCCTGCGACCGGGAAAGCGGCGAAATAGCATATAGGACCACTAACGCGGCCACGATCCCAACCCCTGTTAACACCTTCATAATAAGTCGACTTTTCATGTAGTTTTAGCAATAGGCAATGAAGATAGTATAGCAAACCATGGCAAGTTGGAGAAATGGCCCGCCAAACCGAGGCTGACTTGCTTCAGGGCAGGAACGTAGCGTTCCCCGCGTGAACCAAGCGAGCTGCTTGCGAGCGAGTGTGTCCTGCACGAAGCAAGTCAGCCTCGGTTTGGCTTACTAGCTATTCTTCTCTTTATATAATTTCAAAGCTCGATCCACCGTCTTGCTCCGCCTCGATGGCAAGTGCTTCATCGAGAACCACGCGACGTCCAGCATTTCCAATCGGTGGCGCGCTGCGATGTGTGCCGGCTGCTTTTCGATAGTCGTCATCCAGCAGTCAACTATAAACGGCGCATTACTGTCGCCGTTCTCAAACTCGCCTAGATGCTTGCAGTGACGCTCATCGATCGAAACCCCGGTCTCTTCAAAGGTTTCCCGTACAGCGGCCGTACGCGGCTTCTCACCGCGTCTGATGCCACCTCCTGGCAAGCTCCAGCGCTGATGTCCAAACCAACTGCGTACCAATAGCACTTCGCCCTGCTCGTTCGTCACCATCGTGCGGACGCGGCGCTTGCCTTTCATATATACACGCAAAAGTGGCGATGCGGCTCCGTGTGCGATCTTGCCCAGGTGTGCGTAAGACTTTCTGACCATGTCTAATTATTATTGTACCAATCGCACGCTTTTTCGGGCAAACAAAAAACCGCCCTGGTGGCGGATACAACATAGCGTGACTGACAGCGGGGCCGCGTCCGAGGGCTATAAAAGCCCAGGGACGCGGCACCCGCCCACCGGCGAGCATTGCTCAGAAGCCGGTGTGCGCCCGGCATCCGCAGATGTCGCGCGCTCGGGGTGTCAGCTCACAAAGGTGTAGCAGTTGACCGTCCCCAGGCTCGCGGGGAGCTGGGGCAGGTCCGTGGGGGTGACCGGAACCTTGAGGTCGAGGGACTTGTGCCAGAGGAAAACGTTCAGGTTCACCCACTGGCTGCTCAGCGTACGGATGTCGCCGCTGGTGTAGCAGGCGGCGCCGCGCTGATTGGAGTAGGTCTGGTACAGGCCGACCATCACCTGGTTGGTGGCGTCGACGATGACGTCCGGCGGCGTGCCGGGGTCAGGCTTGTCGGCCTTGGTGGCGGCGGTGTTGAAGATCACGTAGGGGCCGGGGTTGGCGACTCCGAAGTGCTTCTCCTGCTCGTCGAAGAAGGCGACCAAGTTCTTGTCCTCGATGGTGGCCTTGGGGGTGAAGCCCTGCTTCTGGAGCTGCTTGCCGGCATCGGATGCCGCAGCCTTGTCCAGGACTTGCTGGTCGACCTTCGGTACGTCCGGGAGTCCAGTCGATCCGGGCATGCCCGGGATCTGGACGCTCGTCAGGACCGAGGCGGCCAGGAAGCCTGCCACCAGAAGCCACAGACCCAGTCGGGTCAGTTTTTTCAGGAGGCGTACCCCCTTGTCACGAATCGTTGCCATGTTCCTCACCTTCACGAGTCTGCAATCTGTGGAGCTGACCGTACATTTATACCACAAAAGATATAAATAGTCAATGTTAAACTCCTCTGAAACCACTCGTTTTGGACCTCGAGTAATAATTTTACTTGACAATTCGCGCGTAGAATTACAAAATATAGGCACGTTCGAACCTTGAGTTTTCGGAGGTGTGTAGTGGCGCAGCCACAGAAACGACCGGGCTCCCGCCCGCGCACGCAGGAGAACCAGCAGGGCACGCGTCCCCGTTGGGGATTCATCGTCCTCGCGGCCATCCTGTTCATCATCGGCACCGTTCTGGTCTTCCGGAGTTACAGCAATGACTCCGGTGGCCTGTACTTCGGCCTCGGGCTGGGGGTTGCCGGTGTTCTCATCGGCTTTTTCGCGCCCTCACGGCGAGACAACACTCCCCCTCCCAATGGCAATCATGGCAGGGCCTGACGGCCCAGCCCGGACGTTCGGGGAATCGCGACCTCCCCTCGAGTTCAGCCGACTCGAAAACCTCGCGGCCCCTCCCGGGCCGCGAGGAGGTCGCTTCTTCTCTGCCCAAAAATCACCCAGCATAAGCATTGTGTTCCGACCCAACTGCTGGTAGCATGTGGTCTGAACAGTTCAGCAGAAATCTTACTTGATAAGAAATTGATTGAGCTTATACTTAAAATATACGAGGGTAGTATATGTCGCGATTGCCACAACCAGGATCTGACAACGGGGTATGGGGAGATATCCTCAATGACTTTTTGCTCCAAGAGCACACCAGTGGTGGCGCGTTAAAGATCCGCACAGACGGCACGCTAAATGCCTACTACCAGAAGCCAGGATCTGGCATCCCCAAGGCTGACCTCGCGTCGGCCGTTCAGACGACACTCGACACAAGCTACTCTGTCTTTAACGTCAAATCGTACGGCGCGACAGGCGATGGCAGTACCGATGACACTGTCGCCATTCAAGCCGCCATCAACGCTGTTCCTTCGACTGGAGGCAAAGTAGTCCTCCCTGCTGGCGTCTACATGATCTCCTCGACGCTCACCATCGACAAAGACGGCACCATCCTTGCCGGTGTTGGCGCAGGTACGACCATCCGCGTGGCAGGCAGTGCACTCGGTATCGACGCCATCAAGATTGGCAATGGCAGCACGACTCGCGCGCACTGTGGCGTCCTCAACCTTCGGCTCGACGCTTCCGCTCAAAAAACAGCCGGCCGTGGCATCTTCCTGACCAAATGCTTCAAGATATGGCTTCAGAACTTATTGATCGAAAAACAATACCGCGCGCTTGAATACACCAACACCACAGAAGTATGGCTCAGTGCATCTGACGTCCGCGACACCAAGGAACACGGACTCCTTATCGACAACGACATGAACAGCGGCTACGACTGGTACATTAGCGACTGTATCTTCGACAACCCGAACGTGAGCAACATCGGCAGCGGCATTCACTGGGACGGCGGCGAGACACTTGTCGTGAACAGCGTCGACCTCCTCCACTTCAATACAGGCTTCTACGTCAATCCTACAGCCGGCCACGAATCACGCTTTGGCTTCCTTAACAACATGATCGTCGACACTAATAACGACAACAACATTCGCATCTCCAACTCTGGCAGCGGCAACACCGTAGGGCTCACATTCACAAACTGCTGGTCTGGTACTGCGGTTAACTACGGCGTCCTTATCGACCGCCCAGGCGCGGGCCTCGTTCAGGGCATCCGATGGGTTGGCGGCAAAATCTTCCACAATGGCTTGGCTGGGTTCCGCCTCGCCGGAGGCCAAGACGTGCACATTTCAGCCTGTGACATCATCGCAAACTCGCAGACATCCTCCGCTTCTCGGCATGGAGTGGAAGTAGCTGGCGGCGTGAGCGAATTCTCTGTCGTTGACTGTCGTATCGGCGGCGGTTACGAGCAAGGCAATACCCAGGGATATGCCATTCACCTTGACGCGGGTGCATCAGATCACTACATCATCATGGGCAACGATTGCCACGGCAACAACAACTCTCCAAAAATCGACGACAACGGCACTGGCACAAATAAAGTAGTTGCTAATAATCTTCAAGCCTAAAATAACTTGACATAAGCGTCGTAGTATTCTACGATCAGGTCTGTTTTCGACGGTTCACCTTAACAACCTGTAGACCAACGATGGAGGTCCGATGGCATACAAGGGGCGTTGGTTCCCTCGACGTCGCCCTGCCGGCACGCCGCGGGAACCCGTTCTGCCCAGGCAGCCCGACCACAGCCCCACCGGAGTCATCCAGCGCCTTACCCCTGACCAGCTCAGGGCTCGAGGCTTCGACCCGGACAACCCACCGCGTCGACGCAAGAAGTTGTTCAGCCGAACTATGGTTGCCCTCATCCTGCGCTGGCGCTACTTCGTGACCGCTTCGGTGGTCATGTTCCTGACCGTGACGCTTGTCGGGACCCTCCTGGTCCTGACTCGCGACGTGTTCAACGACACGAACAAGCTCCCGACGCAGAGCGCGCCCACACTCGATGAGCTCAACAAGTCCATCGCGCTGGGGGAGCGCTACATCAGCGCCCTGTACAAGCCACTCCCGAACGGAGAGGCTGTCCAGAGCGAAGCGTCCGGTGTCCCGCTCAAGGCCCACTTCCTCGACGAGGATGTGTGGGTTCTGCTCGGCGAGGACAAGACGGAGTGCTCGACCGGCAAGGACAACTGCGAAGGAACGACTTCGCTGGGCTCCGACCAGGACGATCCCACGCATGACCGCTACACCGCCAGCTTCAGCACGCCCACAAAGCGTGATGCGCTGAACGTGAAGGTCGAGATCAACTGGGCGGTCAACCCGTCGCAATACCAGATCCAAGTCACACCCAGTGACGTGAAGGAAAAGGTGGAGCTGTGGCTCGACGACAGCAAGATCGCCGAGTTCACGCCGGGCAGCAAAGAGAAGGCTGAGCGCACCCTCAAGGATAGCGACCAGTCGCAGCTCCGCATGCTCCGCTTCACCGTCCGACACGCCACGCAAGAGGCGTATCTGTACTGGAGCACGTACGGCAACGACCCAAAGCGGGCCGCGGCACTCAAGAAGTTCCTGGAGGCAACCGGCTATACGCCGGGGTACGATCTCCGGGCGCCACTGTACGACCAAGGGGACAAACTCCCCGACGACCTGCCGACGAACGACAAGTCCTACCCGGACTGTCAGATCACGGCACCAGAGACCGAAGTCGCCTACGCATACCGTTCCAAGGTGTGCCTGTACGAAGGTCTGTACATCGACAACGGGGAACGCGATCCGTTCCTCCAGGCGTGGTCAGCGTTGACCATCCTGATGAAGTACAACGATCCGAACCACGACCAACCGCAGAACGGCTGGTGGACCCAGGGCGACACGCCCAACGAGGTCTCCACCCACCTGCGCGGCCAGTGGAATCGGTCGGGGTATGGCGTGCCCAAGTGCACGCCCTTCAGTTGCGCCGAGCTGAGTGGCATTCGCACCTCTGTCTTCGGCGCGCTGGAAACGCAGCTCGGCTACGCCCATGGCGACCACCGCTCGCAGCTCTTCGCAGATGCCGCGGCCAAGGTCACCACTCAGACGCAGATCGGCGCTGACGGCAAGATCGTGGCGGATAACGGTAACACGTACTTCCGCCCCGGCCAAGTCGGCAGCTTCATCAGCGCCTGGACGCCGCCAAACCTGAAGTTCACGCAGCCGAGCACACCGGCCCTGCCGGTCGCGGCTGCGCTGTATCTGAAGGGAGCACGGCCCACCCCGGTCGAATACCAAGGGGTAATCCCCAGCAACAGCGAGACGACTCTCGATGCGTTGGGGTTCCTCCAGATGTACCGGTGCGCCAAGTACAAGGTCTGCGGCTGAAGCGCACTGAACCGACGAAAACGCGTGAAATGGTGGGTGGCTCCGGAGAAATCCGAGGGCCCCCGCCATTTTGCGAAAATGCCTCTGAACTTATATATCTAAAAGCCGCTCAAGCGGCGCAAACTCAACATTCAATTTCTTGACTCCACGACCAGCAAAGCTAATCGAGATCGTCGTCCCATCAATATCAACGACTTGGCCCTGACCAAATACTTTGTGGCGGACCACGTCGCCGACCTCAAGTTCCATGTCTTCGGGTACGTATCGTGGTTCTGTATCGGTGTTCATCGGGCCAAAAGGTTGCTGCTGCATACCGTAGCCGAACATTGGCGCCGCTTCCTCATGGGCACTGCCGTCGATTTCAGCCAAGAAACGCGATGGCGGATTGTGCTGCACGCTGCCATAGAGCATGCGACCAGCCGCGTGCGTCATGTATAACTCCTCGCGCGCTCTTGTCATGCCCACGTAGCAAAGTCGACGTTCCTCTTCCATCTCGTCTTGGTCAAAGAAAGCACGGCTGTGCGGAAAAATACTTTCTTCGCAACCGATCATAAAGACAACTGGAAATTCCAAACCTTTCGCCGCGTGCAACGTCATAAGCGTCACCGAATCGGCCACATCATCGACAGAATCGAGGTCAGAAATCAGCGCGACTTCCTCAAGAAAACCAGCAAGTCCCAACGCTTCGTATTCCTTAGCTACCGTGGTAAGTTCGCGAACGTTTTGGAGTCGGTCTTCGGCCTGCAAGCTACCATCGTTGAGGTGTTGCTCATAGCCAGTGCGCTTGATAACGACATCGATGAGCTCAGGCAGGCCGATCTTTTCAACTTGGTGGCTCATGTCTTGCAGCAATACGCCCAGCACGCCGAATGCCGCCCTCGCCTTTGGCGTCAGCGACGGACACAAATCAATCTGAAGCAGAGCGTCAGTCAGACCCAGACCGCTGTTCGTCTGCCAATCGAGGAACCTCTGCACGCTCACGGCGCCAAGTCCGCGCGCCGGCACATTTACGACCCGCAAAAAGCTGGCGCGGTCCGCCGGCTGATACAAAAGTCGCAGGTACGCGAGCAAATCTTTGATTTCTTTGCGGTCGTAGAACCGCACGCCGCCCACGATACGGTACGGTACGCCGTAACGAATGAATGCTTCTTCCATCGCACGGGACTGCGCGTTTGTGCGGTAGAGCACGGCGTAGTCGCGATATCGGCGCGCCTTCATGTCGACGGCGGTCTTCATGCGGCTCACGATAAATTCACCCTCATGTGCCTCACTCTGAACGGCCACAATCTGGACTGGACTTCCAGCGCCAGCCTTAGTCCACAGCTCTTTCTCTGAGCGATTGGTGTTCTTGGTGATGACCTTGTGCGCGGCATCAAGGATATTTTTGGTGCTGCGGTAGTTTTGCTCCAGCTTGACGACCATCGTGTTGGGATAGTCGCGTTCAAACTTCAGGATATTTTTGAAATCTGCACCGCGCCAGCTATAAATACTCTGCCAGTCGTCACCAACCACGCAAATATTATGGCTGTCATTGACCAGCATCTTCACCAGCTTATATTGAGCCGCGTTCGTGTCCTGATACTCATCGATCGAGATGTATTTGAATTGGCGCTGCCACTTAGCACGAAGCTCTGGAACGGTACTCAGCATGCGCACTGTCTCGCCGATGAGGTCGTCAAAGTCTAACGCCGCTGCGTCCTTACGAATCCGTTCATAGACGCCGTACACATCGGCGGCAACTTGCTGCTGGGGCATTTGAGCTGTGCTCTTGTAGTCGCTCGGTGTCATAAGTTCGTTCTTTGCGCCGCTGATCATGTAGCCAATCGAGTTCGGGCTGTATTGTTTCTCGGCGATACGCAGTTCGCGCATCGCTTGCTTTATGGCCGACTGGCGGTCAGATTCGTCAAAAATCACATAATTTTTAGGCACGCCGATCGACTCGCCGTCAAAGCGAAGAAGGCGCACGCAAATACTGTGGAACGTGCCCATAAAAGGCATAAAGCTGCGGTCGTCGCCTGTTCGTCCGAGGAGCTTGCCGAGGCGTTCGCGCATTTCTTTGGCTGCTTTGTTCGTAAATGTCACGGCCAGAATATTCTCTGGTCGCACACCCTTTTCGGCGATCAAATAGGCAATCCGGTGAGTCAGGGTTTTGGTCTTGCCAGAACCGGCACCTGCCAAAATAAGCACAGGCCCATCGGTTTGTTCGGCAGCAGCACGCTGCTCCGGATTCAGTTCGGTCAGTAGATTAGTCATTACTTTTATTGTAGCTCAGGGTGCCCGGGAGAAGGGTTGTAATTTAGGCTTCTTACCGTTGCATAAGATACAGGTATGCGAAGTAGCCTGCCACAGCCAGCAGCACTAACACGACAAATGCGATGAAGATCTTACCCCACATGCCGCCACCGCCACGATGCTCATGACTTGTGGCTTCTACGAGAGGTGGGTGGTATTCTTTGGTGTCAAAGATTGGACGAGTAGCTTTGTCTGTTTGCTTTGCCTCGGTGTGGTACTGTTGTGGTATAGACATCATAGCCGTACCGTGCAGGTCGGGCTTGGCAGGTTCATCCGCAGATTCTGACTTTGGCGCTTCGGGCTTTTCCTCTGGCTTAGGCGCGGCTTCTTCTGGCTCTTTGAAGTTACCATCCTTCTCGGGCGTGAGCTCATCTTGAGGTTTTGCTTCTGCGGGCTCGGCTACGGGAGTCTCGTCAGGCTTTGCTTCTGGAACGGCGGCCTTAAAGTGCGAGAAGGCGCCAAGCGGACGCTTCTCTACCTTAGCCTCGGCGAGAAATGGTGTTGCGGGCGCTTCGGCTGGAACTTCGGGCTTTTCCTCCTCGGCGGCAGATTTCTCGGAGGATGCACCACCAAAGTCTAGTGGATCAGGCCATGAAACTTCATCAGTGGATTTTTTCTGTTCAGCCGCCACAGGCTTCTCTGCCGCTGGTTCAACCGTGGGCACGTCGCGCACGACCGGAGTAGGCACTTCGGGCTCAGAATGGGCAGACTCTTCAGGAACGATATCTTCCGGTCTGCTCACCGGCTGCAAAGAGATGCCCCGTGTGCCTCCTTTGCGCTGCGCTGGCGGCACAATGTCCATAAATGAACCTCGGCTTCGCGGGCGAGTCTCACTCAACCTGGAAGGATGCTTTTGAGGCGAGGCTACAGGAATCGCGGTTGCCTTTGGCTCTTCGGCGACGGGGGTAGTTTCGGTCTTGAGCTCCACGGTGGGCTTCTCAACAGGAACAGAAGCTGCGGGCGTCACAACTATAGGCGCCCCAAGCTCCGTGCCGCCATGCTCATCGTGCGTCTTAACCGCCAAGTTGTTTACTGCTTTATCAAGCTCTTCAAAATCAAAATCGTTCATCTATTACCCTTTGTCGTTATCCTGTCCGTGTGCACTCTCGATAATGGCGCTAAAGACCTTTGCCTTCAGGCTTGCTCCGCCTACGAGTAAACCATCAACTCCTTCAGCCCAAACAAAGCTACTGGCATTCGTATTGTCGACACTGCCACCGTACAAGACGCGTACAGCCTCGGCAGCCTTATCGCCGAACAAGGCCCGCACATGCTTACGGATGAGCTTCACGGCCTTCACGACGTCTTCAGGGTGTGCATAATCACCCGTGCCGATCGCCCAGACTGGTTCATAGGCAATGACGATGTCTTCAATTTCATCACTCGTGATGTTGCGGAGCCCAGCGACTACTTGATCGTGAATAACGTGAGCCGTTTCGCCCTCGCCGCGTTCGTGTTTGGTTTCGCCTACACAGAGGATGGGCTTCATGCCGTTTCGGAGAACAGCCTGCACCTTCTGGGCGGTGTCTTTATTTGTCTCGCCAAAGATATGGCGGCGCTCGGAGTGGCCGACGATTACATAATGCACCAAGCCACGGAGCTGTGTCGCGGAGACCTCACCAGTAAACGCGCCTTCGTCTTGGTAGTAGCAGTTCTGTGCGCCAAGATGGAACTTGCGATGGTTCACCTGAAGCGATAGCGATTGCAATGCAAGAAGATTTGGGCAAAGCACTACCTCAACGTCGCGATAGTTTGGCGCTTGCTCTTGGAGTTTGTGCAGGTACAAACTAGCTTGCCCTGTCGTAAAGTGCATTTTCCAGTTACCGACAATCAGTTTTTTGGACATCAGCTATGCGCACCCAATATTATACTTATGCTTTAATCCTACTATGTTTTGGCCCGAGTGACTAGTCGATCTGTTTGTAGTATAGTTGCAAAGTCATTTCGACAACGGAAGGGACCTAGGGTCATGGACGTGCAAGACCGGAGCAGCGCTTTCCTACGAGTGAACGCCACCATCGAAGGCGGCGCAACTGGCGTCACGATCGAGCTGCGCCATCAGCCGAAGTTGAACGACGGCCAGCTCCGCCAGATGCTCGGCTCACTGGTCCCAGTCACGGGGCTGCGGAGAGAGTCCGGCAACCGACTGCGGGTCGAGATCCGGCAGGGCCTGGACCAAGAGTCGCTCGACGAACTGGTCGCGAACATCTGCAAGCTCGCGGCTGTCGTCCGATGATCGCCGTCACCCGGCCCGGCGCCCCGAGCGCTGTGGCCGGGTGACGCACCTACTTTTCGCTATGCGTCCATCAAGGCTTCGACGCCAGGAAGCTTCTCGCCAGCCATGAGGTCAAGGCTTGCGCCGCCGCCCGTGCTGACGTGCGTAAAGCTGCCACCCTTCTTTGGATCCCAGTGAAGGACGAAGTCGGCCGTATCGCCACCACCTACAATTGTCGTGGTTGTGTCGTGCTCTTTGGCCAATGCGTCGGCAATGTAGGCCGAGCCGTTACTGAAAGCTTCCTTCTCGGCAACGCCCATCGTGCCATTCCAGATAACCGTCCCTGCGCCCTGCAAAAGTTCTACAGCGCGGCTAATAGTTTGTGCGCCAATGTCCACAATAAATTCATCAGGGGTGACGTCTTTTATGTTCACGACTGTGCGCCGCTGCTGTTCACTTTCCAGATCGGTCGTAACCGCAACGTCAACCGGCAGGTACAAAAACTCATCGACAGATCGCTTGCCCGAAACTTTGTTAAGCGCGCGAGCGTAAATCTCTTGGAGTAGCTGCTCTTGGCTGTCTTCGTGCTTGCTCTTGCCTATCTCGTGACCCTTGTACTCCAAGAAGGTGTTTGCCATAGCGCCACCGATGATCAGCTGATCAGCCATATCCACAAATCGCTCTACGATCTTAATCTTGTCGCTAATCTTGGCGCCGCCGACGATGGCGACCATCGGACGCTTCGGACTCTCCATTGCGGCCGTGATAATCGTGACTTCCTTCTGCAGCAAAAGCCCGGCTACACTCGGTAGAAAATGCGTCACCGCCTCGGTACTCGCATGAGCCCGGTGCACAACGCCAAAACCATCCTGCACAAAGTATGCAGCACCGCTATCAGTCGCGAGTTGCTTAGCAAATGTTGGGTCGTTCGCCTCTTCCTCTGGGTGGAATCGGACATTCTCGAGCAGCACAACCTGGCCGCTGCCCATATTCTTGACGGCCTGGACGACTCGATCGCCAACGCATTCTGGCACAAAAGCCACATGTTCGTTCAGCAAATCACTCAAGCGTTCAGCTACCGGCGCAAGACTCAAGCTCGGATCCGGCTTGCCATCAGGACGGCCTAGATGCGAGCAAATCACGATCTGGCAGCCGCGAGCTCGCAGCGCCTCGATCGTAGGAATAGACTGCGTGATCCGATAGTCGTCATCAACCTTGCCGCCATCAAGCGGCACGTTATAATCGGCCCGCAGCAGAATACGCTGCCCATCCAAAGGCACATCCAAAATAGTTTTCTTATAAAATGGCATCGATTTTATTTAAGCATAAGTTCTATGCTGGACGAATAGACTTTACGAAAACTAGAGCGACTACTAGAGGACGCGGACACGAATAGTGTCAGTGTTGCCTGGGACGCCTGGCTGCTGGCCAGAGACAACGACGACGGTCGAACCAGATTCGAAGAAGTCTTGCTCGCGGAGTTCCTTCGCGAGGTCGTAGCCGGCGTTTTCGCCGTCAGGACGCAGGAAGCTCTTGTTGGCATACAGAAGTGTTAGCTGCTGTGCAACACGAGGAACAGAGGTGACAGAAATGATCGGCATTGATGGACGGTGACTGGCAATGCTGAGTGCAGTCGCGCCAGTCTTGGTCTCGCAGATAATCGCTTGGGCACCGATCTGGTGCGCGAGTGTGGTGACGGCTGAGCTGATCGAGTCCTGACGGTCAGCGCGCTGCGGTTCGTCATTGTAGAGAATCGGGCGTACTGGTTCGTGTTCCTGGGTGTAGAGAATTACGCGCTTCATGGTGGCGATTGCTTCGATTGGGTAGTTACCCATCGCAGATTCTTCACTCAACATCAAGCAGTCGGCGCCGCTAATAACAGCGGTCGCAATGTCAGATACTTCAGCGCGAGTTGCCTCTGGGCTGTCCACCATGCTCATGAGCATTTGGGTCGCGACGATACTAATACGGCCGTGCTTTTGGCAAAGAGCCAAGATCTTGCGTTGTACGATTGGCACAACTTCTGGGCTTGCCTCGACAGCCAAGTCACCGCGAGCGACCATAACGCCGTCAGATACTTTGACGATTTCTTCGAGGTTCTCATCGGCGATAGCCGCTGGAGTTTCAACCTTGGCGATAACCTTTACTTTCGAGCCCTTCTCTTTCAGCATGCCCTTGAGGAGCGTGATGTCTGAGGCGCTCTGTACGAAACTCAGTGCGACGTAGTCGTAATCTTGAGTGACACCGAATTCAAGGTCGCGGATGTCTTTCGGCGTGAGGATGTCGCCGCCAAAGTCAGTGTCAGGCAGGTTAATGCCTTTGCGCTGCAGCACGAAGCCATTGTTCTCGACGCGAACGTTCACGACGCCGTCTTCGGTACCGATTACGGTTGTGCGAACTTTACCGTCGTATATGTAGAGACGCTCGCCGACCTTAACTTTTTTGCTCAAGTCGTACTGGATCGGAAAAGTGTTAGCGCCGTCGTATTCGCCCTTAAAGACGAGACGGAGCTCTTGGTCTTTGGTGAGCTCAACTTTGCCTTCGAAATCGCCAAGGCGGATCTTTGGACCCTGGAGGTCCTGCAAGATAGCGACTGGCTTTTCGCAGGCTTCACTCGCTTGTCGGACCCAAGCAGTCCAACGGGTAGCTTGATCTTCGGTGGCGTGACTAAAGTTCAGACGGAACCCGTTTACGCCGGCTTTGACCATTGCTTCAATTTTTTCATAGCTGTCAGTCGCTGGGCCAACAGTCGCCAGAATCTTGGCGCGCTTAAAAACTCGGGGTGCTGTAGATTTAGTCATAATTGACTATTACTATACCAGATACAGCAAGGGTTGCGCTACTGCATAGGGGTGAAGGTCGGAGGAGGAAGCTGCTGGTTCTGGCGACGACGCCTTGCGATCAGCCAAATAACCAGAATGATCACCAAGAGAACAACGCCGACAATAGTCCATGTCAGCCACGTTGGCCAGCCAGATGTAGTCGGTGTCGACTCTGGCGTAGACGTTGATGGCGTTTGCGTCGTGTTGCTGGCTGATTCCACAGGGGTAACCGTCACGTTAAACTCGTGAGTTGTCGTACCGCTCCCCGGGCCATACACGATGACTTTTACTTTGGTCGCAGGATTCTTAGCCGTATCCCACAGCCACTTCAGAGTGCCGGTCGAGTCAGGTGCACCGCTGTAGGCGAGCACACCGTTCAGATAGATCTCGGCTTTGTCGAATGTCTTGCCCTGACCATTGAGCGGCGTGATGGTGATGTAGTAGCCAGTAGAAGGAATGGCTTGTCCATCACTCAGGTTGATCGCAACCTCAAGGCCCGAAGGCGTCTGAACGACTGTTGACTCGCTCGCACCCGAGGACGAAGACGGCGTAGAGCTTGCAGCATTGCTAGACGAGCTACTGCCCGATGAACCACTCGATGGAACACTAGAAGAGTTGTAGACGCCATTACCATAGACGCCGCTTCCGTAGTTGTCGGCATGAACCGCGACCGGGCTGAGCGTAAGAAGGGAAACGGTACTTACTGCCGCCAGGCTAAGCTTGGTGTGATGCCATAAATCCTTAACTACATGTGTGAAATTGCGCATATGCGCCTCCTACACTGGCTTCTTGCCACCGGCATACACCGATGCGCCGTAGGCCGGGCTACCGCCATCTGTTGATGAAACTTTACCGCCGTGTTTGCCCTCGAAAGTGTTGATGATGTTAGTAATACCAACAGCAGCAAGGAGCAGTAATCCCACGTTCTTGAGGAATTGCTGTCTGCTCATTGGCTTGTGTAGTATCTCGTCGACTCGTTCTTTCACAGTGCTCATTTTTTTATTTCCCTAAAGGTTTTTTGATTATGTGCTCATCATAACAAGCATAGGCACTTTAATGCAACTGATTATATAACAGAGGTCACTATATCCGCTATATCAAATGCGTCACGATGACCGAGACCACCAGATCAGAACCTGCCACGGTCGACCCCACCTGGTCAATGTCGACCGTGAGATAATCACCCGCTGCCAGTGAGGTTACGTTTGGAGCTGCCCCCGGCCCGCCGCTCGTAGCCCCAGCCGCAATGGTTGGCCGGTTTGCTTGCGTCGTAAAGATAGTCGTTCCGTTCTTATTCACGTCGAGAAGCAGAGCCGTACCCGTCGGTGCAGTACCCACCATAAGTCGTATGCCAGTAATCGTATAAGCACCCTCAACTGGAAGTCGAAGTGCGCCGGTCGTAACCGACAGCGTACCTTGCTTAGAAAACGCCGACAGCGTGAACGTACCGGTATGCGTATGGTTGCCGAGCGCGACAGTCGATCCGCTGCTCCCTGTCGGGACCTGCGCGATTGGGACTTTCGTCGAGCCGTCCAGGCTCGCATAGCCGCTAGCTACTCCTTTATTTGCAGTCGCTTCCTTGGACGCGAGATCAGCGGTAAGGCTCGTGACCTTGCTTTGGCTGATCGATGAGATCTGTGTATCGCCGACGCTTCCGCTCTTCAGCGTCCCGTCACTACTATGCGAGACCAGCAAAAAATCGTTGAGGACATCACCCCATACGCCATTGTCACTGCCTGGAGTTGGTAGACGAGACATTTTGTGTAAGCGGACGCTTTCTTTAATAACTTTCTTGCTTATGCTTCATTGTAAAGCAGCTCCCTTACAAATCAAGCGATCTCCCGGTGCTCACCCTTGCTATTCTAGGGAGCACGTTTTAAGCTAAAAGAAGCATAATTACTATGTGAAGAGAGGGGAAATAAGTATGGTTACGAACGCCGCAGAAATCTTTGGGATTGGCACGCCAGAACTTCTGGTTATCTTGGTTATCGTATTGCTCTTGTTCGGTGCGAAAAAGCTTCCTGAGCTGGCGCGCAGTCTGGGCACATCGGTCAAAGAGATCCGCAAGGGTGTGAACGAAGGTTTGGGTGATGACCCAAAAAACTCAACCGACGCTAACAAGTCCTAGAGCTACTGTTCACTCAGCCCAGCAGACACTCATTGATCACTTGCATGAGTTGCGAGCCAGATTATTCTGGATAGTCTTGTCGTTGATTCTTGCTTCTTCGGCAAGCTACCTCATCCAGGATCAAATCATGCAAGTACTCATGCACCCGCTGGGTGGGCAGCGGCTCGTATATCTGACACCGATTGGTGGCTTTAACTTTATATTTAAAGTTTCACTCTACTTTGGCCTCGGTGTTATTTTGCCTGTTATTATTTATCATCTCTATCGCTTCCTCCAGCCGCTTATGCCTCGGAGGCGAAAGCGAGTCGTTATTCTATATATCCTGGCTTCCACTCTGCTCGCTATCAGCGGCGCTTCTTTTGCATACTTTGGCAGTCTGCCTGCAGCGTTGCACTTCCTCACAGGCTTCAATATCGAAAACGTTACGGCCATGCTGACCGTCGACTCGTACCTCAGCTTTATCATTACGTACGTTCTTGGCTTTGCGGCGCTCTTCCAGATCCCGCTTATTCTCATGATCATCAATACGATCAAACCGATCCCGCCAAAGAAGCTCCTTGGCTTCCAGCGCTTTGTCGTGCTGGCGGCATTTATCTTGGCCGCGGTCATCTCGCCGACACCGGACATCACCAACCAAGCCATCCTCGCCGTACCAATTATATTGATGTACCAAATTGGCGTCCTGCTTGTCTGGATCCAAGGCCGCGCTAAAAGACAACGCCCCGCCAAGCTCGAACAGACGCCCGTGCCAATCGCCCAAACCGCGCCAGTCTATAGGTCCGCACCACAAGCTTCGCCAATCCAAACAGCTGCGCCATCGGCCATTCGGCCATCAACGCGAGTTCGCCCAATGATGGACATCGTCGCACCGCGCAGTCAGCAGCGCCAGCAAACTCGACCTATGCAAGCCGACGTCATTCGACGCGCACCAGCACTTCGTCCGATCGCAAGACCCGTATCACGGCCGCTTGCCCAGCGCCAAAACTCCATTGATGGCATCGTGCCAAGAACTCAACAGATGCCACAAGCTGGCTAGTCGATTGGGACTCCCCAAGACTCAGTCACATCAGCTTTGAATAGTACATCGAGGCCATACCAAGTCGAGTGAAATGCACTGGCTGGCTTGCCGAGCCCACCAGTTCCAAAAAAGTTATTGTCGGTCGTGGTCACGTCGCCCGCAGTCAGGTTGCCCTGCGTCTGTGCGCCGTGGCCGCCATTCGAGGCATCGAAAAAGTACGCATCATACGGATAACCCTTTCGTCGTACTGCGATCATGTAGGTCGTCCCGGCAGTCACTGGAATTGGCGAATTGAAGAGGTCATAGTTCCAGTTTCCGCGCACTTCCGTCACGGTTGTCGACTTGGTCGCGATCGCCGTCGTGCCACCACTCGGTCCAGGGTAGAGTGCGATATCCGGCGTAATGCTGCCCTCTGCGGATGTCGCATTGAAGTGATTACACCATGCCCCTCCATACACTTTGCCGTTTACGGCAGGGGTGAAATACATCCCCATCGTATAAGTGCTCGTGTCTGCATAGTCGTTCATCTTGAATGGCATCATGAAGGGAAACTGCCCATTGGCAAAAAGTGTCTCGTACTGCGTCGGTACCGGCGGCGCAAAAGGACCAGGATAGCCAAGGTCGTTGACCTCGATACTATCAAGCCACATGCCGAACGTACCGCTAGAATTACTACCTCCGAAGTTGAACCATTGCGCAGGGGCACCGTTCGTATTCTGATTCGTATAGCTTATCGTCTGGTCGGGAACGGTACCCTCCAGATTGCCGCCCGTGAATAGCTTGACCGTCATAGAGCCGGTCGTTGCGTTCGAGACAAGCTGCATCTCCAGGCGGTACCACTGGTTGAGCGACAACGGCTGACTCGTAGCTTTGCCTGTCACATTCGCATCGGACAGGTCAAATGTACCGTCTGCCTTCAGGAGTAATCCGCCCAGGTAGTTCGTGCCAATTGCCGAACCGACCGTAATCCAGCGATGCACCACTGACGGAAGACTTTCAAGCCGGAAGTAAAAACGCATATAGACAGTCGTCGCAGTCGAAACAGTAAATATACTTTCCGGCCACGTAACTCCCTGGAGCGAGGCGCTCGTATCGACATTAATCTTAATGCTCTTCGTTCCATGCGCATACTGCGTATTCGACGTTGTCGTTGTGGCGCTCACCGAACCCCAGCCGTCACCGCTCCGACGACCGTTGTTGGCCAGTTCGGGTATGGCGCCGACAGCACCTTCTTCACATGTATTGACGAGACGTATAGGCATATCTTCTACAAGCTTAAGCGATTTTCCTCAGTATACCAACAAGCAGACGGGTCGCACCCGATGCTATAATGAGCCGCATGACTACAAATTCTCCTCGTGTGAGCGTCATTATCCCCAGCTACAACAGCGCCAAGTACATCGGCCAGGCACTCGAAAGCGTCTTTGCTCAGACCTACAAAGATTACGAGATCATCGTTGCCGACGACGGCTCGACCGACGAAACCGTGCAAGTTCTTGAAGCCTACCAGGACCGCATCACTCTGCTCACGCTGCCGCACAAAGGCATCTGCGCGACGCGTAACGAAGCAATCCGCCAAAGCCACGGCGAATTTATCGCTCTCCTTGATAGCGATGACCTCTGGGAGCCGACTAAGCTCCAACTTCAGGTTGCCTACCTAGATCGGCATTCAGAGTTTGCGCTCGTCTACGCCTACAGTACTAACTTTACGAATGAAGATGAGGGCAACGTTTCACTCGTAAAGAAACTCGACTTCGAGGGCCACATCTTCAAGGATTTATTTACAAAGAACAGCTTTGCAAACTCCACGATTGTCATGCGACGATCTGTTTTCGACGAAATGGGCGGCTACGACGAATCGCTCATCGCCATGGAAGATTACGAGCTTAACCTACGAATTGCGCGCGAATACCCAATTGGTCGCGTACCACAGTCGCTCCTCCGACGCAGAATTCATCCTGACAGCTTCTATTCCAGCGGCTACGACAACCAGTACACCTATCAACTCCCTGTCTACGATAAACTCATGAGCGACCCAGAGGTCCAGCGCATCATCGGCACCCCGAAGAACGAATATATGAGCAGCTTCATCCTCAAGTTTATCTTTAAGAATCTGTTCGATGAACGACCAGAGTTCCTTGATCAAAAGCTCGGCGACCTCGAGAAGTACTCACCCGAAAAGGCCGACATCGCTCGTCAACTCGTAGCCGACAGCATCATCACACCAGAAGCATGGCGAGGCCTCGTCTCGGAGTTCGACGTCTGGTACGACGACGTCAAACACAAAGCCGAACTCTACAAGGCGCGGCGAGAAAAAAGCGAATCTGCGTGAATTCTGTGATACTTTAAAGATATAACATTTGAGTCACCATGAGCTCACCCAAAAACACAAAAAAGAAATCTTCCAAAGCTAAACCAATATCGCACTGGCTCTTCGTGCGTCACCGCCGACTTCTGAAATGGACTGTCGGAATCGTCCTGACGCTTGTCGTTATCATTGCGGCGATTTGGGTCGCCTTCCAGGTGAGCCCTTGGCCAAACGCGCTCCTTATCCGCAGCGCCTTCGATAAAAACAGCGCTAAAGTTTCGACAGCTCTCGAAAAATACGTCCCCCCAGGCATCACTCAAGTCGAGAACCAACAATACCGTGCTCGTGATAACGACGCATTCGTGGATGTCTTTTACCCTTCGGCCACGACCGCTCAGCTTCCGACCATCGTCTGGGTACATGGCGGCGCTTGGGTCTCTGGCGACAAAGACGACATCGACAACTACATGAAAATCCTGGCGTCGCATGGCTTCACCACCGTAAGCGTCAACTACTCGATCGCACCCGAGAAGCAATATCCCACGCCTATCGTGCAGCTCAACGATGCGCTTGGGTACCTGCAACAAAATGCCCAGCGTTTGCATATCGACGACCAACGCCTGATGCTTGCAGGTGACTCGGCTGGCTCGCAGATCGTCGCACAGATGGCCAACATCGCAACAAGCTCATCGTACGCCAATGAAATCGGCATCCAGCCAAAGCTCCCGGCAAACAAACTCAAAGGCTTGCTGCTCAGCTGTGGCGCCTACGATCTTGCCCTCCCCAACTACAATGGAGCCTTCGGCGGCTTCCTCCACACCGTTCTCTGGGCTTACTCGGGCACCAAGGACTTCCTAAACGACCCTCAGCTCAAAACCGCTTCAGTCGCTAACTACCTTACCGATAAATTCCCGCCAAGCTTCATTACCGCTGGCAATGTCGATCCGCTTCTCACCCAATCAACCGAGCTTGCCCATAGGCTGAATGACCTCAAGGTACCGACCTCGACGCTCTTCTACCCCGCTGATCACCAGCCACAGCTCAATCACGAATACCAGTTCGACCTCGACACCGCCGATGCCCAAAAGGCGCTCACCCAAATGGTTGAGTTCGTCCAGCAGCAGACCAAGTAACCTTAAACCAGTCGCTGCAGACCGATTACGGCGATGCCTGGCTTAGCCGCGCCACTCGTCGTGAACGTATAAGTTGGCGTTGTTCCTGAGCTGCTGAGCGCGGCCGTACCTGCCTCCATAGAAGAGAATGGCAACGCCTTTGGATTGGCGCGCTCGGTCAGCCCTGAGCCTGTCAGGTCGAACGTCTTGCCGTGTACGTCTATCATCAAGCTGACCAATAAGTCCTTGCTGCCGGCAAATGTCGCGGCCGGGGTTGTAAAGCTCGTGTTTGACGATACGAAGCTCGTGCTGACGAAGCCTTCAGCCTCGATAGAGCTTCCAAGGACAAGCACTGCGCCCATAACATCAAAACCGCCCGCAGCCGGAATAGTGACGTCTTTGCTGCCGCTGCTTGTGACCGGAACTGTGTAGACGCGCAGCTTGCCAAGCCCATCGCCATCCGAAATGTCGGTACCAATCTGCGTGAGCGTGCCTGCCGTGCTGGTCGGCGCAGGCGCAGACGAGTTGTCCGTCATGTAGACCACAAGCAGCGTGTCACCAGCTACAGTCGTGCCAGCGCCAGTTGAGATAGTCTGAGTCGTGGTCTGGCTATCTGGTGACTGCAAGGCCTGCTTAATTGTCGGCGTCGTGAGAGGGTTCGGGTTTGCGGCAGTGCTGCCGTCGGCGTTTTTGTTGCCGCTCCACGTTGCGACTGGCGTCTCCATGTCCCAGGTGCCGAACTCACTTGCGAAGATCGGACCGATATCGTTGTTTGTCACCGTCGCGTTATGCAGACGGAAATTGACGCGCAGATGGTACAGACCAGACTCAAAGAAATTATTATTGATGATCGGCGTTGCCAGCGACGTCGTGTCGGCCGTTGGTGTACCGCACGTCATGGCGGAGTTCATTGGCGTACCGATCGTAGAAACCGATCGTGCCACGTAGCAGTGCTCAACTGTAAAGAAGCCTAGCGAAGTATTATTAAAAATCTGAACGCCATCACAGTGCTGCGCCTCATCGACAAAAGCCTGATCATGCACGTAGCACTGCGAAATAATTGCATCATTCACACTCGGCTGCGCCACCATATGGATACCATCACCGGTAGCCGACACATCGCAACGCCGCGCAACCAGACCGGAGTCCGAAGAAATACCATTCACCTGCGCCGTCCCGCTGCTCGCGTTACCTACCACTGTCGTGTCCGTGATCGTCAATACCCCATGGCCAGATCCATTGATGGTTACGCCAAAGATGTCGCCTGAATTGCAATAGACTTTGCAGTTGGTCATGGTCGGGTTATTGCCGGTAAAGATAACCGAACCGTTGACGCGGTAGTGGTCAATCGTGACATTATTGCCCGTTACGATCAATGCTCCCGTATCCCAGTGAGCAGACCAGCCACCAGGGAGTGGGTCGTTATTGTTCAGAACCGTCAAGGCAGCTTCTGCACCCAAGTAGCCGACTCTGCGTTTGCTCGCTCGAATGCTAGCCGCTAGTTGCCGCAGTACTGGTTCAGTGATTGTGGCGCGACGACTACTCCGCGCGCCGATCACGCCAAGTCTCCGGCAAGCACCCACTCGTTCGTCGCTCGCTTGCGCAGCGACAACGTCGAGTATTGAGTGCGGGCCGAAAGCAGATTATTGGCAGAACGGATCGTCACGCCACCGCCAGCAGCAATCGTCACCGTACCGGTACCATACTGCAGCAGCTCGATCACCGTACCCACCGGAAACGCCGCCGAACTATGTGGCGGAACCGTAACCGTCACAGCGCTCGAGGAAGTAAGCTCCACAGCAGTCGAAGCATCTGCAAGTGCAAGCGTATACGTTGTACCGGCCTGCGTCGTGGCGGCTATATTTGCCAGCGTAGCGATTGAGGTCAGTTGAGACTGAACCGTACCATCGAGCTTACCAGTCGAGACGACACCATCCCTAAGCGTACCGTCCGACGCGAGGGACTGGCCAAGATAATCGTTGAGGATAGTCCCCCACGTACCGCTGTCTGACCCGGGCGTAGGAAGTCTCGACATAATATCTACAGTATAGAAAGGCAATAGCAGGAGCACAAGCATCTTCGGTGATAAATAGGATATAATGCATCCATACTAAGTGCGCATAAGGGGCGTATTATAATCACTACTCTGAGTAAATTCGCTTCTTTTGACCGGCGAACGACAGTCGGTTTGTATACATTACTTTTGGGACAAATCTTATTCTTCGTCGGATTCGGCGCACTCTATGTCTTGGCCTTGATCTACCTCCTTGCCGTCGGGCTGCCATATCCGAAAGTCTTCCGAAGTCTCCTGTCTAGGCTCGCCGTGAGCTTCCTCCTCGTGATGAGCATTTTGCAGGTTGCCGCCAGCCTCCAATTCTTCGCCGCACCTACGAGCACCTTCGCGGCGCTCAGTGTTATCGTGACCGCTATGAGCATCGGCGCCGTATGGGCGCTCCGAAAGATGCCACGCGAGCCTCTTGTCATCTTCACGAAGCAGGATGCGGCCGGTATAGTGACGGCGCTCTTTTTTGCACTTCCCTTTACGGTGCTGTGCTTTTGGCAAAATGACCCCGCGCACATCACGACATTTGCAAGCGTAGAGGGAGCCGACGGCTCTAACCACTACACCGCCATCGCCGAGATGAGCAAGACCGAACATCTCAATTACCGAACTGCCGACTACTATCCCAAAGGATTCCACATCGCGAGCGCCCTCCTGCTGGACGGATTCCACGCTAACCAACCAGACCAAAACTGGGTCACAAATGCGCGCGTCTACGTCGGCATGTTTATCGCCTGGGGAGCACTCCTTGCATATCTGGTGCTGTATCTCGCAGTTCAGTTGACCCAACATCTCAAGACGCCAAAACGCCCATCCCCACTTCTGCTCGCGCTCTGCATCGGACCTCCGCTCGCACTTATGTATCTCTTTACCTTTAGCCAGGAGGGCTTCATTAGCCACTACTACATTTGCGCGGCCTTGATTTGCGGAGTGATGTATCTGTACGAAGCCAAACCGGAAACGACCATAGAACAATGGCCGGTCGTCGCCTACCTTTTGCTCGTATTTGGCATCGCCATGAGCTGGGGGCCGCTACTGACGCCAGTGCTTCTGGCCATACCCGTGCTCTATCTGTGGCCACACTTCCGTAGTCTCAAGACGCTTCCTCGCCGCCTGGTCAGCAAACAGTGGCTATGGATCACGCTCGCTTTTGTGCTCCAGCTCGTTCCGCTCTACCTCCACCTCAAATACGCGCATCTCACTTCGGAGCAAGGCTTCAACGCAACCGGCGCGCTCAAGACATTTCACTACGGCCCATTCCTGGCTGGGCTTGCCCTGACCGTCTACTTGCTCTGCGGCCGCGTGACCGAAGAGTGGCGAAAACTTGCAGGCAACGTCCTCCTGCCGCTCTTTATCTTGGTTGGCGCATTCATGTGCATCCAATACCTGACCGTTGGCGAACTGCGCTACTACGCGATCAAAAGCTCGCTGCTGCTAGAGATTATCCTGCTCGCCACCGCCGCAGCGACGGCTGGCGTCATGGTGTACCAAAGCAAAATGACGACCATCCACCGCTGGCTGCTGTTACCGACGATCATTGGGCTCGGGACAGTGGTTCTCGCAGGGATGACCGCCGACCCATTCGATAAGGCGCACGCCACCCTGGGTACGCTTGCGCACAATATTCGTCAGGTCGACCCAACCGTTCGCCATTACACAGACCTTGGCTTATCGGGAGATCTGAGCACAAACGTCACAAACTTACGCTACGATGGCGCGGGCGACAAGCTCAAAGGCAACGCAGCACTCACCAACTGGACCAATCTGATGCAGTACACCACCGATGGCACGCCCGCTTCTGGGCTTTGCAGCGGCAAGATCTTTGCTCTGCAGGCATATGGGACAGGTTCGCCAGACGAGCAAAATCAACTAATCACGGCCGTCAAAGACTGCATTGTCGCGGCAGCTGATCGTCACCGACCTTACTTTATCGTTACCGATGAAGCCTCTGTTCCTCGTCTGCGTGATCTCTTTGGCGAGAGCGCGACCTACATTTACTGACCATGAAAAAAGACCATCGTAATGATGATCTTTTTTCATGGTGACCCCGCGGAGAGTTGAACTCCGGTTGCCGGGATGAAAACCCGGTGTCTTAACCGCTGGACGACGGGGCCACGACGCAGGAATGGATCGATTTTGTGCTCGCATAAAATCGGACATTCCGAGTACGTGGGTCAATTTGCCTTGGCAAATTGGGGCCAAAGCGCATTTTTCTTTGGCGAAGCACTCCTTAGCTACTGCAAGCTAACAGATGCGATTTTACCAAAAAAATAACACCTTGGCTAGGGTGTGAAGTTCACGACCGGAAGTTCGCCCTTGCGGGCGGAGTGTGCGCAGCGACCCCGAAGGGCCGAAGCGTAGGGACTCCGCCCGCGGCGAAAAGGTGCCTCAGTGCGCCCCGGCGGCGACTGCCACCTTGCTGACGCGGCGAGCACCGCCACCGGTCCGCTCCGGCGTGATGTACTGATCGGGGGCGAAGTGGCCCTGGTCGAACATCGTGCCGAGTGCGGCCTCGATCTGGTCCTCGGTGACGCCCACGAAGGAGCGGAGCTCCCTGTGGACCTTGAGGCCAGCGACGAGGTTGGCCGCAGAACGCTTGCGATCCCGGAACGAAGGCAGAGCCTTCAGGATCGCGGCGTCGAGGCCGGTGGGGTAGCTGACGGCAGGCTTGCTGTGTGCGCCCATCGTACGTTTCCTTCCAGTCGTGAACAGGTGCCTCGAGACCCTTTGTGTTGGCGCGTGGCGCGGTCGTCGAAGGTACTTTTACCTTACTACAAAACAGTAGTAAAGTCAACAACGCTCACGCTTTTAACAGAGGTCATTTTTTGACGACAGGGAGATCATTCCAGGACGTCGTGTACGCAGGGCTGCGACGCTGATGCTTGCTGTGCCAGCCGGTGAGCTCGAGATGCTCGCTCCCGTGACGGACGAGTCTTGTATTGTACTTGGCGTTTAGCTGATCGACTGATTGCATCAGCGCAGACCGCTTGTCCAGATGAGAAGAGTCATGTAGGAGCGATAGCTGCCACGCTGCCTTCGAAACGAGTCCCACGAGAGCGACGCCAGCTCGTTTATACGCAAAGTCTGGATCGTGGATAACCTCAAGACCCCGCAGCGCAGCCGCAATAAGCTCACCCGTATCTGAGGTTGGCTGGGCCAGACGTATCACCGTAGACGAACCTCTGCCCCCTTCAAAGTTATGTGGCGTGCGCACAAACACCATCACCCCTGTCGCTATCTCGTTCTGAGCCCGCAGCTTTACCGCCGCCTGCGCAGCAAACGTCGCCACCGCGCCCTCCAACTGGTAATAATCTCGCACGTTGTGGCCGAAGGAGCGAGTCCTGGCGATCGACTGCTGCGGCTCAACCTCGCTGTCTAGGGGTAGACAGCTCTCACCCTTTAGCTCTTTGACTGTCCTAAGCCCCCGGATAGACATCTGTTTGGCCGCCCAAGTCTCGCTTACCTGCGTCAGGTCGTACGCCGTCGAAACACCTCGCTGCAGAAGCTTTGGCCCCAAGGCGCGCCCCACGCCCCAGACATCCTTCACATTCATCCACCGAAGCAGACTCTCTCTGTTGTCATCTGTCACCACAAAAGCGCCATTTGAATCCGAAGTTTTCTTGGCATACTCAGATGCAGCCTTCGCGAGCGTCTTGGTAGGTGCCACCCCTATAGAGACAGGGATGCCAGTCCATTGCAAAATACACGCTCGAAGCTCTTCAGCCCACGCTCGGTAATCCTCGATAGGAAGCGTCGAAATCTCGAGAAACGACTCGTCCACCGAATACACCTCAATTTCAGGGGCCGCAGCTGCCAAGATACGCACCACGCGCTGCGAAAAATCCCCATACAGCCGAAAGTTGGCTGAGAATAAAGTCACGTCCTTACCCTTCATCATATGCTCGATCTGAAACAGAGGTGCACCCATAGGAACGCCCATCTCTTTCACCTCATTGCTGCGGGCTACGATACAGGCATCGTTGTTGCTCAGCACCGCCACTGGCCGATTCCACAGATCAGGCCGAAAAACCCGCTCACAACTTACAAAGAAGTTATTGCAGTCTACGAGCGCAAAAATGGGTTTCTTTGCCATGAAGCTCCTATATAATGGTAAGTGATGAATATCCTAAAGCCACTCAACCTGGCCCTCGCCTTCTTCCTCGAACTCTGTCTGCTGGCTGCCTTTGTTTACTGGGGTTTCCACCTCCATACCAACATCTTTTTCCAGATCATCGCTGGGGTCGGCATACCGCTTGTCGTCATTCTCCTCTGGGGAATCTGGCTGGCACCTAATGCCGACTTACGCCTAGGGCTCGGCTGGCTTGTCGTGCTCAAGACAGTACTCTTTGGCCTCGCCTCTATCGCGCTCATCCTCAGCGATCAACCACGGTTTGGCATCGGCCTCCTAGGAATCTTCGCAGTGAGCGAAATCTTTGGGCTTATCTGGGATCAAGAGAAGCACTAACGAGCTTTGTGCACCACAAATGTCACCACGCCCCAGAGAGCGGCGTCGGTTGCTTCGTGCAGCGCAATAGGCGCGTAACCGGGGTGTTCGGCGATTAACCACGCACCATTCCCCTGTTTCTTGAGGCGCTTCAGCGTAAAGTCGCCATCAACGGCCGCCACAACGATATCTCCCGAGCGAGCTTCGAGTGACTTGTCGACTACCACAATGTCTCCAGTGGTGATTCCCGCTCCTGTCATCGAGTCGCCATCTACTCGTAAGTAGTACGTGCTCACAGGGTGCTTCACCAGATATTCGTTGAGGTCCAGCGCAAATCCACCGGCCTCTTCGGCAGGGTTCGGAAAACCAGCTTTTACAGAGGCATTCATCAGTTGTGGTCGCTTTGGCGTCTCTTTAGTCACCTCTATAGTATGTCACATTTTCCAGAGGTACGCCCCTTTCTCCCATACAAAGCTTAAGCGTAATATTGACTTAATGTCATATTTATGCTAATATGTGCAAATTGGAAAGGTAAGTTTGGGAGAACTTATGAAGATATTGAATAAGATTGCGAATCGTATTCGCCACGCATCAGGTAGCAAGCTACTGGTTGGTGCACTATTTATCGCCATGACGGGCGTAGCCCTGACGGCAAACTTTGCAACCTCCGGCTCAAGCGCCAGCGCTGCAACATGTAAAACTAATAACATCATGCCTTGTGGCTTCAGCAACATCAATGAGTTTGTTTCGAAGTACAAAGCCAATGATAAGGGCGACTACGCTGCCATTTACTCGGCTTTCGGCCTCTCGCCTAGCGAGATCGACCGCCTGGCCAAGACTGCCAAGATGGGTGTTGCATACCGCGACGGTACCATTAAGGTAGACGGCAAGGTTGTTGCGACCGATGGCACAAGCCTAGGTCGTGAGAAGAAGTCTTACTCTACTACCGTTAACATCGGTGGCAAGACCTACTACCAGGACCGCGACCAGGATGCATTCCTGAGCGACATTCCTGCGCTGGTTATGATGAACGGCGACCAGTTCGAGTTCGCTGCCCTGACCGCTTGTGGTAACCCAGTTAAGGGCCACCCAACTGGCAAGGCTCCTGAATACAGCTGTGACATGTTGAATGTCACCCAGAAAAACCGCACTACCTTCACATACACAACAGATGTAACCGCCCTGCATGGCGCCAAGGTTGCTAAGCTCGTATACGAGTTCGGCGACGGCACCACTCAGACTGTTACAAGCGCCAGCCAAATCGTTACTCACGAGTACGCAAAGGAAGGCAGCTTCACGACTAAGGTTACTGTCTACGTATCTGTTAACGGCGAAACCCAGGCCGTCACCGGCGCCAAGTGTGCCAAGCCTGTCGAAGTTAAGCCAATCCCTGAAACTCCTAAATACGCATGTAGCGCGCTTACCCCTACGACTATCAACAAGGAAAACCGCCAGTACCGCTTTACTGTTAAGACTACCCAGAGCGGTGGTGCAACCCTGAAAGATGTCGCCTTCAACTTCGGCGATGGCCAATCTGTCACTGGCGTTAAGCCATCTGACACAAGCACCGCTTCAAGCGAGCACACCTTCGCTAAAGCTGGCGACTACACTATTGTCGCAACCGTTAACTTCGACGTTGCCGGTAGCGTCAAGAGCGTCACCTGCCAGACCAAAATTAGCCCGGAACAAACCCCTCCACAGGAGTGTAAGCCAGGTATACCTGTTGGCGATGTCCGCTGCACCGAGTGTAAGCCAGGCGTCCCAGCCGGTAGCAAGGAGTGTACTCCTGCAGAGCTGCCAAACACCAGTGCCGTAAGTATCCTTGGTGGTACTATCGGTGGTGGTAGCATCCTGACCGCTGGTGGTTACTTCATCCGAAGTCGCCGCAACCTGATGAGCAGCTTTATCCGCCGCTAATCAGTCCATAAAACATTAGACCACCTCCGTTACGACAGAGGTGGTTTTTTGTTTGCGCGGTGATCATAATCATGCTTATGGATATTGACTAATACGCCTTTTTGTGTTATATTTAACTAGACATCGTTTTGCGGCAATGTGTGAGGATTTAGTCTGTTAACGCCGCATTCGTGCACGTTGACAGAAGCACCCGGAAGGCTTTCAACCTCTTTGGTTGAGGGCTTTTTGTGCTTTTGAGACCCACTGCAAGACGAAGGGCTCTTTAACAAGTCAGATCATTTTAGTTCACTTACCGCCGCGCACCTCAGGTGTGGCAGCGTATTCGCTCCGGGCATCGCCGCAAACTATCCCAGCGAATACACTGCTGCACCCGATAAGGAGCTGCGGCAAGATATAGCTTACGGATAACTTCTCTCCTCTCAGAAGCAGCGCCAGGGTCACGAAACTCGCGACTCATGTGCTGCTTCTGGGACCGATGCCCCATAGCAGCAGCTCGCATTGACCGCGCCCGCGGTGAAGCGGGCTAATACCTTGGGGCTTTCGAAACGAGAGGAGCTGCCCCCATGACGACCATTACCCGCCGCATTGCCGCCGCCCGGCGAGGACCGCGCCGACCACGCATCTACTTCAGCTCATCGTTGCTGGGTTTGATGCTGATCGCTGCGCTGGTCATCCCCGGATTCGTCGGTGGCAACGGCCTCCAGGGCGCACTGCCGGACCTCAGCCTGAACACTGCCGGCGTCACCTGTGCAAACGCGCAGGGTACGTCGAACGAGTTCTCGCGAGCCGTTCAGTCCGTCAACCTGGCAACACCGGACTACACGGGCATCAAGTCCTTCGGCTTCGCGGCGCCGCTCTACCCGAGCGACATCGCACCGCTGAAGGAACTGCTCCAGACCCGGCTCGACCAGGTCGACGCTAAGGCCAAGACAGCCAGCGATGGCGCATGCACCGACAGCCCGACCGCCAGCGTCATCGACGCGAACGGTCAGTCGGTCACGCTTCCGCTGGTCGATGGCAGTCAGCCGGACAGCCCGCTCAGCGGGTCCCAGGCCAACGTCGACCCGCGCACCGTGCCGGTCACCGTCGGCACTACCGGCAACAAGGTTCGGACCAACACCTGGTCCGAGCTGAACGACCTGTACGGCAAGACCGACTGGTACACCAAGTGCTCGGACACCAAACTGAGCATGAACTGGGACAAAGACGTCCCGACGTACACCGCCGCCGAAGGCAGCCATGACAACCGGTTCATCCTGGCCATCAACGTCAGCTCCACGCTGACCGATGACCAGATCCGCGCCAAGGCCACCGCCGACGGCAACCCGAACACCGACAAGCTGAAGGTCGTCCGGGTCGACTCGATAATCAACACCAGGAACCTGGAGGAGAACCGCTGCGACGACTTCATCCACACCCAGTCGCAGATTCGAGTCAGCCTGGCCAAGCCGATCTTCAACGCGGACGGCAGTTTCAAGGAGCTGGACACCAGCGAGGGTATCTTCGTCGACTGCCACAACATGTGGCGGCTGCCGAAGTCCAAGCCGGTTCCGACCCCTACCCCAACGCCGCCGGGTCACCCGACCTCGACGCCGCCTGGGACGCCCACGACCACGCCGCCGACTACCCAGCCGCCGACGTGCACCAACGGCGGAACTCCGCCGAAGTGCCTGGAGGCCAAGGACCCGAACGCGGGTGCTGGCCACAAGGGCAATGTCCCCACACAGGTCCAGGGCACTAACCCTCCGGCCGGAAAGACGAGCGAACCTCGTCCGTCCGACCCGCCGAAGACCTACGTCCCACCGGCACCGCCACCGGACACACATCCGGCGCCCACCAGGACGTCGACGCCCCCGGTTGAGACCCCGGCTCCCAAGCCGAGCGACCCAGCCACAGGATGCGTCCCGCCCCCGGGCACGTCGCACTGCTGACCTACGACCTACCGGCCGGCCGCCGAATTCGTCCCCCGGACGATCGACGGCCGGCCAAGGGCAACCAAAAGCTATATCCCACCGAGAGGAGCAACCATCTGGGCCAACCAGCCGAGACCAGCGTTGCTCCCCTCGGGGAACAACCAAGCGAATTGAAATGATCTGACTTGAAGATGCAGTCCTTATGAGCGTTCATTAACAATCTGGTCCAAAGAGTTTTAGAAGAAATTCGATTGTACTACCAATTCATGATATAAAGTAACTAAACTAAGGGAGAAAAGCATGAAGTTTGTTTCCAAACTACTTCGCCGCGTGCCAAAACGCCTGCTGCCTATGGGTATTGCCGTAGCTGCTGTTGTGATTCCTGCCGCCGTTATGGCCTGGGGTCCCGACCGTCCTACCTACACCATGGCTCAGCCTGCTGACCACGTGACATTTAACTCGATCACAGACAACTCAGAAGTTGGTGACGAGCGCAACTTTTTGACAATCAAAGATGCCAGTAACACCGCCGCAGGTGGCTGGCAAGACAGCGCGACCGCTCAGGCTGGTCACGAGTACCTGGTTCGTGTCTACGTCCACAACGACGCAGCCGCTAACCTCAACCTGAAGGCTACAAACGTACGCACCAAGGTTAACGTCCCTACGACTACTGGCAAAAGCGTCCAACTCGGTGGTTTCATTACCTCTGACAACGCCGCTCCTCAGGAAATCTGGGACTCAGCCGCACTGACTAGCAACAGCGACTTCAACGTCGCCTACGTTGCCGGTTCAGCTCGTCTGTACAACAACGCATTTGGCCAAACTGGCGCACAGCTAAGCGACGGTATCGTCACTGACGCAGGTGCTCAGCTTGGTTACGACAAGCTCGACGGTATCATTCCTGGCTGTATGCAATACGCTGGGTACGTTACCTTCAAGGTGAAAGTTCAGGGTCCTCAGACTACTAACTTCACTATGAGCAAGCTGGTCAGCAAGCACGGTGAAAACAAGTGGGTTGAGAGCTACGCTGCTCAGCCTGGTGAAACCGTGGACTACTTGATCCAATACAAGAACACTGGCGACACTCAACAAGACAACGTCGTCGCTCGCGATACTCTGCCTACTGGCGAAACATACGTCGATGGCAGCACTATCCTGGGGAACAGCAAGACCCCTGCTGGCGCTAAGATTTCCGACAACGTTACCAAGGGCGGCGTGAACATTGGTTCATACGCACCTGGTGCCAACGCCTGGGTTATCTTCAGCGCTAAGCTAGCCGACAACGCCAACTTGCCTGCCTGTGGCGACAACAAGCTCACCAACACTGCTACTGTCGAAACCGACAGCGGTAGCAAGAGCGACACTGCCGACGTCACAACAAACAAGAAGTGTGAAACCGTTACTCCAAAGTACGAATGTTCTGCACTGAATGTTGAGCCGATTTCACGAACTCAGTTTAAGTTCACCGCTACGAAAGTAGTTGAGAACGCCGAGTTCAAGAAGTTTGTCTACACGATTCGTGACGACAAGGGTGCCGTAATCGACACCAAGGACAGTACTGACGGTACACTTACCTACGACCAGACAAAGGTCGGTAAGTACACCGTTACTGCTACCGTCGTCGTAACTGTTGACGGTCAGGAAAAGACCGCTACCAGCGACAACTGTAAGAAGCCTTTCGAGGTTAAAGAACAGCCCGTCGAGAACAAGTACACCTGTGACGCTCTTGATGCAATCAAGAAGTCAGGCGACACCTTCGAGTACACCGTTAAGCCGGGCACTCAGGGTAACGTAAAGGTCAAGGAATACAGCTTCGACTTCGGTGATGGCCAAAGCCTCATCGTTGGCGCGGGTCAGGAAACTCAGACCCACAAGTACAACAAGCCTGGTGATTACACCACTAAGGTTTCTGTAACCTTCGAAGTAGACGGCAAGACTGTCACTGGTATTACCAGCGACAACTGTGCCAAGAAGGTTACTGTCGAAGTTGAAGAGTGTAAGCCTGGCGTGCCTAAGGGCGACGCTAAGTGTAGTGAATGTAAGCCTGGTGTTCCAGCAGGTAACAGCGAGTGTAACACTCCTGGTGAACTGCCAAACACTGGCGCCGGCATTGTAGCCGGCGGACTCTTTGGGACCAGCGCGCTGGGCTTGAGCCTCAAGGCTTGGGCTAGCAGCCGTCGTAACCTGAAGAGCGTTTTCAAGCGCTAAGCATACGGTTCGACTGACCGCTCACTTGCATACAAAACCACCCCGGAGAAATCTGGGGTGGTTTTGAT
>FTKL01000590.1_pt7 | contig 42062 bp, 35 predicted proteins | sample 2434061 | NCBI WGS metagenome assembly FTKL01 (sample SAMEA3914816, study PRJEB12502) | metagenome | biome: forest; material: soil | place: USA | collected 2011-09-16 | depth 0.3 m
CCGAACAGCGGGTCCACGTCGCGGTAGTCGGCGACGTCGTAGCCGCCGTCCGCCATCGGGGACGGGTACCAGGGGTTGAACCAGATCGCGTCGACGCCGAGTTCGGCCAGGTACGGGAGGCGGGAGCGGACCCCGGCCAGATCCCCGGTGCCGTCGCCGTTGCCGTCGGCGAAGCTGCGCGGGTAGACCTGGTAGATCGCCGCGTCGCGCCACCAGTCCGACTGCTCGGGCTGGAGCCTGGAGTTCTGTCCCACGGTGGGGGGTCCTTTCGACCGGAAGCGGAGAAGGGCGTGGTGGTCTCAAGCCGCCGGCCCGGTCGCGGGGAGGTGGAGCGCGCCGGCGGCAGGTCGGGAGTCATGGCACTCGGCCGGTCAGCCCTTGAGGCCGCCGGACGTCAGGCCGGACATGATGCTGCGCTGGAAGATCAGGAAGAAGAGGATCGTCGGCGCCGAGGCGATGGCCAGCGCGGCGATGATGACGTTCTGCGGCAGGCCCGTCGCGAGCGACCTGATGCCGATGTTGAGCGTCTGGTTCGCCGGGTTCGGCTGGACCAGCATCGGCCAGAGGAAGTCCTTCCAGACGTTGACCACCGCGAAGATCGACACGACGCCCAGGATCGGCTTCGACATCGGCAGCACGATCGAACGCAGCGTCCGCAGCGGGGAGGCGCCGTCGATGGCGGCGGCGGCCAGCAGGTCCTGCGGGATCGAGTCGAAGAACCGCTTCAGCAGGAAGATGTTGAAGGCGTTGGCGACGGTGGGCAGCCAGATCGCCCACGGGGTGCTGATCAGGTTCAGGTGCAGCAGCGGCAGGTCCAGCACGGTCAGGTACTGCGGCACGATCAGGACCGCCGACGGGATCATCAGCGTCGCGAGCATCATGCCGAGGATGACGTTGCCGAGCGCCGGCCGCAGCTTGGAGAGCGAGTAGGCCGCGGCGACGTCGAACACCAGCTGGAAGGCGAGCGCACCGAACGCGTAGTACACGGTGTTGAACAGCAGCCGGCCCATCTTGAGCTGGTGCCAGGCGGTGGCGTACGTGCCCCAGTGGATCTTCGAGGGGAAGAACGTCGGCGGGCTCTGGATCACTTCCTGGGTGGACTTCAGACCGCCCGTCACCAGCCAGTAGAGCGGGCCGATGAAGACCAGGGTGAAGACGACCACCACGACGGTCAGGATCGTCCAGTAGACGGCCTTCCCGAGCGGACGGTTGAGCTGGGTCTGCGCGACGAGCGTCCGCATCTGGGGTTCTTTCGCTGCCATGGTCGGCTCCTTCCTAGTCGTTGTCGCGGCTCAGCCGCGCGTAGAGAGCGGAGAATCCGGCGAGTACCACGAGCATGACCAGGCCGAGCGCCGAGGCGACGCCGTAGTTGTTGCCGCCCAGGTCGAACGCGTACTCGTAGACCAGGTAGACGACCGTCATGGTGGAGTTCTGCGGGCCGTTGCCGCCGGTCAGCAGGAACGGCTCGACGAAGACCTGCATGGTGGCGACGATCTGGAGCAGCAGCAGCAGCGACAGGATCAGCCGGGTCTGCGGGATGGTGACGTGCCAGATCTTGCGCAGCAGGCCGGCGCCGTCCAGGTCCGCGGCCTCGTACAGCTCGCCGGGGATGCCCTGCAGGGCCGCGAGGTAGATCAGGGTGGCGCCGCCCATGTTCATCCAGGTGGCCGCGATCACCACCGAGACCATCGCGGTGTCCGGCGAGTTGAGCCAGGCCGAGGTGGGCAGGTGCAGCGTCTTCAGGATGTCGTTGAAGAGCCCGTAGTCGGGGTTGTAGAAGTACTTGAACAGCAGCACCGCCGCGACCGGCGGCATCATCACCGGGATGTAGACCAGGATCCGCAGGTACGCCTTGGCGTGCCGCAGTTCGTTGAGCAGCACGGCGACGAAGAACGGCAGCGCGAAGCCGAGCACCAGCGCGAGCGCGGTGAACAGGAAGGTGTTGCGCCAGGCGTGCCAGAAGTCCGGGTCGTTGAAGATCCGGTCCAGGTTGTCGAGGCCGACCCAGGTGGTCTTGCCCCGCTTGGTCTTCTGGAAGCTCATGATGACTTCGCGGACCATCGGGTACCAGGTGAAGAACCCGAAGCACACCAGGGCGCCGAACAGGAAGCCGTGGGCGGTGATGTTGCGCCGCACCTTCTGGCCGAACCCCGAACGGTCCCGGCCCCCGGAGCTGCCCCGGCCCTCGGCGGGGCCGCGGCCCGCTTGCGCGGACCGGCGATTGGTCTTGTAGGGGGAGATGGTCCCGGCCATCGGTTCTCCTGGTGTGCTGGTGGCTCTGCCGGCTGGGCAGTGGACGTTTGCCAGGGGTACGGGGGCCGGCCTGGCGGGCCGGCCCCCGTCTGCTGCTACTGGAGGCTGCTGAGGACCTGGTTGGCCTGGGTCTCGGCGTCGGTGAGCAGCTTGGAGATGTCCGCGCTCTTGTCGGTCAGCACGGCGGAGACGGCGGCGTCCAGCACCTTGTAGAGCTGCTGGGCGTTGGCCGGCTCGGTCCGGCCGGGCACCGGGGTCGAGACGTACGGCGCGTAGTTCTTCACCGGGACGGTCGCGCTGGCGGCCTTCGCGGTGTTGTCGGCCGCCAGGCTGGCGCCGGTGAAGAAGCTCGGCTGCGGGATGCCGACGGGCAGGCCGTCACCCTTGTTGCGCGAGTAGTCGAACTGGCCCTTGCCCATGGTCAGGTACTTGAAGTTGACCCAGGCGACGCCGGCCTTGATCTGGTCCGGGGTGGAGCCCTTCTTGAAGAAGCGGCCGTCACCGCCGAGCAGCGCGGCCTTGCCGCCGGGGACGGGGCCCATGCCGTAGTCCTCGTAGTTGCCCTTGAGGGTCTGCACCATGTAGGTGATGTCGTCCGGCGCGCCGACGTACATGCCGAGCTTGTCGGTCGAGGTCTGCGTCATCAGGTCCGGCCACTTCAGGCCCTGGGTGGCGCCCATGGTGTTGTCGGTCCAGCGCATGTCGTACAGGTTCTGCAGGACCTGCTTGCCCTCGGGGCTGTTGAACGCGACCTTCTTGCCGTCGTCGGAGAGCATCTTGCCGCCGACGCCGTAGAGCTCGGCGGTGAAGTGCCAGCCGCCCTGGTTGGTGGCGCTGTAGTCGCCGTAGCCGTTGACGCCGTTGCCGAGCGCGGCGATCTTCTTGGCGTCCTCGCGGATCTCGGCCCAGGTGGTCGGCGGCTTCTCGGGGTCCAGGCCGGCCTGCGCGAAGAGCTTGCGGTTGTAGATCAGGCCCATCTTGTAGTTGGTGACCGGCAGGCCGTAGAGCTTGCCGTCACTGTCCTTGAGGGTGCCGAGGACGGACGGGTCGATGTCCTTCAGCGCCGGGACGGTCTTCTCGTTGACGTAGGCCGAGATGTCCTGCGCCGCACCGGCGTCGAGGATCTGGCTGGTGTCGGTGAAGTACGCGTAGAAGAGGTCGGGCTGGGTCTTGCCCGCGAGCTGCGCCGTGAACTTGGCGGGCTCCTCGCACGGCGAGCCGTCGGTGGCCTTGATCGTGACGTTCGGGTAGATCTTGTTGAACGCCGCGATGTCGTCGTCCCACTGCTTGCGCTCGGCGGGCTTGGTGGTCGGCGGCTGGCAGTCGGCGGTGATGGTGACCTTGGTGGCCGGGTCCAGCGGGGCCGCCGCGTCGCTCGACTTGCCGGAGTCGCCGCCCGAGGACTTGTCGTCGGCGGAGCTGCTGCATGCGGCGGCCGAGAAGGCCAGGGCGCCGACGACCACTGCGACGGCGGATCTGCGGAGAAGTCCGTTTGTCTTCATGTGCGGGTGGACCCTTCTACAAGCACGGTGGGCACGGTTGACGCTCGGGGCGCAGGAGAGCCCAGGTGTTCCGGTGGGGGCCGCGCCGTCGTGCGGACGGCGCGGGGACATGCGAGTGAGGTGGCGCGTCTTCGGCTCTGGTGCCCCCGGCGGCATCCCTCACAAGACCCCTGGAGGGCCTTCGAGGGTCACCCCTGGTGGCGCCGCTCACTTAACCACTCCCCGACAGATGACCACAAGATGTCTACAGGATTTCGCAAAAACACGATGCTTAGTCGTGACTTTGCGAACCGTGGGCCCGCAACGACCAGGTCCGGAGACGACGAGAGGGTGCGGGCCGAAGCCCGCACCCTCATGGCACGCCCCGCCCGGGCGACGGTTCAGGTCATCCGGACCGCCGGACCGGTGGACGAGCGCGCCACCAGATCCGGCTCGAACGACACCTCGTCGTGGTCCACCCGAGCCCCGGCGATCTCGCTCACCAGCAGGTCCACGGCCGCCTTCGCCATCGCCTCGATGGGCTGGCGGATCGTCGTCAGCGGCGGATCGGTGCAGGTCATGAACGAGGAGTCGTCGTACCCGATCACCGAGAGGTCCTCCGGTACGGAGAGCCGGTGGCGCCGCGCCGCCCGGATCGCACCGAGCGCGAGGGGGTCGCTGGCGCAGACGATCCCGGTGACCCGCTGCCGCAGCAGGCGGCCGGCGGCGGCCTGGCCGCCCTCCAGCGAGAACAGCGCGCGCTCGACGAACCGGTCCGACAGGTCCAGACCGGACCGGACGGCCAGCGCCCGGGCGGCGGCGAGCTTCCGGTTGGACGGAACGTGGTCCTGCGGGCCCAGGATCAGCCCGATCCGCTCGTGGCCGAGCTGCCGCAGGTGGCCGAACGCCTGCTCCACGGCCACCGCGTCGTCGCAGGAGACCCGCGGGAAGTCCAGGGCGCCGGTGCCCGCGTTCAGCAGCACGGTCGGCACCCCGCGCTCGAACAGCTGGGCGTAGTGCCCGTGCGGAGCGTCGTCCTGGGCGTAGAGCCCGCCGAAGAACACCACCCCCGAGACCTGCTGCTGGAGCAGCAGGTTCACGTACTCCGGCTCGGACACCCCACCGGCCGTCTGGGTACAGAGCACCGGCGTGAACCCGTTCTGCGCGAGCGCCGCACCCACACTCTCGGCGAACGCCGGGAAGATCGGGTTCTGCAGCTCCGGCAGCACCAGCCCGACCAGCCGCGAGCGCTGCCCCCGGAGCAGCGTCGGCCGTTCGTACCCCAGCACGTCCAGCGCCGTCAGCACCGCCGTCCTGGTGCTGTCCGAGACGCCGGGCCGGTCGTTGAGCACCCGGCTGACCGTCGCCTCGCTCATTCCGACCTTCTTTGCCACCGCCGCAAGTCGTCGCGTCATGTACGCGATCCTAAGGCAGGATGATCCCTACTATTTTCACTTGCTTGCTCATATTTTTCAGCCGGCGGGATCTTCCGGCCGGCCGGCATGCTCGGCGCGGCCCGTCCGGCCCCGCACCCTAGGCTTGGCGATCAGGGCAACCCGACACCGGGCGAGGGATGACGATGAAGCTGCGCTGCGCGGTACTCGACGACTACCAGGACGTGGCGCTGTCGGCCGCCGACTGGTCCGGCCTCGCCGGCGCGGTGGACGTCAGAGCGTTCGCGCAGCACTTCGCCACCACCGACGACCTGGCCGACGCGATCGGCGACCGCGAGATCGTCGTCGCGATGCGCGAGCGCACGCCGTTCACGGAGGAGGTGTTCGCGCGGCTGCCGCGCCTCGCACTCCTCGTCACCTCCGGCATGCGAAACGCCTCCATCGACCTTGAGGCGGCCGCCCGGCACGGTGTCACCGTCTGCGGGACGGCCAGCCACTCCGAACCCCCGGTCGAACTCACCTGGGCCCTGATCCTCGGCCTGGCCCGGCAGATCGTCCCGGAGAACACCGCCCTGCGCGAGCGGGGCCCGTGGCAGAGCACCCTCGGCACCGACCTGCACGGGAGCCGACTCGGCCTGCTCGGCCTCGGCAAGACCGGCAGCCGGGTCGCGCGGATCGGCCAGGCCTTCGGCATGGACGTGACGGCCTGGAGCCCGAACCTGACGGCCGAGCGCGCCGAGGCCGCCGGCGTGCGGCTCGCCCCCTCCAAGGAGGAACTGCTGGCGAGCAGCGACTTCGTCTCCGTCCACCTCGTCCTCGGCGATCGCACCCGGGGCCTGCTCGGCCCGGACGACCTGCGGCTGATGCGCCCCACCGCCTACCTCGTCAACACCTCCCGAGCCGCCCTCGTCGACCGGGCCGCGCTCACCGAGGCCCTGCGCGACGGCTGGATCGCCGGCGCCGCCGTGGACGTCTTCGAGACCGAACCCCTCGCCCAGGACGACGAGCTCCGCACCCTGCCGAACCTGCTCGCGACACCGCACCTCGGGTACGTCACCGGGCGCAACTACCGCACCTACTACACCCAGGCCGTCGAGGACATCGCCGCCTTCCTGGCCGGCGAGCCGATCCGCCGGCTGAGCTGAGCTGAGCTGAGCTGCACCGCGCCGCGCCCGCGCCGGCGTGCTCGGGCCGACCGGCCGGAACGCGAGGTCGCAATCCCGCCGGACTCCGCTCCCCCACCGGTCGATGATCGTGTCAGTTCCGCAACCCGATGAGGAGTTGGACATGACGCAGAAGCTCGACGGCAGGGTGGCACTGGTGACGGGCGGCAGCCGGGGGATCGGCGCGGCCGTGGCACTGCGGCTGGCCGAGGACGGCGCCGCTGTCGCCGTCACCTACCGGCAGGACGCGGAGCGTGCGCGGGCCGTGGTGGAGAAGATCGAGGCGATGGGCCGCCGGGCCTGGGCCGTCCGGGCCGACAACGGCGATCCGGCGCAGGTGCGGGCCGCCGTCGACGGGGTGGCGGCCCGGTTCGGCAGGCTCGACATCCTGGTCAACAACGCGGGCGCCGGCGTGCTCGGGCCGATCGGCGAACTGTCGCTCGCGGACGTGGACCTGGTCCTGGACGTCAATGTGCGGGGCTCGTTCCTCGCGGCGCAGGCGGCCGCCGGACACATGGGCCCGGGTGGACGGATCGTCACCGTCGGCAGCTGTATGGCCGAGCGGGTGGCGTTCCCGGGCGGCAGCCTCTACGCGACCAGCAAGGCGGCGCTGACCGGCCTCACCAAGGCACTCGCCCGTGAACTGGGCCCGCGCGGCATCACCGCCAACCTGGTCAACCCGGGCCCCACCGACACCGAGATGAACCCCGCCGACGGCCCCGCCGCCGCCGCACAGGCGGAGCTCACAGCACTCGGCTCCTTCGGGCAGCCCAACGACGTCGCGGCGACGGTGGCACACCTCGTGGGAGCGGACGGCCGCTACATCACCGGCGCGGCGATCGCGGTGGACGGCGGCTTCGCGGCCTGACCCGGCAGGCTACCGGGCTCGCGCTCGGATCATCGCGGTGAGGCGGGGCGACTCCGGCGACGGCAGCTGACCTGATGCTCCCGGGCTGCGACTCGTACGCCGCCTGAAAGGTCTCGTGCGACGAGGGCCACCGGAGCCGCACCGTCACACCGGCGCCCCGGCGGTGGTCCGGCTGTCGCCGCCGGACGGCGACCGGGGCGTGCGGGTCACCGTCCGGCGGCTGCTGTCAGCTATGTCGCGGCACCGTGGTGAGGGTCGAGGAGAAGACGGTCCGGCCCAGCTGGGACGCGCTGACCTTCACCCGGGCGCGGCCCTCACCGTCGGGTGCCCCGGGCTCGGCCGTCACCAGGCAGGGCTGGTCGAACTCGACGAACCGGAAGAACGTCGTGTCGAACTCGACGGTCACCACGGGATGCGCCGTGACGGCTTGCGCCGCCTGGGTCGCGGCCTCCAGCAGCACCATGCCCGGCACATGGTCGTGCGGGTGATCGAACAGGACCCGGTGGCCGACGTCCACCCGCAGCTGCCACTGGTGCGGCGACCCTGTCGGCGAGAGGACGACGTCCCGCTCGTGGCTGCGGCCCACACGGGGCGCGGGCACCGGCGGGGTGAGCGGAAGGGCGCGCGCGAAGGACTGACGTGCGTCCGCGTAGGGGCCGCGCAGCCGGTCGTACACCCTGGGCGGATGGGTGGTGTACTGCAGTTCGGCCGTACCGACGGGCATCCCGGAACGCAGGGCCTCGATCCGCGAGGTCAGGTGGACCGAGCCGAGTCGACGGACCTTCACCGAGGAGTGTGTGACCAGCAGGGTGACGATCGCGGCGTCGGACGTCGCGGGCAGGGCCGCCGGGTCGACGGAGGCGCGGATGTGCTCCCATCCGAGGCGGTGGTCGAGCGGGACGTGGTGAGCTCGGTGGGTCAGCAGGGCCAGCGCCTGGCGCAGGCTCTCGGTGAATAACATCGGGCTGTAGCGCCCGTCCTCGACGTAGAAGGCGTGCCTCTGCGGCCATCTGACGGTGACGCTCTGGCTGGTGTCTGACACCTCGCTCCAGCCGATGACCAGAGTCTCCTCCGCCAAGGACTTGCGGACCAGAGGCCGGACGCCGGGAGCGGCCGGCGGATCGACGGTGGTGCCTTCACAGGTGGTGGTGGTACTCGTTGCCATAGCGGTGCCTCCCCTGAAAGAGCCTGCCGGAACGGGGGCGTTCGGGTGTGGCCCCAACCCGCCCCCGGGAGATAACATAAAGAACAATTTTCTTTTGGTAAAGCGGGGTTGGGGTGAAAACATGGCACAGCGGGTCGTGAAACAGGAGCGGGCCGAGCGGACACGCGCGGCCCTGATCCAGGCAGCCGCAGAGGTGTTCGCCGAGCTTGGTTTCGCCGGCGCCAGCGTGATGAAGATCGCCGACCGGGCGGGCGTGACGCTGGGCGCCGTGTACTTCCACTTCAGGAGCAAGGAGGAGTTGGCCCGGGAGATAGTGGCCGGGCAGCCGGCGCTGGTGGTGCCGGCGCAGCCGTCGCAGGGCCTGCAGCGCGTCGTGGACGTGACGCTCACCTGGGCGTACCAGCTCGTCGACGACCCCATGCTGCAGGCCGGAGCGCGGCTGGTGTGGGAGCAGGAGCACTTCGTGCCGTCCGAGGAGAACTCCCACCAGCAGTGGGCCGGGATCCTGCTGGCGGATCTCCGCACCGCGCAGCGCAGGCGGGAGGTGCGGGCCGGAACCGACATAGAGGCGCTCGCCCGCCTGCTGGTCAACGCCTGTACCGGCGCGCAGATGCACTCGTACGTCGAGTCCGGGCGCACGGACCTGCCGCAGCGGATCGAGGAGATGTGGCGCCTGCTGCTGTCGACCGTCGCCACACCGAGCGCGGCGAAGCGGACCGAGGTGGGCGAGGCCCGGGGGAGGGTGGCGTGATTCCCTGGCCGGAGCGCGGGCCTCGGATCGTGGTCACCGGTGCGACCGGTGCCGTGGGACGACAGGTGGCCCGGAGATTGGCGGGCCGTCAGGCCGAACCGGCCGGCGTACGCCTGCTCGTACGGGATGTGGACCGGGCCGCGGGGCTGGGGCTGTCCGGGCAGGTGGCCCGTTGCGACTACGACGACCGGCCCGGTCTTCGGCGCGCACTGGCGGGCGCCGATGCGGTCTTCGTGGTCACCGCCGATCCGTTGCGCCCGCAGCACGACGAGAACATCCTGGCCGCCGCCCGCGCGGCAGGGGTGCGGCGGGCGGTGAAGCTCTCCTGGCTCGCCGTCACGGACCCGGACGCCGACGACCTGATCACGCGTTGGAACCGGGACTGCGAGGCGATGCTGCGCGCCTCGGGCCTGGAGTGGACCGTGCTGCGGATGCGCTCCCTGATGTCCAACACCCTTTCCTGGGCGGCCTCCATCCGTTCCGAGTCGGTGGTGCGGGCACTCGGCGGGGACGCACCCACTCCGAGCGTGGACCCGCGCGACGTCGCCGACGTCGCGATACGGGCGCTCACCGGAGCGGCTCACGACGGCAGGGCCTACGCGCTCACCGGCCCGGAGCGGATCACCGCCCGGGAGCAGACCCTCGAACTCGCCCGTGCGGTCGGGAAGCCGAGGTTCGAGGAGTTGACGCCCCATCAGGCTCTGCTCCGCTGGCAGGCCCGCCTGCCGGAGCCGGTTGCCCGGGCACTGCTCGAAGGGGCGGAGCGACGGGCGGCGGGCGCTGCGGCCAGGGTCGAGGGCGACCTCGCGACGGTCACCGGGCGGACGCCGGTGGCGTTCGCCTCCTGGGCGGCCGATCACGCCGACTTCTTCAGCTGACTGTGTCGACAGGGGGGCTCGCGCAGCGGGCAGCCGGGAGACTGTGGGTGCCTGATCGACGGCACAACCAGCGCTATGGACAAGGGGAGCGATGCCATGGGGCACAACCAGGGGCTGCTGCGCGACAAGACGGTCATGATCACCGGAGCTTCCAGCGGGATCGGCGCCGCAGCCGCCAGGCTGTTCGCCGCCGAAGGGGCGGCCGTGGTGCTGATGGCCAGGCGCGAGGACAGCTTGCGTCAACTCGCGGACGACATAAGGTCCGAGGGTGGCCGGGCCGAGGCGGTGGCGGGGGACGTGACGTCGCAGGCGGACGTCGAGCGAGCCGTCGCCCGTGCGGTATCCGGCTTCGGCCGGCTCGACGGGGCGTTCAACAACGCCGGCTGGGGCACGGTCGGGACGGATCTGCACGAGACGGACGACGCGATCTTCGACCGGATCATGGACGTCAACGTCCGAGGCGTGTGGCACTGCCTGAAGCAGCAGATCCCGGTCATGCTGGAGAACGGCTCGGGCGGCGCGATCGTCAACACGTCGAGCACGGCAGGGCTCTTCGCCACCGGGGCGGTCTCACCCTATGTGGCGGCCAAGCACGCCGTCGTCGGGCTCACCCGGGCGGCGGCGGCGGAGTACGGGCAGCGCGGGATCAGAGTCAACGCCCTGATCGTCGGGGCGACCCGGACGGAGCTCATGGAGACGGCCATGAAGGACATGCCGGAGCTGGAGCGGATCGCGTCGGCCAGGTCCGTCCAGCAGCGCCTGGCCGAGCCGGTCGAGGTGGCGCGGGCCGCGGCCTGGCTGCTCAGTGACCAGGCCTCGTTCGTGACCGGCGGCGCGGTTCCCGTCGACGGTGGCTGCAGCGCGGTCTGACGGGGCCGCACGTCGCTGGTGGCGGGCCGGGGTCAGCGCCCTGGCTCGCGGGTGGGGGCGGGGCCGTCGGCGGCCCCGCCCCCACCCGGGCCCGCCGGGGCGGCGAGCCCGCGCAGGACGAGATCCCAGATCTCGGCGAGCTGGGTGACGGACCGTCCGTCCAACTGTTCCGACCGGCCGGCCCGCTGCCGTACCTCGGCCTCCACCCCGGTCACCAGGTGGGCCGCCAGGGTGGCGAGCGTCGCCGAGTCACAGCTGCTCCCCGATCCGCACGGCCGGGCCTGCCGCAGCCGGTCCCGTACCACCGGGGTCCAGGCCGAGTTCCAGTCCGGCCCGATACCCGGCTGTTCCCTCGCCAACCGGGCCGCCGCACGCACCGCGGCGTCCTTCTCCAGCAGGTCGGCCAGCGCCAGCGTCAGCGAGACCACCGACTGGACCGGCCCCTCCCGGCGCGCCGTCACATGCCCCACCACGTCCAGGGTGGCGGCGTGGCCCTCCGCCCGGACCGCTGCGGCCAGATCGCCCTTGCTCGCGAAGTGGAAGGTCAGGGCTCCCACCGAGATTCCGGCCGACCTGGTGATTCCCGCCAAGGACGACCCCGCGTACCCGTTCCGGTCGAACTCACGGGCGGCCGCTCCGACCAGGCCCTGTCGTGTCCTGGCGGCCCTCTCCTGCATCACGTCATCCCTCCCTGCCTCACAGTGTGGCCTGTTGTGCATCAGACGGTAGCCCGCACTGCTGTAACTTCAAAAAAAAGTCACTATTATTAATTACGCGCACCGCGTGCGGCGCGATCCACACCCACCCCGAACTGGCTTACGAAGGGGGAACGATGACTCGTGCAGACACCTCGCAGGCCGAGACCCTCGGACGACTTCAGGCCGTGCCGCGGCCTCTGCGCCGTCAACTCGGCGATGGCACAGCGCAACTGACGATCCGGGTCCTTGTGGTCGAGGACGACGCCGCAGCCGCCGAGACGAGAGTGCGCGACCTGCGGCGGCAGGGGTACTCCGCGAGCAGTGTCGACACCGGAGCCGAAGCACTGAGAGCGCACCAGCACTCCGACCTCGTCCTGCTCGACCTCGATCTTCCCGACCTCGACGGCCTGGAGGTGTGCCGGCTGATCCGGGCGGCGGGCGACAAGCCGATCATCTCGTTCACCGCCCGCGACACCGAGCTGGACCGGATCCTCGCCCTGCAGGCCGGCGCGGACGACGTCGTCGTCACCTCGACCAGCCTGCGCGAGATGACGGCCCGCATCAAGGCCGTCCTGCGCCGGGCCAATCCACATCCGGAGCCGACCCGCACCATCGTCCTCGACCCGCTCCACATCGACGGCCGGACCCGCGAGGTCCGGCTGCGCGGTGCGCCGGTGAACCTCACCGCCAAGGAGTTCGAGCTGTTACTCATCCTGGCCGCGAACCCCGAGAACGTGCTGTCCCGTAAGCAGTTGATGGCTCAGGTCTGGGACACCGACTGGGCCGACTCCAGCCGCACCATCGACACCCATGTGAGCAGCCTGCGCTCGAAGCTCGGTGCCAGCAGCTGGATCATCACGGTCCGCGGGGTCGGCTACCGGATCGGCCACGGCTGACCCCGCCGCGGCTCCGCGGAGCGGCTGGAGCGAGGGGAGCAGTGAGAGCGGTGAGAGCAGTGACCGCACCGCGACCCTCGGCCCGCCGTTCCCGGGGCCGGGTGCGCGGTGCGGTCGCCGGCCGGGCACGGGCCCGGGGTACCCGGAGGGAGGTGACGTACGGTGCCGGACAGCCGATACCCGGAAACGGGAGCAGCCCCTGTGATCAACGGTTTCAGAAACCTTGATCATCAGGGGCTGCTCCTCGGCTCGGCGGTACGGGTGACCGGACCGGCCTCACTGCCGTCCGGTGGAACCTCAGACCGTCGGCTCGGGACGCTTGGCCGGGAAGCCGTGCGCCCGGGCTCCGACCACCACGAGCAGCACCGGCACCAGCAGGGCCAGCACGCTCCACGAGAAGGACTTGGGGCCGACGGCGCCGAGCAGGATGCCGCCCACGGCGCCACCGCCGGCCATGAACGAGTTCCAGGTGGTGACCAGCAGGGCCTGCCCACGGTCGCCACCGGCGTCGGTGACCGCGGTCTGCAGCAGGGTGGCGACGCCGCCCCAGCCGAGGCCCCAGAGGACCATGGCCACGTAGACCACCACGACGTTGCCCGCCAGGACGCCGAGGAGCACGGCCGCGACGATGAACAGCGCGGTGCTGGCGATGGTCAGCGCCCTCAGTTGCCGGTCGACGAGGGCACCGGTGACGAAGATGCTCACCATGGAGGCGAGGCCGAAGACCAGCAGCACGATGTCGCGGTTGCTGCCCATGTCGTACTCGTCGAGGAACGTGGCGATGTAGGTGTAGAGGATGTTGTGGGCCAGTACGTAGGCCGCGACCGTGAACAGGACGGCCCGCACACCGGGCAGGCTGAGCGCCTTCAGGATCGGCTCCCGGGCCCCCGGACGCTGACCGGGGAAGTCGGGGACCGAGGCGAGGATCCAGAACACCAGCAGGACGGAGACCAGGGTCACGATGCCGAACGTCAGCCGCCAGCCGAAGATCTTGCCGAGGAAGGTGCCCACCGGGATGCCCAGGGACAGTGCCAGTGGGATCCCGGCCATGGTGATCGCGATCGCCCGGCCCACCAGATGAGGGGGAGCCAGGCGGCGTGCGTAGCCGACCAGTTCCGCCCAGACAGCCGCCGCGGCCACACCGGCGACCAGCCGGAACACCATGGTCAGCGGGTAGCTGGACGAGATCGCGGTGACGGTGTTGGCGATGGCGAACGCCACCACGGCGACCAGCAGGAGCATCTTCCGGCTCCAGGCCGCCGTGACCGTCGCCAACGGGATCGCCGAAAGGCCGGTGGCGAGCGCGTAGATGGTCAGCGCCTGGCCCATGGCCGACTCGCTGACCGACAGGTCGCCGGCCATCTCGGGGAGCACGCCCGCAGGCAGTGCTTCGGTCAAGATCCCCATGAACGCCGCGGTGCCCAGCGCCAGCAGCGGGGACCAGGGGAGCTTCCGGTTGTCTGCTGCCGGGGAGTCGGCCCGCAGCTCTGTTTGGGAAGTTGACATAGGTGTATCCTCGAACCCTCACATAGATGTGAATGTCAAGACGGTTTGATATGAGGTGAGTCACATGCGTATCGGTGAGCTGTCCGACCGCACGGGCACCCCCCGCCGGCTGTTGCGGTACTACGAAGAGCAGGCACTGCTCGTCCCGAACCGTTCTCCGAACGGCTACCGCGAGTACGACGAACGCTGCGTCGACCGAGTCCTGCAGATCAGGGGGCTGCTCGAATCCGGGCTTCCGACCCGGGTCATCAAGCAGATCCTTCCGTGCATCGACACGCCGCAGACCATCTACGTCTCGGGTGCGACACCCGAGACGATCGCCACGCTCGAACGGGAGCGGGACCGGATGGCCGAGCGGATCGAGTGCCTGATGCACAGCAAGGACGCCATCTCCGGCTACCTCGACGCCGTACGCCGCCGGGAGTGGCCGGCCGCCGTGCCGACGGCCGACTCCCCCGCGGTGGTCTCCTACGACCTGGCCGCGACGGCCTGACCGAACTGGACGACGTTGGACAGCACGACACCGTGGCTGGTGACGTCGAGCACCAGCCGGTCGCCGTCCTCGATCCGGAACCCGTCGTGGTAGCTGGCCCGGTCGGCGCCCAGGTACATGTAGTTCACCAGCCCCGGCCGGCGCAGCAGCGGGTACGAGAGCAGGTGCTCCGCCATGTCCTCGACGCGGTGGAACAGCGAGTCGCGGCCGCACGAGAAGTCGCCCGCCCACGCCTGGGCGCCGTCGCGCTCGATGACGACCCGGCCGGTCACCGTCTGCGGCGGCTCACCGAGGAACAGCCACGGGGTGATGGAGGTCTCGCAGAGCTTGGCGTACGGCGTCCAGGCCCACTTGTTCTCCAGGTGCAGGCCGATGTCGTTGAGGTCGTTGCCGAAGGTGTATCCGGCGTAGTGCGGGTTGCCCTCCTCGTCGTTGACGTAGACCAGCGCGACCTCCGGCTCCTCCAGCAGCCAGATCGGCGCGGCGGGAGTGACCAGCGGCTCCTCCGGCAGGCGCAGCCAGGAGCCGAAGCCCTTGATGTAGTAGTTCGGCCGCGTGAACTTCTCGTCCGGCTCCGGGGCGCGGTCGAACTTGGTGCGGTGCGTGCCCATGAAGCCGTTGACCAGGGAGTTGTTGGTCCCGGTCGGCAACAGCGGCGGGAGGAAGCGCAGTTCGGGGTCGTCGGCGGCCACCGAGACCGTCTCGGCCCCCTCGGTGACGGCCGCCCGCACCGACTCCGGGCCGCCGCCCGCGACCACCGCGGCGCGCAGCTGCCCATCGGTCACCTGGTACAGGGTGAGCGGCTCGCCGGGGACCGGCAGGCCGAGGCCCGCGTACCGCCGGCCCTTGTACTCGCACTCGAACAGGACGGACATTCGGGATCTCCTTCAGGGTGAGGCTGGGCTTCGGTCAGGGCCGCCGGGCGCCGGTCACGGCCGGCCGGCGCGGTCGCGCAGGGGGGCCGGCGCTCCGGCGAGGTCGGCAAGAACCTCGGCGATCCGGTCCAGGGACTCCTCGATCCACGGGAGTTCGAGCGGAGCGGCCGCGGCGAGGGCGGTACTGCGGCGGGCATCGGTCTCGCCGTAGAGGCGGCTCGTCGCGATCCGGATCCGCAGCGAGCGGTCGCTCTCGCCGAAGGCGGTGCCCGGCACCAGGCCGACGCCGTACCGCTGCGCGAGCAGGGCGGCGAGCTCGCCGTTGCCGTGCACCCCGTGGGTCCGGGCGAGGTGCTCCCGGAGCGGTTCGAAGTCGGGGTAGAGGTAGCAGGTCGCCCGGACCGGGGAGAGCTTCGCCCCGCTGGCGGTGACCTGCCGGGCCACCGCACGGACGACCGTTTCGTGCAGCCGACGGGAGGCCGCCACGTGCGCGAGGATCTCCTCCGGCTCGTCGAAGGCGTAGGCCGCGGCGGACTGGACGGGAGCCGCGGCGCTGGACCAGAGCTGGCTGGCGATGTTGACCAGTCGCAGGTGCAGCTCCCGTCCGGGCGCGCTGTCGGGGAGCCGGGCGACACCCGTCCGCCAGCCGCCGAGTGCCAGGTTCTTGCTGAGCCCGGTCGTGACCACGGTCCGCTCGGGGGCGAACACGGCCGGGGAGACCGGCTGATGGGCAGGATCGAAGACCAGATCGCAGTAGATCTCGTCGGAGACGATGATCAGATCCAGAGTCCTGGCCGCCTGCGCCAGTTGCCGGACGGTGCCGGCCGTCGCGACGGTGCCGGTCGGATTGTCGGGAAGGGTGACCACCACGATCCGCGGGTTCCGGCCGGCAGCGCGGGCGTCGGCCACCGCCTCGTGCAGGGCCGCCGGGTCGGGGACGCCGCCCTCCCCCGGCAGCGTGGGCACCGGGATCGGCACGGCCCCGGCGAGCCTGGCCTGCGCCGTGTAGCTGACCCAGCTCGGCACCGGCACCACCACATCGCCGCCGATGGCCAGCATCAGGGCGAACAGCAGCGACTTGCTGCCCGGCCCGCAGACCACCAGACCGGGGTCGGTGGCCAGGCCCCGCCGCCCCCAGTAGCCGGCGGCCGCGGTGCGCAGCTCCGGGCTGCCGGCCACCGGGCCGTAGGCGTTCCGGCCCGCCGCCAGGCCGAGCCGCTCCTTGAGCTCCGCCGGCACCGGGAGGCCGATCTCCCCGCTGGCGAGGGAGAGGACCCGCTCCCCGGCACGGCGCCGGGCCTCCAGCGCCTCGTCGGCGGCGAGGGTCGCCGACATGGTGACCGGCGCGGATTCGGGCATGGCTGTCTCCAACGGATCGGCCCCGGCGGTCAGGGCAGCGGTGGTCGGGCGGGGGCGGTGGGGCAGGGACGGTCGGGCACCGGCGGTCGGCGGGGGATGGAACCAGGCCGCCGGTGCGGAGGTCAGGCCTTGGCGTACCGTTGCCGGAGTTCGACCTTGCGCACCTTGCCGGTGAGCGTCTTGGGCAGTGCCGCGACGACCTCCAGCCGCTCCGGGAGGAACCGGGCGTCCTGGCCGGTGTCCCGCAGATGGCCGCGGATCTCGTCCAGCGTGGGGGGCTGGTCACCGTGGGGCACGACGACCGCGAGGATCACATCGTCGAGCTGGCCCGTGGGACCGACGAGGGTGGCCTCGGCGACCTTGGGGTGCCGCGAGATGATCGCCTCCAGCTCGGCCATCGGCACGACGATGCCGTCGCGCAGGATGGTGTCCTTGGCGCGGCCGAGGATGCGGATGCCGCCTCGGCCGTCGTCGCGGGCCACGTCACCGGTGTCGAACCAGCCGTCGGCGGTGACCTCGGTGGCGAACACGTCCTCGCGCTTGTAGTAGCCGAGGGCCTGCGACGCCCCGCGCACCCGCAGCCGGCCGACCTCGGCCCGCTGGTTGGAGTCGTGGCAGGCGTCGATGCGGATCTCCATGGCGTCGATCGGCCGGCCGTGGCTGTGCGCCGCCCAGTCCTGGTTGTAGTCGAGCCGGGTGATGGTGACCGGCCCGAACTCGGACATGCCCCACAGCGAGTAGGTGCGGGCGCCGAGCGTCTCGCGCAGCTCGTCCACCAGCTGCTGGAGCACCGGAGCGGCGCCGGTGACGACGTCGCGCAGGGACGACACGTCGTGCGGATCGGTGCGCTGGGTCTGGGCGACCTCGGTGAGCGTGGGCGGCGGCCCGTACAGCAGGGTGGCGCGGTAGCGCTCGACCAGGTCCAGCAGACCGGGGTTGTGCTGGATGTCCTGGAAGACCACGGTGCCGCCGAGCATCACACCGGCGAGCACACCCTGGCCGAAGCCCGAGTAGTGGATCAGCGGGGTGGTGACGGTGGCGACCAGGTCGTCGCTGAGCAGGAAGGTGTCGACGTAGCCGCGGACGGCCGAGTGGACGGTGTTCTGGCTGTGCAGCACGCCCTTGGACTCGCCCGTGGTGCCGGAGGTGAACAGCACCACGAACGGGTCGTCGGGGTCGAGCGCCCGGCCGTCCAGGTCGTCGCGGCGCTCCTCCCAGGGGAGGGCGACGAAGTGGTCGTGGAAGTCGATCGCGCCCTGCGGGGCGTGGCCGCCGACCACCACCACGTGTTCCAGGGGCAGTTCGTCCTTGAGTCCGACGATCCGCTCGGCGAGCGTGTAGCCCTCCCACTCCGGCACGGTCACGCACACCTTGGCCTCGGTGAGTGCCAGGCGGTGCCGCAGGTCGTTCTCCCGGCAGGCCGGGGTGATCGGGCAGATGGCCGCCCCGACCTTCATGCAGGCGAACATCAGCGGGACGATCTCCCACCGGTTGGGAAGCTGGACCGCGACGAAGTCACCGCGTTCCACGCCCAGTTCGACCAGGGCGCCGGCGAAACGGTCGGTCAGCCGGGCCAGGTCGGCGTAGTCGAGCGTGTCGGTTCGGGCCTCGGCCAGCCGGCGCCCGGCGATCGCGAGCTTGTGCGGACGCTCGCGGGCCTGGCGGTACAGGTCTTCGAGGAAGGTCTCGTCCCGCCACCAGCCGCGCCGCCGGTACCCGGCGGCCCGGTCGACGGAGGAGGCGTCGAGCAGACCGGTGTGGGTGGCCGTGGTCATCGGCGTTCCTCCCGACGGACGGCGAGGAGCTCCGGCAGCGGGTCGCCGGCCTTCGCCGCGGCGATCTCCAGCAGGTCCCTGGTGTTCTGCCGGACCCGGTCGCCGACCCAGTCGAAGACCCACGCCTTGCGCGCGTCCGCCGCCAGGTCGAAGGGGACGACCCGGGTGACGGCCAGGGCCGCCGACCCGGCACCGCCGATGTTGGCGATGACGCCGGGGACGAGGATGGCGCCGGCGGCCCGCGCCTTCTCCCGCGCATCGGCGCTGGAGGCGAGGTTGGCGCCCTCGACCACCAGGCGGGCCCGCAGGCGGTGGGTGTTCTCGGCGTTGAGCGCGTACTTCTGCGCCGCCAGGATCAGCAGGTCGGCGTCGACGTCGAGCCAGGCGTCCGGTTCGCCGGACAGGGCGACCCCCTGCGGCAGCCGGGAGCGGTCGATCCGCCCGAACTCGTCGGTGACGGCGACCAGTTCGGCCACCGGCAGCCGGTCCGCGCTGATGGTGCCCTGCACGTCGGCGACGCCCACGATGATGTGCCCCCGGTCCTCCAGGAACCGGGCGACCGCGCGGCCCACCGCGCCGAAGCCCTGCACCACGACCCGGGCCGGCTCCTGGCAGCCGCTCGCTTCCAGGGCGGCGACCGCGGCCACGCCCACACCGTGCCCGGTGCAGTCGATCAGCGGCTCGTAGTACGTACGCCAGTCGATCGGCATGTCAGGGGCGCCCAGCCGGAATCGCGGGTCGTAGCCGGCCTCTTCGAAGAAGACGGCCCGGTCCGCAGGGGTGACGCCCATGTCGATACCGAGGTGGATGCCGCCGTGCAGCAGCGGCTTGACGGTACGGCCGAAGGTACGGAAGGTCTCCTCGCGGTTGCTGCCGTCGGAGACGATGCCGGCCTTGGCGCCGCCGATGCGCAGCCCGGCCAGCGTGAACTTGTCGGTCATGTCGCGGGCCAGGCCCGCCACTTCCTCCTCGGTGACCCCGGTGGTCATCCGGGTGCCGCCCATGGCCAGGCCGTCGACGAGGGAGTCGACGACCACCCAGCCCTTGATGGCGCCGCCGCTGCCGTTGAGGTGAACGGTGAGCGCGGGATCCTGTGGTTCTTCCAGAGCGGTCATCAGCAGTTCCTTGGTTGCTCGGAGGGGTTCGGAGAGGGAGCGCGCCGTACGTCCGGGCGCGCCGACGGTCGCCGGGTCACTGGAAGAGCTGCGCGAAGCCGCGCAGGATCTCCAGACCGTCGCTGCGGAACTCCAGATGGGCCTGGGCGCCGTAGATCCGGCCGTCGTCGGAGCGCAGGAACTCCACGGGCGCGTGTTCGGAGCGGCCGACGGAGCGGAAGCCCTCCGGGGCTTCCTGGAGGTAGAGGGTGTGGCGGTGGAAGACGGTGACCGACGGCTTCACATGGGTGAAGAGCGGGTCCTCCTTGTCGACCTGCACCGTGAAGCCGCCGACCCGCTGCGGCCCCTCCGCCAGCTGTCCGCCCGCCGAGACCGCGATGATCTGCATGCCGCCGCAGATCCCGAAGACCGGGACGTCGGAGGTCATGATGAGGTCGACGAGCGGCTTGTAGTACTCACGGTCGTAGGCCCGGACCTTGGTACCGCTCAGGACGATCGCCTGGTGGCGGCCGTCGAGCCGGGCGGGCACGGAGGCCGCGTCGACCACGTCGGTCTCGGATCCCAGCTGCTCGAAGCGGCCGCGGAGCTGCTTCAGCGACAGGGTTCCGTTGTTGACGACCAGTACACGGGATTGCACCACGTGCTTGCTCCTCAGGTTCGCGTGATGACGGTGCCGGTGCGGGCGGCGAGCAGGTCCGTGACGGGCGCGCTGCCGATGACGACCCGCTCCACACCGCCGTCCAGTGCCTCGCCGGCGGCTCGCAGTTTCTTGCGCATACCGCCCGTGGCGCCCTTGTCGCGGAACGCGGCCGCGGCCTTCGCGGAGATCCGGCTCACCGGTTCCCCGTCGATCAGCAGGTGCGTGACGTCGGTGACCAGGACCAGGTCCTCGGCGCCGGCGGCCGCGGAGACGGCGGCCGCGGCCCGGTCGGCGTCGGTGTTCACCTCCTGCCCGGCGGCGTTGCGGGCGAGCGGCGTGACGAGCAGGCAGTGGCCCGGCCGGAGGCCCTTCAGCAGGGCGGGTTCGACCCCGGTGATGGGCCCGACCAGGTTCTCCAGCTCGACCAGCTGCTTGCCCTGCCACCACCAGCGTTCGCCCTCACCGGCGTTGACCAGGCCGTCGCTCCCGATCAGGTGCTCGGTGGCGATGCCCCGGGCCCCGAGCAGGCCACCGACCTGCTCGGCGATCCCGGCGCTGACCTGCTTGATGTCGGCGATGACCGTGGGGGTGGTCCACCGGCTCTGGTTGCCGTACCGGTCGCGCAGGATCGCGGACGGCTCGGCGTACTCGCGCCGGAGCTCGCGCAGCGGCTTGGACCAGCCGTGCACCAGGACCAGCGGGTGGCTGCGGCCGTGCTCGGCCAGGTCGTCCCACCAGGCCTCGGACATGGCGTCCAGGGTGGAACCACCGAGCTTGACCACTGCGGGCGCGGCGCCCGCGCCGGTGGATGCGGTGCGGCTCATGCCGGCATCACCGGCTGCATGGTCAGCCCCGTCTCCTCCGGGAGCCCGAACCGCTTGTTGATCACCTGTACGGCCTGCCCGGCCGCGCCCTTCACCAGGTTGTCCAGCGCGGCCAGCACGACGATGCGGCCGCCGTCCGGGTCGTGCAGCACGGTGACGTCGCAGTAGTTGGACCCCAGCACCGCCTGCGGGTCGGGGACCGGGATGAGCGTCTCGTTGTGCCGGCGGACCCGCACGAACGGGTGGTCCTTGTAGAACCGCAGGTAGGCGCGTTGCAGGGTGCGGGCGTCCACCTCGTCGTCGGTGAACACGTAGGAGCTGGCCATCAGCCCGCGGACGTGCGACACCCCGTACGCGGACATGCTCAGCGAGCCGATCCGGCCGGGCTTGCCCTGCGCCAGGAAGTCGCTGACCTCCGCCGCGTGGCGGTGCCCGATCGGCGCATACGGCGCGATGGCGCCGTTGCGCAGCGGGTGCAGGTCGGCGGTCCGCAGTTGCAGGCCGCCGCCGCTGGAGCCGCTCTTGCCGTCCACCACCACGGTCTTCAGGTCGAGACCGAGCGAGAGCACCAGCGGGGCGAGCCCGAGGGTGATCGCGGTGGCGTAGCAGCCCGGCAGCGAGATCAGCGGGGCGTCGACGAGCTGATCGCCGATGAGTTCCGGCACGCCGTAGACGAACCGGTCGGCCAGCCCGTCCGGCCGCTGCACGCCGGGGTACCAGCGCTCGTGCAGCTCCGGCGTCCGGATCCGGAAGGCCCCGCTGAGGTCGATGACGCAGGGGACCTGGTCCGCCAGCCGGGCTGCGAGTTCCGCCGAGACCGGGGCCGGGGTGGACAGCAGGACGACGTCACAGCGGCCGGAGAGGTCCGCGGTGAGCGGTTCGACCACCAGTCCGAAGTCCAGTCGCAGGCCCGGGTGGAGCTCGGCCGGGCGCCGTCCGACGCTGGAGGAGCCGCCCAGGAAGGTCAGCTCCAGCTCGGGGTGCTGGGTCACCAGCCTGATCAGTTCGCCACCGGCGAGCCCGGAGGCACCGATCACTCCGACCCTGATCATCTGATGACCTCCTTCACATAGCGGCCGACGGCCGTCGCGATGTCCGCCCCGGTCGCGGAGGCCACGGCCCGGAACGCCGGCGCGTGGTTGACCTCGTTGACGACGTATCCGCCGGGCGTGCTGAACAGGTCGATGCCGTAGATGCCCTCGCCGAGTGCGTCCACGACGCTGTCGACGATCTTCTGCACCTCGGGGTCGTGCTTCACCGCGCGGTGCTGGTTGCCCAGCGCGGCGTTGCTGCGCCAGTCGGTGCCGGCGCTGCTGAACTCCGCGGCGGAGACCAGCTCGCGGCCGATGACGAAGCAGCGGATCGAGGCCCCGCCGCTCAGGAACGGCTCGATCAGGGAGGCCTGCTCGAAGCCGTGCCCGAGGTCCTCCAGGTAGTCGTAGACCGACGCGGCGGTGTCCGCGTCGCGCAGTAGGGTGACCCGCTTGCCCATGCCGCCGAAGACGGGCTTCAGCACCACCGGCGGCGGCAGCTCGACGAGCGCCTTCTCGAAGTCCTTGCGGGACAGGACAAGACGGAAGTCGGGCACCGGTACGTCGGCGGCGCGCAGCAGGGCGCGCAGTGACAGCTTGTTCTCACATGCGTGGATGGCGGCTGCCGAATTCAGGGTGGGTATCCGGGCGGCCTCTGCCAAGGTGGCCACGAGACCTCCCCGGGTGTAGCTGCGGCTGCGGACAAGAACGGCGTCGAAACCCTTGAGGGGCACCGGGTCCGGATGTCCCAGGCAAAGGGATTCGTCATTGACCCACTCGACACTCAGACCGAGTGCCGGGGCGGCGTCGACGAGCTGCCGTTCCTCCCAGCCGATCCGGTCTGCGACGATGGCGATTCTGTGCTTCATACGAGAACTCCCGTCGTTACGGTTACTGGCCCCAGTCGCGAAGCTGGACCTCGATCATCTGGAGCGAGAGCGTGCCGTCCGATACGTCCTCGACCCGGAGCGTCAACATGCACTCGGGGCAGGACAGGGTCTCGCCCTGCACCATCGGCGGGGTGGTCAGGTCGGTCTCGCATTCGGGGCAGATTCCGGTGAGCGTGCTGGTGGGCACGGTGTCCTCCTGGGTTGTGGGTTGACGGATCAGAGGGACTGGAAGTCGATGGCGGCCTTGCGGATCGCATCCCGGTCGAGCAGCGGGCTGCCGGTCCGCTCCTGCCGCTCGATCAGCCACGGGGTGAAGGCGTCGACGTCGACGAAGACGCCCGACTCGTTGAGCGCCCACTTGACGAGCGCCGGCGTCAGGCGGGTGCGCACGCGAAGCTCGCGGGAGTTCCCGACCAGCTCCGCGGGCAGGGTCTCGTAGGCCTCCGGATGAGTGAGCTGGCCGGGCAGCTCGTAGGCGAAGGCGTGCGAGCTGGTGGGGCCGGACTGGAAGCCCTCGCCGAGCTGCGAGCCGCGGAGCGCGAGGTTGCTCAGCTCGGTGAGGTGGCTCAGGTCGAAGCGGGTGTCGCCGTGGATGACGCGCAGCGAGGTCAGCAGCTCGGCCAGCGGTGCGTTGCCGCCGCGCTCGCCGATGCCACCGACCGTGGCGGATATCCACGTCGCCCCCGCCCGGTACGCGGCCAGCGAGTTGGCGACCGCCATGCCCAGCATGTTGTGCGAGTGGATCTCGATCTCGGACCCGTCGATCGCGGTGATGTCCCCGATCACCTCCTCCATCTGCCAGGGCGACAGATAGGCGACGGTCTCCGCGAGCCGGAACCGGTCGGCGCCGGCCTCGAAGCCCGCCGTGACATAGGGGACGAGCCGCTCCTTCGGCGTACGGGCGCCGTCCTCGCCACTGAAGGTGACGTGGAAGCCGTGGTCCTTGGCCATCACGATCGCCGTACGGGCCAGTGTGTTGAGGAACTTGAGGCTGGGCGAGCCCAGCTTGAGCTTCGCGTGCTGCTCGGAGGTCGGGATCGAGAACATCACGGACCGGACGCCCAGCCGCTTCGCCTCCTCCAGGGCCTTCGCCACCTGCTGGCGGTCGCGCACCATGACCAGGCTCATGCTGCGCTCCGGGCCCACCGCCTCGTGGGTGGCGAGGATGAGATCGGCGTCCTTGGACGAGGGGCCGGAGATCATCCCCACCTCGACCAGCTCCACGCCGGTCCGCACCAGCAGGTCCGCGATGCGGGCGGCGTCCTCGGGGCCGAACTCGACGCCCGCCATGTGCGCGGAGTCCCGCAGCGTCGCGTCCGACAGGTGCGGCAGCCGCTCGGGCAGGCCGTCCTCTTGCTCTGCTAGTGCCATTGCGTTCCCTTCAGTTTCGGAGCCGGGTCTTTCTTGTGGCCGGCCCGGGCTTTCACGGAATTCTGGCCATCGGATGCGAATGAACTGATCTCGCCGAAGGTGGGGCCCTGTGGAGCGCGTTGATGAATATGTTGGCCGACCGGGCACACCCGGGACAACAGTCCCCATGTCAGGACTTTGTCAAGGGATGTCATGAACCTTCATGGCCGGTGCGGATTTTGAATTCCCTGTCGATCTGCGGACAAGTTTTCGAGCGGGTCTCCCGGGCGGCCGGAATTGCCGGTTACGGTGGCCAGGACCTGCTCCGGACGGGGTCGAATGAGTTTTACCGAGAATTCTTCGCGCGCTCCGAAGATCAACGATGCCTCGCTTCGCCGCCATTCAGGCGGCGCATGGAGCGAGGCCCGCGAAAAGGGGAGAGAGAGGGACCAGAATGACTTTTCCGAATTCCCTGATCAGCCCCGGTGCCGACGGTGCCGAGCTGTCTCTGATGGAGCAGGCCCGGGAACTCGCGGACCGGGTGGCCCGGCCGACCGTGGCCGACCGCGACCGCGAGGGCCGGTGGGACCCGGCGCTCTTCGCCGAACTCGCCGGCCGGCCCGAGCTGGGCCTCGCCGGTCCGCTGGTACCGCGTGAGCTGGGTGGCGGCGGCCTCTCCGCCACCCAGACCTGCGCGCTCCTGGAGGGGCTCGGCGAGGGATCCCGCGACCCGGGCCTCGTCCTCGCGTTCGGCGTCCACGCGGTGCTCGCCACCGTGCCACTGCGGGCCTTCGGCAGCTCCCGGCAGCGGGAGCGCTACCTGCCCCGGATGGCCTCGGGCGACTGGCTGGGCGCCGTGTCGCTGAGTCAGACGCACGGGACGGCCCTTGCCGCCACCGTCACGGCCCGCCCCGCCACCGCCGGACCGGGCGACTGGGTCCTCACCGGCGAGCTGGACCTCGTGGTGGGGGCCCCCGTCGCCCACCACTTCCTGGTCGTCGCCTCGCACGAGGACGGCGGCCGGACGGCCTTCGTCGTGGACCGCGACACCCCCGGCCTGCTGGTCGACGACGCCGCACCGGCCGCGATGCGCACCTGCCCGTGGGGCCGGCTGATCCTGACGGGCTGCCGGGTCCCGGACGACGCCGTACTGGGCAGCGTCGGCGGCGCCGCGACCGGGACCGAGCCGCTGCTGGCGGCACTGGACTGGGTCTTCGGCAGCGCGCCCTGGCTGGGCCTCATTCGCGCGCTGACCCGGGACGCCATCGACGGCGCCCGTGAGCGCCGGCTCTTCGGCCGGCCGATGACCCACGCCCAGTCCGTCCGCTTCACTCTCGCGGACCTGGCCGCGCAGGGTGAACTGGCCGCGGGTCTGCTGTACCAGGCTGCCGCGCAGTTCGACGAGGGCGGCCGGCCCCGGCGTCAGGACGTGGCCGCCGCCCGGCTGTTCGTCGCGGCCGCCGCGCGGACGGTCGTCGACGGGGCCGCCCGCCTGTCCGGGGCGATCGCCAAGGACGACGACGGTCTGATCGAACGGGCCCACCGCGACGCGTTGTTCTTCGCCGGGGCCGGCGGCGGCACCGAGGTGCTCCGACCGGTGATCGCGGCGTCCCTGCTAGGACTCGGCTGAAATGCGAGGACGACAGAACGATATGAACGGCGACCTCTACGACACCGACACCGACACCTTCTACGACATCGACACCGACACCGACAGCGGCACCGGCACCGGCACCGGCACCGGCACCGCGCTGAGCTTCCCGGGCATCGCCGCCCGGGCCGCCGAGACCGACTCGACGGGTCGGATACCGCGCGAGAACTGGCAGGAGATCATCGACAGCGGATACCTCCGGCTGTTCCACCCGCCGGAGCTCGGCGGCACCGGCGCCGACTCACTCACCCAGAGCAACGCGATGGAGGCCCTCGCCCGGGCCTGCTCGGGCACGTACTGGTCGGCCACCGTGTCCGCGCTGCTGTGCGCCAAGGTGATCGCCGCCCACGGCGACCCCCGCGAGCACGACCGGCTGCTGGAGCCCCTGCTCTCCGGGGAGCGGCTGGCCTGCTTCGCCGTGGTCGAGTCCGCCGCCGGCAGCGACTCCGGCACCTTCCGCACCACGGTGAGCCCGGCCGGGCCGCCCGGCAGCGGGTTCGTCATCAACGGGGAGAAGGCCCGGATCACCAACGCGCCCGTCGCCGATCTGGCCGTGGTGCTCGCCCGGCGGCAGAAGCTCCCCGGGGACGACGGCCCCGACTGGTGCCTCGCCTTCGTGGACCTGCACCAGAGCGGCGTCCGCCGTTTCGAGATCCCGCACATGGGGCTGCGGGGCATGCCCTGGGGCGGCATCGTCTTCACCGACGCCCTTGTCGCCGAGACCGACGTGGTGCCCGTCCCCATCGAGGAGCTCTCCGAGAGCATGGCGTGGGGGTGGCTGAAGAACTCGTTCGCGGCCATCGCCACGGCCGAGTGCGCGCTCGCCGCCTCCGTGCGGCACGCTCAGGAGCGGCTCTCGTTCGGCCGGCCGCTGGGGCACATGGAGGGCGTACAGGCCCAGCTCGCCGAGTCCCGGGCCCAGATCGACGCCGCCCGGCTACTGGCCCACCGAGCGGCGGCAGAGCGTGCGGCGGGCCGGTCGGCCCGGGATCTGATCGCCATGCTCAAGATCTACTCCACCGAGATGGCCGTCGGGGTCGCCGCCCGGGCGGTGCAGATCCACGGCGCGTCCGGCGTGACCCAGGGCCATGAGGTGGAGCGCTTCTACCGGGACGCCCAGATGAACGTCATCGGAGGGTTCACCTCCAACCGACTCCGCGAGCAGGTCGCCGAGGGCCTGGGTCTGGGGCCGGCGGTCTACCACGCGTTCGACTGGGTGACGCCCGCCGGCCTGGGCCAGGATCCGGTCGGCCTCGACGGCCTGCCGAACCCCGCGGCGGCCGTCTCGTGACCTCGCCGGGCGACGGCGGCGCGCACCGGAGCACACCGCCCGTCGCCCGGCCCGCTTCGCCCTGACGTACCGTCACGGACGGCCGCGCAATCCGTGCGCACCCGGACTCCCCCGGGCTCCCAACGACCGTCCACCGCCGGGAATTCCAGCGTGAAGTCGATCAAGAAACGCGGAAAGCCCAGGCCGGATGACATCTGGCCTGGGCTTCTGCAGTGGGCCGCCAGGGGCTCGAACCCTGAACCTACGGATTAAAAGTAAGAGGGAATCCCCGGCGTGCGCCCCGCTGCAAGGTGACGTTCTGTGCCGCCCTAGCTACAACGCTTGCGCAGCTCATCTGTCCTAGATTCCTTATCTAGACGCGAGATCGAGGCAAATATTTGTCGTGGGCACATTGGAACCATGCTGCACCGTGCCGGATCGTCCGAAGGCGTCCGGTCACCCCTTGGACACCCCGAGCAGCTGACGATGCGCCTTGGCGGACCAAGTCTGAGACTTGTATTGCACTGATACAGAGGTTCCGGACTCTTGTGCGATCTCGACAGACCGCGCCACGATGCCTACCTGGTGCTACTCACCCCCTCAGCGACGCATGAGATTCGGCTGAGTTCACCGGCCGCCACTGCTTGAACGGCGCTAGCCACCCCGGCGCGGGTTAGGCTACGTCGCTGGTCAGTGCCCTGCGCCGCGGCACCGGACCGATGCCCTCTCCTGGGTGGGCAGGCTTGGCCCCAACATGCGACGCGTAGCGTTCCGGGACCGGTACCGGTGGTACGGCCGACGGTACGGACCCTTGCCGCTCGCGGAGCAGTGTGAGCGGCGCGTTCAGCAGGTCGATCCGGTGCTCGGGCTCGCCGAGTTCCAGGTCCTGTACGATAGTCCGCCCCAGGACCTCAGCAAGCAGCGGCGGGGTGGCGTTGCCCACGAGCCTGCGGCCCGCCCGGAACGGCTGGTCTATCACCCAGTCGTCTGGGAATGTCTGAAGGCGCATTTGCTCCCGCACCGACAGCGGCCGGTTGTCCCAGTGGAACGGCCCGGTGCTGGGACCGGGAGAGGCCGGTAGGGTCCAGGACGCCCGATCCCTCGCCAGCTTGAGCAGGAAGGACCAGTAGCGCGTGCGCCAGCCGAAGAGTTCAGCACCCTCGCCGCGCGCCGTCAGATACAGGTAGTTGCCGCCTTCGGGGATCGAGGACAGCAGCCCGGCCCACTGCCCCGTGGCCGCCGGCTTATCCTCCTCCTCGAGATCCCAGAGGGCGTCCCAGGCCCGAACCGGCAGTTCGGCATGGGTGGCCTCGGGCAGCCGGACGGCTACCGCGTCTCGGTAGGCGATGCCGATCGCCCGGCGGCGGTGCTGGGGCACCCCATAGTCAGCGGCATCCACGACCTTGGCGTCCAGTGTGTACGCGGTCCCGTTGCGGTCGTTGATCTCATCCAGCCGCTTCTTGATGACCTCGGCCGCACTGTCCTTCCCTTGGAGAAATCCTTCCACGTTCTCGATCAGGATCGCCCGGGGCAGAAAGCTGTCGACGAGGTCCAGCATCCCGTGGACGCATTTGGCCCGGTCGTCCTGCATCCCGCTACGCGCCGACGAGGTCCACTGGGCAGCCTTCGAGAAGGGCTGGCACGGGGGCCCACCGGCGATCAGGTCCAGTTCACCGCGGGCCATGTTCAGGGTTGCGGGGCTGAGGTACCTGTGGGCGGTGTTGACATCGCCGTCGCCGGGCAGCAACCAGTCGCTTCGATTCGCCTGCAGGACCGCCCTCGCCTCCGAGTTCAGCTCCAGGCAGGCGACAGTTCTCAGCCCAGCAGCCTCCAGACCGATGTCAAGACCGCCGGCCCCCGTGAACAGGGACAGTACGGTGCCGAGCGAGGGTGTCGGAGCAGGGGTTCGCGGGGCGTACAGGACATGCTCCCGGCAGTCTAGGAGTGGACGGTGTGACAGAAGGAGCTCACCGCAAGTCGCCCCTGATTGTCAAGACATCTCCGGGGAGTCACCACTCATGTACACACTGGTCGCTTCAAACCATCTCGATGGGTTAAGTTGTTCGGACAGTGCACCAGGGAGTGACGAGTGGACTACGCGAGCTGGAATGGCGTTCTCGCCGCTCACTTCTTCGTGACCCGAGACCGGTCGGTCCCCGTATACCTGTCGGTCGACGACGCCCTCCTCGTTCGCCTAGCTGGTCATGCCAGTGCGACGGAACCGTCCACCGGGACCAATGACCACATCAGCCTGCTCCACTCCGCGCGCAGTGCCACCGAGGACTTCGAACGGGCGGTCCAGAGCCAGGTGTTCGGACGTGATCCGTTCCGCAGCATCGGTGACACCGCCCGTCGCTGGCGGCGCGAGGGCGCCCACGGCGACCCGCCCTTCATCGCCGTCCTCGCCGCAACCGTCCTCGCAGCCTCCAGAATGGAAAGGACGAAGGGCATCACGGTCGGCAGACTCCCGTACTACGGGCCGCTGCGCCGACTGCTGGGACTGGGAGCGGGGACGGGCGGGCCGTCCCAGATGCCCGAGAACTATGACGTGATCATCCCCGCGCTGTGGGACCATCTCGCCTGGTGGCTCGACAAGCACCAACAGGGCCACCGGGGACTCTCCTCCGCGATCCCGCACCCGACCCAGGTGCACATCGGATGGGCCCTCTCCCAGGCCGTGCTCCAGGGAGCGGACCGCGCGCAGCTGGGACTCTTTCTATCCCACATCGGGGTTCAGCCGGGAGACTCCCTGCCCCAGTCCGAACTCCTGGCCCGCTTCGAGGAGTGGACGCGGGTTTCGCGCGTCAGTGCGAGGATCCAGCGCGCCCTGGATATCCAGGCGCTGAGGGCGATTCTGGCCGGGGTGCTCGCCCAGGAGCTGGCCCACTTCACCGGACTCGCCACCGACGCCACCGGCCTGCCCTGTCTGCCGCTGGCCCTGACGTCCGAGAACGGCGGGTCGCCGTACGGCTTAGCGGTACGGCTGTCGGACCGGTTCAAGGCCACCTCTCTCACGGTCGACGGCACCACCGTCACGATTCCCGCCGGCGCGGAGTGGATACCGCTGCCCGAACCGGTCGATCCGCCGCTGCCCGGCAGCGCCCGTGAACTCGACGCCGGATCCGCCCGGCTCCTGCTCGCGGCGCAGGACTGCTACGTCCTGCAGCCGAACGACCTGCTGGGACGGTGGACCTCGGTCTCCGTCGCGGAGGTAGGCGTCCGGCACAACGTGCTGGTGAAGGACGAACTCGCCCAGCAGGCCGTGCGGGTGATGCGCTCCTGCGGATCCGACGAGCCGCGGCGCCCGCGTCGGACCCAGGCGCCATCCGGCTGGACCCTGCTCACCGGCTACACCCCGACCAGGTCGGCGGCGGCCGGCGGCGCCCTGGGCGTCCTGTCGCCGCTCTACCAGCAACTGGCCCGGTTCTCCGGCGGTCTCCAGGTGCGGGGCGGGATCAACAGCTACCTTCTCGGATACCCGCCCGACCTCGTCCTCCCCGGGAGCACCGAGGCACACCCGCGCTTCTTCACCGTCGACGGACGGGTCGTCCCGATCGCGCCCGGGGCGGCGGCTGAGACGGCGATCGTCCCGTTGGCCCCACTCGGCCTGGCGTCCGGCGAACACGACCTGCAAGTCAGGGACCGCAAGCTCAGCTTCAGGCTCGTCCCCCGCTACCGGGAACGCGCCTCCCAGCCCACCCTGTCCCTTCCCCCCAGGGGCGACAAGCAGTCCCTGCGTCCGGTGGGACTCGACCACCCCGGCCACCCGAGCGCCGAGGTGGTCGCGCTCCCCGCGGACCACGTCTGCGGCGCCTTTCTGGGGCACACCGTTCGGGCGTCGCTGCCGCCGATGCACCTCACCCGGCGGGCCGGGCGCCTCTACGCGCTCGGCAGCCAGCGCACCGGCGCCGAGTTGACGACCCAACCAGCGCCATGGCTGGCGGAGTTGGCACCCATTCAGCACTCCGTCGATCTGGACCGGCTGCTGAGCGAACTGCCCTTCGCCGCCGAGTGGATCCTGCGGGTGACCGGCACCGGTTCGCGCAGCGTGCTGCTGGCACCGCGGGTCCACGCCCTCAGCGCGAGGACCGGGCCCGGCGCCGGCTGCCAGCTCCTGGACCGGGCGGCCTGGGTCAAGCTGCTGTCTGCGCCCGGGATCGTCGTCCCCCGGGAGTCTGCTTCAGACTGGTCCCGCTACCTGGCAGGAGAGTGAGCAATGGACGACGAACTGCTCATGTGGTGTTCAGAGCGCGGTGACGGCAGCCTCGCCGCCTTCCACGAGACGTATGCGTGGCTGGCCTCCCGGGCGCAGGGCCGCCAGGAACTGGACTGGCGTATCGCGCTGTACAACCTGCAGGCGCTGGGTCATGTCGAGATCGACTGGGAGAACAACCGCTGGAGCGTCACCCCTCCGGTGCTCACCTCCCTGGCCAACTCCGCAGGCCACTCGCTCCTGGTCGGGCAGCGGCCGCTGTGGCTGCTCGACCGGCTGGAGAGCCTTCAGAACGACCCGGCCCCGCACGCCGCCCGACTGGCGCAGTCCGTGGTGCCGCTGCCGGCCGTGGGGCAGCAAGGCGGCCCGTCCGTCCGGCTGGTGGCCACCCCCGACCTGGACGACGCCCGCGAGCTCTGCGACGCCCTGGGGATCTGCTTCCAGGACCGTGCCGCCGACCAGCTCGCCCGCCGGCTCCCTGGCCTTCGGGAGATGCTGGCTGAGAAGCGCGGAGCGCTCCGCGGCCCGGGAGGGCTCGAACCACAGCGGATGTCCGACGGCAACGAGCTCTGGGAGGACGTCGAGGGCCCGGGCGAGCCTCCCCTGTACGGCGCCTACCGGTACCAGCGGTACAACACCAAGCGCTATGTCTACTGGATCGGGGACCTCGGTTTCGTGGCCGACAAGCGAGCCGTGATCTACGCCCAACTCGCCCGCAGCAAGCGGTGGGTACTGAGGTACGACCCCCGACACCAGGAGCTGTACACCCCGATCCGAATGCAACTGCCCCAACTGCACGCTCGGGCCGCGGTGTTGCGTAGCGGCCTGCTGCCCCAGCCCTCCTCGCTCCGGCCCTCCTCGACGGCCGCGCCCAGGCGGCTGGAGAGCGGCCGGCCCCTTTTCGTGAAGTACGTGAACGTCGACGAACCGTTCGCCAGGATGGTGGCCGGCTCGCTTCACCAGGAACTCCAGTTCGTCAGCTGATTCGCTCACCCCTGAGGATTGTCATGTCCGGCATGTCACCGTCAGCCATCCACGGCCAACTGGCTGACTACTTCCAGCGCTACTACGAGACCGCATACTCGGTGCGGGACTCATCAATCGCCGAGGACCTGCGGACCCTGCTGCGCACGCCGGGAGTGCTCTTCCAGGAGCCCTACCTGGAGCTGCTCCCGCAGTACGTGACGTCCGGCGAGTCGCTGGACGAGCTGACGGGGCGACTCGGCCTTCCAGAGTTCGCGGGTCTGCTCCGAGCCGGCCTCCTGCGTGACATCCCCAGCCTCTTCACCCACCAGGCACAGGCGCTGGAGGCCGCGCGGCAGGGTCGGGACATCGTGGTTACGTCCGGAACCGGCTCCGGCAAGACCGAGGCCTTCCTCATCCCGATCCTCGCCCGTCTCACCGCCGAGTCCCGTTCCTGGGCCGCTGCCGGTTCGGGATACGAAGGGGAGGCGTGGTGGCGCAACCACGGCGGCTGGAAAGCGCAGCGCGCCAACAGCTCGCGGCCCGCGGCCATGCGCAGCATCTTCCTGTACCCGATGAACGCCCTGGTGGAGGACCAGTTGATCAGGCTCCGGCGCAGCCTGGACGCACCGGCGGTTCGCGACTGGCTCAGGGAACAGCGCGGGGACAACCGGTTCTACTTCGGCCGCTACACCGGACGCACGCCGGTACCCGGCCCCCTGGAGCTGGCGGACAAGCCCAGTTCCGCCAAGTTCAAGGAACTCCGGGACACCCTCGCCTCGATGGAGGACCGCTACCGCGCTCTTGAGCAACGGGCGGACGAGGGCAAGCTCAAGGACCAGGACGCCCGGTACTTTCTGCAGCGCCCCTTCGGCGCGGAGATGCGTGCGCGCTGGGACATGCAGATGGCACCCCCGGACATTCTGATCACCAACTACAGCATGTTGAACATTATGCTGATGCGCCGCGACGAGGACCCGATCTTCGACCGGACGCGCGCCTGGCTGGAGGCCTCCCCGGAGAACGTCTTCAGCCTCGTTGTCGACGAGCTGCACATGTACCGGGGCACCCAAGGCACCGAAGTGGCCTACCTGCTGCGGAAACTGATCGACAGGCTCGGGCTCAGCACAGAGTCCGACCAGCTGTCCGTCATCGCCACCTCCGCGTCGATGGACCCGGACAAGGAGACCGACCGGAAGTTCCTCAGCGACTTCTTCGGTCGTTCCACCGACCGCTTCGCGATTCTCACTGGTGACCGCGTCCGCGCCCAGGGTGCGTCCGATCTGATGTCCTGGACTGCGGCCGCGGACGACCCCGCAACGCCTCTTCCCGCCCTGCCCGACCGTCACGCCGCCCTCCAGGCCGCCTTCGCCATTGGCGGGAATCCCGACGCCTCACGGGCCAAGCCCATCAGCGAGATCGCCTCCCGGCTGTTTCCCGGGCTGGAGCCGTCGGCCGCCCGGGAGACGACGAACGAGCTGATCTCCCGGCTCGACGGCGAGCGGGATCCCGGATCGCGCTTCCGGCTCCACCTCTTCTTCCGCAACGTCACCGGCATGTGGGCGTGCGCGGACCGCCAGTGCCCGGAGGTCAGACGGGAGACGGACGCGCCGCCGTCGCAGGAGCGCCTGGTCGGCAAGCTGTTCAACCGGCCCCGGTACGCCTGCAACTGCGGCGCACGCGTCCTGGAACTCCTGTACTGCGACACCTGCGGAGACGTCTATCTCGGCGGCTTCAGCTCGCCGACCAAGGGTCCCGACCCTTCTAGGCGCTATCTCGTGTCCACCGCAACCGATCTGGAGAACCTGCCCGACCGGGCGCGGCTCGACCGTACGGCCGACGTGTACAGCATCTTCCTGCCCTCCTCCGGCCCGCTGCCGGACCTCGACCTCAAGACCCACCGGCACACCGGCGGCCTGGCATCCGACAGGGGCAGGAACCGGCCGACCTACCAGTTCACCTTCGTGCCCGCCCTGCTCGATGCGGCCATCGGCAGCGTCGTCCGGTGCGACGCCGACAAGGCCAACGGCTATCTCCTGGTGGCCTCCAGCTCGCCCGCGGAGGCGCTGGGACGCGTTCGCGCACTCCCGACCACCTGCCCCTCCTGCCGCGAAGACCGGGAACTCTTCAAGGGCGTCCGCCCGTTCGAGGACCCGTCGCGCTCGCGCTCACCGATTCGTACGATGGGTACCGGTTTCGAGAAGTCCAACCAGGTACTCACGGACGCTCTCAAGCGGCGACTGAAGACCAAGATCGTCTCGTTCTCGGACAGCCGCCAGGACGCCGCGCGCATCTCGGCAGGCCTGGAGCGTTCGCACTACCAGGACCTGATCAGGCAGTTGGTCATCCACACCCTGGAGAACCCGCAGGATCACGTGGCGCTCGCGGTGGAGTTCTTCCAGACCAGGAACGAGGCCGGCCGCGCCGCCTACGAAGAACTCTCCAAGACGGCAACGCCCGAGGTCCTGATGGCAATCAGCGCTCAGGCAGCTGGGCGCGCGGGGCCAGAGGACGAGCAGGCGCTCGCCACATACCGCGCCGGCCGCAAGGGTCCCACGCTCGTGGAACTCGGCAACGCGATCAGCCGCTCCACGGTCTCCTACGGGATCAACCCCGGCGGCCCCGACTTCACGCTCTCCAGGAGTGAGGAGTCCCGCCCCTGGACGGGCCTGTACAGCTGGAGCGAGGGGGCCCCACCAGTCCCGCGCCCTGATGACTCGCTGACGGCCGACCTTGTCAAGCTGCGCGGCGACATCGACCGCGCCCTGCGTATCCAGGTGCAGCGGGCGGTCTTCGCGACCGGCGGCCGCGACCTGGAGTCGCTCGGAATTGGCTACGCGGAACAGGAGTTGGCCGGCGGAAGCCGTGAGATCGACGCCGAACTCTTCCGTCAGCTCTGCCAGTCGACCGTACGGCTGCTCGGTGTGCGCCGGCAGTTCCCCGAGCAGCGGCGCGACGCCCCCGCCACCCTGCACTCCGCAGCGAAGCGCTACGTGACAGACGTGGCAGTGCGGCTGGGCGTACTCCCCGACGCACTCATCCACGAGGTCGCCAACGCTCTCGGCCTCGGCGGCGTCGAGACCCGCCTGTCCGGCGAGAACGTACGGATCTCCCTTGCCCAGAAGCACCAGTGGCGCTGCACCCGCTGCACCAGGCGGCACCTGACCGCCTCGGCGGGCGTCTGCGCGTTCTGCCTCGCTCCGAGCCTCGTCGAGGAACCCCTCGACAGCTCCGACTCGACCGACCAGGACTACTACGCCTTCCTCGCGCGCAGGGCGGGCGAACCGTTCAGGCTCCACTGCGAGGAACTCACCGGCCAGACCGACACCGCCGATGCCCAGGCCCGGCAGGCGCTATTCCAGGAGGTCTTCCTCAACGACCAGGACGTCGAACTGGTCGACGAGGTCGACCTGCTGAGCGTCACCACCACCATGGAGGCCGGGGTCGACGTCGGCGCCCTGCGCGCCGTGGTGATGGCCAACATGCCGCCGCAGCGGTTCAACTACCAGCAGCGGGTGGGCCGGGCCGGCCGCCGACTCGACCACCTGTCTATCGCGTTGACGCTCTGCCGCGGTACGAGGACCCACGACGACCACTACTTCCAGCACCCCGACCGCATCACCGGCGATCCCTCGCCGAGCCCGTACATCGACCTCAGCCGCCGGGAGATCCTCCAGCGCAGCCTGGCCTCCAGCCTGTTGACGACGGCGTTCCGATCGGTCGAGGGGACACCGAACTGGGGTCCCGGCCGCAACGTGCACGGCCCCTTCGGGACCGTCGGCGAGTGGGCGACCGTCAGCGCGGACATCCAGGCCTGGCTGAACGGACATGACGCCGAGAAGCTTCAGGCCGGCCAGGTCCTTCTACAGGGCTCGTCCAGCGCCGGTGTCACCGCGGAGGAGCTGGCGGTGTGGGCGACCTCGTACCTCTTCGCGCTGATCGAGGAGACGGTCGATCAGGCGGCGGACAGCGAAGCGCTGAGCCAGGCACTGGCCGAACAGGGCGTGCTCCCGATGTTCGGCTTCCCCACCCGTGCCCGCAATCTGCACCACCAGCGGCCGCGGGGCACGGAACTGACGGACACGATCGACCGCGACATTGACATCGCCATCTCCGAGTGGGCCCCCGGGGGTGAGATCGTCAAGGACAAGGCGCTGCACACCGCCGTCGGCCTGGTCACCTATACCCGCGCGGGAGGCAGCTGGCGGGCCGACAAGGACCCTACGCAGGACCGGCTGACGGTGGGCATGTGCGCGCGGTGCCTATCCCTGGTCCTGGACCACGACGGCCCGGCCTGCCAGGTGTGTGGCGCCACCGACACCGACTACCGGGTACTGCCGGCCTGCCAGCCGCTCGGCTTCAGGACGAGCTACCAGGCACGCGACTACGAGGGCACCTTCGAGTTCACGCCACGGGCCGGCGCGGCGAAGCTCGCCATCGACAGCGGCGGTTCCAACCTGGACGTCCGCTGCACGCCGCACGCCAACTACAGCTCGGGCGTGGGCCGCGTGGTCGTCGTCAACACCGGTGGTGGAGAGGGCTTCCATCTGGGCAGGGTCCAAAAGCACGACGGCTGGCTGGACCTCCGGCTGCTTTCGGACACGAGCCGCGCGCGGGAGCTGGGCCTCCCTGGGAGGCCCACGACCCTCGACGAGGCAACGCTGGCCCTCGCGTCGACGAAGCTCACCGACGTCCTGCGGGTCGGTCTGAGCCGTCCCGCGCCGGGCCTGTCGCTGGACCCCCGCCGGATGGCCGCCCGAGCCGCCTGGCTCTCGCTCGCGACCCTGCTCAAGCTCGCCGCGGTCCGACGCCTCGACATCGACGGCGCGGAGCTGGCTGCGGGGCTGTACCCCGTCCGCGCCGAAGGGGGCGACGGCGTGCAGGCGGACGTCTTCCTCTCCGACACCCTGGAAAACGGCGCCGGATACGCGACCTGGCTCGGCCAGAACTTCACCGAGCTGCTGTCCGTGGCCGACGCGGTGGCCGACGACCTGCGAGAACACCAGTCGGGCGGCGTGTCCACCAGCCCCTGCGACTCGTCCTGCTACGACTGCATGCGAGACTACCGCAACAGCGCCTACCACCCGCTGCTGGACTGGCGGCTCGGCGTCCAGATGCTCGAACTCCTCCAAGGACGCCCGGTCGACTTCGCCTCCGAGCACGCGTACGCGCTCCAGCGCGCCCAGCGCTTCGCGGAGAGCTTCCCGCACTGGGAGTGCGTCACCATCGGGAGCCTGCCGGTGCTGCGGAACAAGGCGCCCGAGGACCTGGCCGTCCTCATCACCCACCCGCTGGAGTCCTGGACCGGCACCGCGCGGTCGGAGCGCGTGACCCAGGCGCTGACCTCGCTGGAGAGCGAGGGGTTCGAGATGTACGAGGCGTTCGACGACAGCAACAGCGATGACGAGGTCCCGCAGCGGGCGATCGTCGCCGTGGACACCTTCGAGCTACTGCGACGCCCCGGGTGGATCGAGTCGAGGCTGCAGAGCCTAGGCGAGTAGGGCTCCTGCCGGCCCGAGCTTGACCAAACGGTTTCGAAGGAGTGGAGCTACGGATGAAATTCGTCATGGTGCCTCGGGGACGTAGCTCCACCGTGCCGAAAGACCTCCCCTGCGTGATCCTTAAACAGGATATCTGGGACGATTTCGGCTTCAGGACGATGTTCGACACGCGGCTCTTCCTGGAGCACGAAGGGTCCGTCGATCTCGGCCCGGTGAAAATCATGAAACGCGGCCAGGAGTCCGGCTTCACGCAGATCCCCGAGCAGTTCGACGAACTCGACGATTCCTACTGCTCACTCGGCCAGGCATACTCCTACTACGAGATCCTGCATAGCCTGCCGGAGGATATCCAGCGCGGCGTCCTCGCCGGCATCCGCGACCTCGCGGCGCACCCCGAGATCCGGGAGTCGTTCGCGGGCGAGCCCGCGCTGGACTCCTCGCTGCTCCGGTACGGGAACGCGGAACTCGCCCTGCGGGACGGCGCCGCGCTGCTGTCCGGCACCGTGCGCCGAGCCACCGGCACGCGCACCTTCACGTTCGAGACGAGTGTCGGAGGAAACGCCTTCGAAGCTTCGTTCGCGTTCCAGGACCGCGTCCCTCTGCCTGGGCGAATCAATGTCGTCGTGGGCTACAACGGCTGCGGGAAGACCCAGCTCCTGGCCAATCTGGCCAACGCTGCCCATGCCGACCTGACCCGCAGGAGCCTTCCGGAGTTTACCCAGAAGTACGGCAGGTTCCTGGGCAGCACCACTGAGGAGCGCTTCTCATCCATCATCGCCATCTCTTATAGCGCATTCGACACGTTCGACCTCCCTGGGAAGAATCAGCAGGAACTCGATCGGCTGGAGGCACGTGGCGACGTCTCAGGGTACGTGTACTGCGGCCTGCGTCGGCATGCGCGGGAGGTCCCTGACTCCGGCTCCGCCCGGATCGGCGCCCTGAAGGGTGCGGACGAGATCAGGGCCGAAATCCTGTCCGCTCTGGACCGGGCGAGGGCGGGTGAGCGGATGGCAAGGCTCGTCGAGACGCTCGTGCCGCTGAACGCGGAGCCCTCGTTCCGGCGTATGGAGCTGGGCGACCACTTCGCCCACAGCGACTCTGGCTGGGAGAACGACTTCGCCGCCCTCAGTACCGGGCACAAGCTCGTTCTCAACATCGCGGTCCAGCTCGTGGCCTATCTGGAGCCGGGATCACTCGTCCTCATCGACGAACCGGAGTCTCACCTGCACCCGCCACTCCTGGCCGCGCTGACCAGGAGCATCAATATCGCGCTGGAGGCCTTCGACTCCTACGCGGTGGTGGCGACCCACTCCCCTGTTCTGCTGCAGGAGGTGCCCAGGCGCTATGTTCACGTCCTGCAGAGATTCGGCGACACTACGCGGGTGACCAGCCCGGAGATCGAGACATTCGGCGAAAGTGTCGGCCTGCTGACCCGCCACGTGTTCAACCTGGACAACAGTGCGACCGACTACCACGCGACACTGCAACAGATCGGAGAAAGGCTCTCCTTCGACGAGATCAGCGAGCTGTTCGATGGTGAACTAAGCGCACAGTCACTTGCCTATCTGGCTGGCATTCCACGAAACCAGCCCGGCCAGTGACTGCGCTCCCTCGTCCGGTCAGGAATCCGATCGTCGATCTTGACACCGCCATCGCCCGGCGCCGGCCCAAGACACGTCAGGTCCTCCAGGACGCCAAGGCCGACGTGATCAGCGCCTACGAGCGGTACGAAGACATGCTTCGCAACATCGCGGGATTCGACTCCCTCGCGGCGGGTCAGGCTGAACTCACGCAAGCACTCCTCGGCAACGTTCCCTTGATGGACAAAAACAGGCCACTAGTGTCGCTGCGCAAAGCGGTGCTGGATGCTGCGGAGCACAGCCAATTCAGATGCCCCCTTTGCGAACGAACACAGGTGTGTGCACTCGACCACTTCCTGCCGAAGGAGCAGTATCCGGAGTTCTCCATCTTTGTCGACAATCTCATCCCGGTCTGCGATCGCTGCAACCGCCTCAAGGGAATTGAGTGCGATCGCCAAAGCGGGCTGCTTCTGTTCCACGCCTACTTCGACGAACTGCCTAATGAACGGGTCCTATTCGCCACCGTGCGGATCGAGAGCGCCGTAACCATCACCTTCGAGCTGCGGCGCCCGCCGGACTTCAGTGAGGACAGCTTCTCGAAGATCGAGAAGCACTTCACCGTGCTGCAACTCCTTGAGTTCTACCGCAAGGAGGCCATCGCCGAAGTGACCGACAGTACGGACTCGTACGTGCAGGCAGCCCAGCGGTCAGGCATAGCCGGAATTCGACAGATGCTCAGCGACCAGTTAGCCGGTACCGCCTGGCGTGGCAGCAACCACTGGAAGAACGTGCTCTATCGCGGCCTGCTGGAAAGCGCCGACTTCTGCGAGGGGGGCTATCTCAGCCTCCTCCCGCCGTCCCTGAGACGCACTGCTGAGATTGCCAACCGGTCGCCGGACGGCGCATAGCAGCCGCAGACATCGGATAGTGCCCCGTGGCAGAGGGCACCCGGTCAGCCGTGTGGCGCCGTGATGGATCACCAGGGGCTCGAACCTCAACCTACGTCGCCCTGACCGCAGCGATGGCCAACTCTGGCTCTAATCGCTGCAGTTCGGTCAGGCCCTCCCACCCACGCGGCGACCTCTCCCAAGAATGCGAGCGCGTCAGAAGCCCCTCTCTGTCAGCCTTGGGTGAGACGTCCCGGCTTGGCGGGTTATCCCGAGAGAGCACGAGTAGGAGTTCCACCCTCATGACCGGTACCAAGCCGTCCCCTTCCGACCTGACCCCGAGGCCGAAGCGCCGTTCCGTCAGTCCCGAGTACAAGCTGCGGATCGTGGCCGAGCACGACGCCGCGCCCAAGAATTAGCAGGGCGCGATCCTGCGCCGCGAGTGCCTGTACCACTCGCACGTCACCGAGTGGCGGACCGCGCGCGATGCCGGGGCCCTGGAGAAGCTGGTCGACCGGCGCACGAGTCCGGCTCGGTCGAAGAAGTCCGCCGCCGAGCTGGAGAACGAGAAGCTGCGTCGCCAGGTGGAGCGGGCTGGAGAAGGAACTGCCCTGCAACAAGGACGCGTTGGAGGTCCTGGAAAAAGCGTCGGCACTCTTGGAAATGATCTCCGAGATGGCGGACTGAGGCACGCCGCCGATCCCGTCGTGGACGAGGCGTTCACCGGCATCGAGGGCGAGCTGGGCATCACGGCCACGTGCCGGCTGACCGGCCGATCCCGGGCCACCCAGTACCGCAGACTACAGCCGCCGCCCGTGCGCAGGCTGAGGCGGCCCCAGGGTCCAGCCTTTAGCTCTGACGGCCGAAGAGCGCACTGTGGTACTGGAGTTGATGAACAGCCCCCAGTACGGCGCGCTACCTCCCGCGCAGATCTGGGCCCGCGAGCTGGACGCCGATCGCTACCACTGCTCGGTCTCCGCGATGTACCAGATTCTGCGCGCACGGGCGGTGCGGCGAGCGCCGCCGCCAAGGCACCCACCCACCCGACCAAAGCAGTGCCGGAACTGGTCGCCGACGGCCCCTCGCAGGTGTTCACCTGGGACATCACCAAAGCCGCCGGCCCTCGCAAAGGCATCTGTTACCACGCCTACGTCATCATGGACATCTTCGGCCGCTACATCGTCAGCCACACCGTCGAGGCGGGCGAATCCGCCGAACGCGCTGAGCAGTTGATCCGTGAGGCCATCGAACGCAACGGTACCCTCCCCGAGACCGTGCACGCCGACCGCGGCACCTCCATGACCTCCAAGAGGTCTCCCAGCTGCTAATCGACCTCGGTGTCACTACCCAAGGTCTCCAACGACAACCCGTACAGCGGGGCCCAGTTCAAGACCACCAAGTACATGGCGGACTTCCCCGAGCGGTTCGGATCCCTGGCCCACGCCCGGGAATGGTTCGACGCCTTCATCTCGCACTACAACCACGAGCACCGGCACTAGCCTGCGCGTTTCATCTGGAGTCGAGTCCAGATCATGATCGGAAAAGCAAAAGTGCCTTCTGAGCTGCAACGATGAGGCTTGTCTAAGGTCCCAGTCGTTCCAGCCGGAAGGCACTTTCTGCGTGCACCCTACCCGTTCACGACCCAAGCTCGTCGTCAGCGCCGACGGGCATGGGGTGGTCAACCACGTCGGCTCGCGTCTGCTCGCGGACCTGGCCGACGCC
>FTKL01088181.1_pt1 | contig 41578 bp, 39 predicted proteins | sample 2434061 | NCBI WGS metagenome assembly FTKL01 (sample SAMEA3914816, study PRJEB12502) | metagenome | biome: forest; material: soil | place: USA | collected 2011-09-16 | depth 0.3 m
ATGGCGCCAATCGTGAATGACAAGAAGGGCGAATTTGCGCACATTCCCGAGCAGTATCAGCGAGCAGGTTTCGCTCGCGTACGTGTCGATGGCGTCATCTACGCACTCGAAGAATTCCCTGAACTGGATAAGAAAAAGAAGCACACCATTGCTGTCGTCGTGGACCGTGTCGTGAACAATGACGAGAATCGTAGTCGCATCACGCAGTCGGTTGAGCAGGCGCTCGAAGCTGCTGAGGGCGTCGTGCAGATCGTCAACGTCGATAACGAAACCGAGCGTACTCTCAGCGAGCGTTACGCTTGTATCGACCACCCGGAGATTGAAATTCCTGAGCTCGCGCCTCGTCTCTTTAGCTTCAACAGCCCACATGGCGCCTGCACAGTCTGTACTGGTCTTGGTACCCGGCTAGAGGTTGACCCTGAGCTGGTTATCCCGAACGGTAACCTGACTATTAGCGAAGGCGCGATCCGCCCATGGAACCGCGTGCGTATCGATACTTGGTACATGAAGAAGGTCGCCGCTGTGGCTGAAGCCTATGGATTCTCTCTTCATGAGCCAACGAGCAAGCTGACCGAAGACCAGACGAAGGTCCTGTTGTACGGAACGGGCGCGCAGAAATACACTGTTGAGCTTGGCAGCGGCCGTAGTTTCCAGACTGATTTTGAAGGTGTTATTCCGAACCTCGAACGTCGCCATCAAGAGACAGACAGCGACTTTGTTCGCCGTGACATCGAACGCTTCATGCGCGAGAAGAAGTGTCACGCCTGTGGCGGTGCTCGTCTGAAGCCTGAGGCGCTTGCCGTAACGGTACACGATCTGAACATCATGGATGTTTGTGGTCTGAGTGTCGCCGACAGCCTTGAATTGTTTGCCAACACGCTCAAACTGACTGAGCACGAGATGTTTATTGCTAAGCAAATCTTGCGTGAAATCAATGCTCGCTTGAGCTTCCTGAACGACGTCGGCCTGAGCTACCTCGAACTATCGCGCGCCGCCAACACGCTGAGTGGTGGTGAGGCCCAGCGTATTCGCCTGGCAACGCAAATTGGCTCTGGCTTGCAGGGCGTGCTGTATGTGCTGGACGAACCAAGCATTGGCTTGCACCAACGCGACAATGATCGCTTGATCGCTACCCTGAAGCACCTCCGCGATCTGGGGAACACGGTGATCGTGGTAGAGCACGACGAAGACACGATCCGTGCCGCTGACCATCTGCTCGACATTGGTCCTGGTGCTGGTATTCATGGCGGACATGTCATCGCACAGGGTACGCCGAGCGAAGTCGCCGACAATCCGAACAGTATCACTGGTCGGTTCCTCAAGGGTACCGAATCGATCGCCGTGCCAAAGAAGCGTCGCACCGGGAACGGCAAAGAGCTGGTCATTCGGGGTGCCCGCGAGCACAATCTTAAGAACATTGACGTTACTATTCCGCTCGGCAAACTCGTCGTCGTATCTGGCGTGTCTGGCTCGGGCAAATCAACCGTCGTAAACGACATTCTCGCCAAAGAACTCAGCCACCGCTTGCACCGTGCTAGCGAAGTTGCTGGACGTCACGACGATATCGAAGGCATTAGCGCGCTCGATAAAGTTATTGTGATCGACCAGTCGGCGATTGGCCGTACGCCTCGCAGTAACCCAGCCACCTACACCGGCGTCTTTACGCCAATTCGTGAACTTTTCGCCAGCACACCAGAGGCTAACATTCGTGGCTACAAGGCCGGTCGTTTCAGCTTTAACGTAAAGGGCGGCCGCTGCGAGAACTGTCAGGGTGACGGCGTCATCAAGATCGAGATGCACTTCCTGCCTGATGTGTATGTGACATGTGAAGTCTGTAAAGGCAAGCGCTACAACCGCGAAGCACTCGAGATCCACTACAAGGGCAAGGTGATCAGCGATGTTCTCGAAATGACTTGCGAGCAGGCTGCTGAATTCTTCGACAATATCCCGTCAATCAGCAACAAGATGAAGACCCTTGTCGAAGTCGGCCTCGGCTACATCAAGCTCGGCCAACCGGCCACGACACTGAGCGGTGGTGAGGCACAGCGCGTGAAGTTGGCCACAGAGCTCAGCCGTCGTTCGACTGGTCGTACGCTGTATATTCTCGACGAACCAACCACGGGGCTGCACAGCGCCGATGTGAAGAAGCTCCTGCATGTTCTCCAGGCGTTGGTTGAGACGGGCAACAGCATGGTTATTATTGAGCACAACCTCGATGTCGTGAAGGCTGCGGACTACGTGATCGACATGGGTCCAGAAGGCGGCGAAGGCGGTGGCATGGTTCTGGCCGAAGGTACTCCTGAGCAGATTGCGAAACATACTACTAGCTACACTGGTCAATATTTGAAACGAATGTTGTAGGGGTGGGAGCCCGCCTGGTCGCCTGGGGAAGAAGGCAACACAGGCGGGCTCCGGCTTCAGAACGTCCGGACGAGCTGGCGCGTGAAGTGGCTGTAGACCAGCGTCACGGCCACGCGGCTGCCCCGACGTAGTTCGATGTGTCGCAGCGGTCCGCCTCGGTCGGTGCCGACCTTGTCGGTGATCCGCAGGGTGGCGCCGGGCACGATGTGTCCGATCGGTACATCGGTCTGGTCGGGCCAGGTGCCAGCACCGTTCTGCTGGCCCTTGATGAAGCTCTCGGCGCGCTGGCCAGCGATGGCATCAGCAGCACTGGTGAACTTCTTGCGTTCGGTCGTCTCCACGGTTCCTCCTGGTGATTGGCGGTTCGTACGTGGAATGTGGGCGATTATAGACGAGGGAATGCCGGATGTATATAAGTTCTTGCGGTGTCGCCCGCCCTGCTGACTCGCAGAGGGCGGGCGACGCGTCACACGTAGTACCGGGTCTTGAGGTGTCTGCGCTTGCGACGGAAGATCCGTCCCTCGCGAGGCGGTCCGTACAGCATCGAGGCCATGTGCTCGTGCGCCGTCGCGCCGCGTGGCATCATGTAGAACTCGACGACGCGGCCGACGTCCGAACCGTCGCCCTCTGTGAGGACTGCCGCGATCGTGATGTAGGCGTTGACCAGTGTCGTGACCGGCACCCGCTTGCCGTCAGGGGTCCAGGTGTCGATGCCGTCAGGCTGTTCGTCGATGAACCGCTGTCCGCGGTCGACCCACAGGCGCTTGCTGACGTCTGGGGCACCTTGCCATTCTCGGCGATTGGGCTGACGGTCCGGACGGTCAATCTCATTGCCAGCCATAAAGCAGCTCCATTCTCAGACGGATGTGTGTGACGACGCAAAGTATACCATTCTATCGTACTTATGGCAATACACCTACCCTGATCTAAGACAAGGCGACCCAGAAGGTTGCGGCGCCTGTGCTGGTGTTGCTTGAAAGTGTAACATTCGTTGGCAGCGATGTCCCCGTGCCGTTTACGGAGAAGCGCTGGAGGGCATTTGATTGGTTTGCGTTGGGCGCGGTGAGGTTAGTACCGCTGCGCATAAATGATGGCGGTGTCGCACCGTTACACAGGAGCGCGACGTAGTATTCGCTGCCGCCACGGATAGTGACTGGTGAAGTGAGCGCCATGCTTTTGAGGCCGTTGCTGGTCCATGCGGAAGATTGGTCGGCAGTGACGCCGACGCGAGCACCGGTTGAGTCGTACAGGCCGGCGAAGTTTTGGCCCGATGTCAGGCTGATGCCAGCGACACTCGTGATGGCGATAACGATATTATTTATGGTCCCGCCCGTCTGAGCGCTGACTTTCATGAGGAAGATCGAGCCGCTGGTTGGCGCTGACCCTGATCCGCCGATGACTGGGTCATAGTTCCACTCGGCGTAGGTGTGGCGCGCCGGTGTGTCGACTTGGTAGAGCGTGTCGATGCTGACCAATATGCCGGTGCTAGGTCCGGTGCCTGTGTTGCTGATGACCGGTGTGAAGCCGTAGATTTCATTGCGGGCAAACAGCGCATTTGTGTTGCCGCCGGCGTCTTCAAAAACGGTCGTTTCGGCCAGGTCATGCATGATGTTGCCATAGATGCGAGCGCTGACGCATGTGGTAAGTTTGATACCGCGCGCACAGCCGGTGAGATCGTTGAGCTTGGCCGAGAACGTCGTAACGGTATTAGCGTTGATGGCGTAGGTTCCAGAGGTAAGTGCCGGGTCGTAGAAAGAGTTACGGCGAATGCGCACTTTGCTTGCGTTGCTTGGCGCGAGGCCGGTTGTGGCGCGGATAAACCGACAATTTTCGATCGATAAGCCCTGAACGATATTATTGACGCCGCCGGCTACATTAGTGAGGCCGACACTGATGTCAGCGAAGTCGACATTCTCGACGAACGTGTTGGCGGTGATGAGGTTGGTGTTGCTCGAATTACTGACAAGCTTGACCCCCGTCCAGGCGCCGGTGACGCGACTATCACGGAAGGTGTTGTCTGTGCTTTGCGGAACTACCTCGAAGGCTGCGCCCTGGTAGTTCACGATAAGCATATTGCTGAACACGTTGTGGTGGTCGCCGTCGGTGTGGGTCGTGTTGCCGACCTTGCATGCTGTTTTGTTGGTTGCGCCATCAGTCGCCGCGCTATCCCCGCCAATGGCTGTGCACCCAGTGATGAGGTTGTCGACACACTCAGCGCCATGAAGATCGTAGTCAGAAAGACATACGTCCTCTGAGACGCAATCGGTCACAATGTTGCCAGCTGCGCCTGTAAAGAGAAGCACTGAGTGGCGGAGCGACGAAAAGCGAGAGCCGCGTACAATGCAGTGCGTCGCGCCGTAAAGGGTTGCGCCGTAGCCCTTGCCCGAGTCCGTGCTGGCGGGGTCGGTTGCGTAACAGTTGGCAATCTCGCTCATATAGCTGTCGGTCAGACGGAAGGCTTGGTTGCGCCAGGATTTTGTTTTGGCGCCATCACCAGCCACAACGCAGTTAAAGAGCTGGCACTGGACGCCATTGCGGACTTCGAACGCATTGCTAACAGTCGACATAGCCGACCACGTCACGTTGGCATCGCGAATGCTGGAGTGCTTAACCGGATTCATTTTGGCCAGGCGCGCATTTTTGGCTAAATTATAGGTGTGATACAGAGCGTGGGACAGGCGCACTTGAGTTGCCGAAACGACTTGTTTGACCTCAGCAATCTCGTGATGCTTGTAGTTGGTGGTTTCATCTGCGCCGGTCGGGTCGGTGGTGTGGGCATCGTCCAAAACCTGCACATAGTCGCCAGCGGTAAAGACGCTGGTATCGCCAACTGTTATAGTACGATCGCCTCGGTTTGCTGCGCTGGTTATAGTGGAGCTAATGGCTCGGGTGACTTCACTGCTGTGCGATGTGCCGGCTGGCGCGTTGGGATTTGCGTTAAACGCCAGGTAGGTGTTCTCCAGCGGTTCGTTTAGGGTTAGTGTATTGCTGGCGATACTTGCGATCGTGTGGTATTCCTTTTGGTCTCCAGATGGATTCCCTGTCGCATCGCGGGCGCCGCGGATGACGATGTAGCTGCCCGTGGCAAATGGCCCGACATTATTAACTGTAATGGTGGTTGCCCCAGAAGAGGCGTCGGCGGTCAGGACGGGTTTGTTGGTCGTTGGCGTCTCGGCCAGCTCCCCCTGAATACGGATGCGTCCGAGCGGGCCATAGAGGAGTGGCGAGCCGAAACGGAGCGTCACATTGTCACTCTCGATTTGAACGGTACTGTTGATATAGACGACGCCTGTTGGGGGTGACTCAACGACAACTTCAAATGAATGCGTGCTGCTGACGCCCAAGGTATTGAGAATTGCCTGGATGGTGGGCGCGTCGTCGGTGACGCCATCAGCCGCCAGCCCTGTTACGTGGACAGTGTCGGTGCTGCTGGCCCAGTTGAGGCCAGTGGCCTGGGCACTATCGGCCACCAGATATTTGCCATTCGCGCCTACTGGCAGACGACTTACATTTCCGGCAGCGGTGGCGGCAAGCAGGTCGCCTTTAGCGGTGACGGTCGAAGCGACGAGAATGTTGGAGCCATTGATAGTGAGGCCGCCAGTAAAATCTTTGGCGCCGGTAACGGTTTCGCCGCCGGCAAGGTGCACAACTGACGCATTGTCCGCTTTTGCGCCCAGGGAGCCGGATGCCTTGAGTGAACCGTCTGTATTATGCTCAACGCTTAAAAAGTCGTTGAGGATAGTTCCCCAGACTCCGTTGTCCGCGCCGGGTGTCGGTAGGCGAGCCATTCTCTGTTTGTTTCTCCCAAATACTTATATCTATTGTAGCGTAAGCGTTATCCTTCCGCTATATTTTGATATTCACACGAGAGTCGTATAATAGGGCTGCCCCTGATGAAAGGAGTGGACCGTGCCCGATCTCACCGCAAGAGTCGGACGTCGCACTGGTCGCGAGACCTTCGTCTCGTTCCGTTTTCGGACCGAGTTCGAGGCGAAGCGTGTTTGGCGCGTGCTGAATGCTCTGTCCGAAGCGGGTCAGCTCGATTCGCGCAGCTACGTGGTTGTTTGCATGTGCGTGTCACATGGCATTGAGATGCTCCTGGCGCTGGCCGTCGGTAGCGACCACGACGCTCAGATCGACGCAATAGTCGCAGCCTGTCGTGAACGTCTGTCGATCAACGTTCGGTCTCGGGAGATGTCACCGAATGACTACGAGCCGCACGCCCTGCTAGCCAGGGTGGCTCGTTCGCAGGACAACTGAGCGTCGCCCTCCCGCTACTGACGTGTGGCGGGAGGGCGCGTTCCTCCGATCTACCATGGAGAATCATATGCGAACCGTACAAGTGATGGTGGGCGTCCGGGAAGGCGACTGGTCGTTCCTGTACCTGGATCTGCCCGGACATCGGTACTTCCTGCTGTTCGGTGAGCTCTTTGTAAAGGTGGTGAAAGCGGGACATATCCCGGAAGGCTGTGTCATGGCCGACTCCATGACGCATGCGGGGCAGGTGATGGTCGCGATTCCTCCGTCTCCGAAGGCGGCGAAGGGAATCGAAGAGCTCGCCACCCAATGCGAGGCCCAACTGCGGCTGCGGTGGCAGCGAACGACCATGTCGGACGCTGCGTACTTCAACGCTTCCCTGTTGACTGCCGTGGCAAAACGGCTCGGCGGTCACTAGCCCAACCCTCGCTCCGTTGCCCCAGAAGTTTGTGTGGCGGCGGAGCGAGGCGCTACTCAGATTGCGTTAAACGCGCTACCATTGTCTGTGGCCCCTCTACACTGTGGACCCGAAACCTAAGGAGGAATGTATTATGGAAATTACTTCAATCCGCGCCCGACAGATTATCGACTCGCGTGGCAATCCAACTGTTGAAGCTGACGTTATGCTGGCTGACGGCACGCTTGGCCGCGCCGCAGTTCCATCTGGCGCATCGACTGGTAGCAACGAAGCAGTTGAGCTGCGTGACGGCGGTGCTGCCTTCGGCGGCAAGGCAGTCATGAACGCAGTCGGGAATGTAAATGATATTATCGCGAAGACCTTGATCGGCCGCGATGTCAGCGACCAGCGTGGTATCGATCAGGCGATGATTGAGCTAGACGGCACGCCGAACAAAGGCAAGCTCGGCGCGAACGCTATCCTAGCTGTTTCGCTTGCGGCTGCTAAAGCTGCCGCACAAAGCAAGAAGCTGGCGCTCTACGAATACTTCCGGAGCCTTGCCCCAGCGAGCGACAAGCTTTTGCTACCTGTCCCGATGATGAACATCATCAACGGTGGCAAGCATGCGGCTGGTTCGACCGATATTCAGGAATTTATGATCATGCCTGTTAGTGCCGCGACGTTCACCGATGCGATTCGCATGGGCGCTGAAATTTTCCATGCGCTGGCCAAGGTCCTGAAAGACAATGGCTACGGCACGACCGTCGGCGACGAAGGCGGCTATGCGCCACACGTCAAGAACGGCAACGCCGAAGCACTCGAGCTGATTAGCCAGGCAGTCACCAAGGCTGGCTATAGCCTTGGTCTTGACGTCGTATTGGCGCTGGACGTCGCAGCCAGCGAACTCTACGAGAACGGCAAGTACACACTCGCAACCGAGAACCGCAGCCTGACCAGCGACGAGATGGTCGACTGGTTGGTTGAGCTCAGCGAGAAATACCCAATCGCCTCAATCGAAGACGGCCTCGCTGAAGACGACTGGGAAGCTTGGACGAAACTGACGGAGCGATTGGGCAGTAAAGTTCAGATCGTCGGCGACGACTTGCTCGTCACCAACGTTTCGTTCCTGAAGCGTGGTATCGAGGAGAAAGCCGCCAACGCGATCCTCGTGAAACTCAATCAGATCGGTACGCTCAGCGAAACTATCGACGCCGTTAATATGGCGCACGAGGCTGACTGGCGTGCTATCATTTCGCACCGCTCTGGCGAGACCGAAGACACAACTATCGCGCACTTGGTCGTTGGGTTGGCAACCGGCCAGATCAAAACCGGTTCCATGAGCCGCACCGACCGTGTGGCGAAGTACAACGAGCTCCTTCGTATCGAAGAGCAACTCGGAGCGAAGGCCGAATACGCTGGTGCAAGCGCACTCGGAGCACTGTAATGGCATATCTCGTTCTCGTCCGTCACGGACAATCAGAGTGGAACTTGCTTGGTCAATGGACCGGCCTGACTGATGTGCAGCTTACTGAAGATGGTCGCGAGGAAGCCCGCCGCGCGGCTCAGACATTGGAAGACATCGACCTTCACCGCGCCTACACGAGCAAGCTCATGCGCGCGAAGCACACGCTGGACGAAATCGTCACACATCTCGATCGTCACGATCTGGAGCGGTCCGAGCACGAAGAGCTCAACGAGCGCGATTATGGAGACCTGACCGGCAAGAATAAGTGGCAGGTGAAGGAAGAATACGGCGAGGAAAAGTTCATGGCGTGGCGTCGCAGCTGGGATCACCCGGTTCCGGGCGGTGAGACTCTGAAGGACGTGTCCGAGCGTGTCCTACCATTTTACGAGCAGCATATTTTGGACGACCTGAAGAATGGTAAGAACGTGATTGTGGCCGCGCACGGCAACTCGCTGCGTGCATTGATGAAGTATCTCGAAGAAGTTAGCGACGAAGAAGCGCACAAAGTCGAAATCATGACGGGCGAAGTGCTCGTGTATGAAATCGACGACACAGGCAAACTCCTAAAGAAGGAAGTTCGCCTGACCAACGACAAGAAAGTATAAGTTTAGTCCTAGAAATGACGCGACCCCGCGCCGGGCGCCCTGGTTGGGCACCGCGGAGCGGGGTCTTTGATTGGGGCGACGTCATGCGGCAGCGCAGTACCAGGATGAGCGGATCGTGGGCGGGGCCCAGTGGTCGTAGCTCTCCAGGAAGCTGCTGATGGTGCCGATGGTGCGGCCGCTGCGGATGACGCTGAACTTGCCGAGCGGGTCGAGCGAGGCGGTTCCGCCTTGTGTCTCCGCTGCGCCGACGATCTGGTAGTTGATCGACGGACGACCTGGTCGGTTGTAGACCTTGTTGACGCGCGTACCGAGGTTGTTCGGGTTACCCCGAGCCTCGGTGACGTAGCGCCTGGCCTGCGACATGATGCCGATCGTGGCCCTGCCCTCAGATGAGAGGAGCAGGATCAGGTATCGGAATACGAAAGCGATCATCTTTGTCCTGTTCGTTGAGGTTCAGGTACGCGGCAGAACGACGCCATTGCCGTCGGTGTACAGGTCTCCGACGTGCTGTCCGGAGGTGGTCTTGACGGTGACGGTCCGGCCGTGGCCGGGCGTGCCGTGAACGGTGACCTTCAGGTCGGTCGCCACGGGCACCTCGGCGCCGTCCCCGTAGGACAGGCCGATCTGTGTGACCGTCCTTGCGGCCTGGTCCAGAGCTCGACTGTTCTTGCTTCCACGCATGGGAGTCTCCCCAGAATCTTCAAAGACCGGCTGGGTGCCGGCCTCGACTGTTCATTACTATAACATTTATAAGCTTATTTGGCAACTTTGCCGCGACGAAACTTCTGGATGAATTGTGTACGAGATTCTTTGTCTTTCAAGATGTGAATGAGTGGCGAGCCCATGGTAAGGAGAGTGACGAGGGCGATGATCGGCAGAATGAAGTTATCGATGTTGATGCCGTGGCGCTCGAGGAAATCGCCTGCGAAGAAGCCGATGTAGGTGATAATGGCAACCCATAGGGCGGCACCGAGTACGTTAAAGATAGTGAAGACGCGTTGGTTCATTTTGGCTGCTCCAGCGACGATCGGGACGAAGGTGCGCACGATCGGGACGAAGCGAGCGAGCAAGATGGTTATGGGGCCGTACTTGTCGTAAAATTTCTCGGCACGCACGAGATTGTCCGGGTGGAACAGAAGTGAATCTTTACGCCGGAAGATACGGTGGCCGACTTTACGTCCGAACCAATATCCCGCAACTTCGCCAAGGATGGCGGCAATGACGAGGTAGAGCACAAGTACATGAATACTGACGCCGAAGACGCCCTTGGTTGCGAGGAAGCCTGCGCTAAAGAGCAGCGTGTCGCCGGGCAAGAAGAAGCCGAGGAGTAGCCCTGATTCTGCGAAAATAATAGTCATGACGCCCAAAACACCGACGGCACGAATGAGTTCTGTAAGATCAATTCCTGGAAGCATGCTCATATTCTATCATGGCCCAGGCAGCAGCTGGACGTCAGAAAAAGTGGGTTAAGCGAAGTGCAGCCGGAGTACAGTCTGTGTCGACAGATTGTACTCCGCGTGAAACGCACACTTTTTTGGCGTGCAGCTGCTGCTTGGTGGGTTATCACGCTTATGGCATAATTAAGACAAATGGGTGGCACACTTCCAGGACTGGATGATTGCGGCGCACACCTCGGCGAGGACGGCGTGCGTTTTTGCGTGTGGGCGCCTTTTGCCGATAAAGTTGCGGTCACTGGCGACTTTACGAACTGGACCGATGAAGGGCTCCCGATGGCAAAGGGCATCGAGGGTTGTTGGTATGCCGATGTGAAGGATGCTGCCAGCGGTGAAGAATACAAATACCTGATAACCCATGGCGACGAAGTCCTCTGGCGGAATGACCCACGGGCGCTGCAGCTGACTGCCTCCGAGGATAGTTCGGTTATCGTGGATTCGACCTTTGACTGGGGCGATGACAAGTATGAGCTGCCGCCCGTGGAGCAGGCGGTTATTTATGAGCTACACGTCGGCACGTTTGTTCGTAATGACCCGACACTGCCGGGTACGTTCCATGAGGCCATGAGCAAGCTGGATTATTTGGTGGACCTGGGCGTGAACGTTATCGAAATTATGCCATGCAACGCGGTCTGGATGGATCGCTGGTGGGGCTACACGCCAGACAACATCTACGCTGTCGAGGCAGCTTACGGTGGTCGACGAGCATTTATGGAATTTGTGAAGGCGGCGCATCAGCATGGACTGGGCGTGATTTTGGATGTGGTCTACAATCACCTCAACAGAGACGGCGGTTTGGATCTTTGGAAGTTTGACGGTTGGAGCGAGGGCGACGACAAAGGCGGTATTTATTTCTATAACGATGAACGCGCTCATACACCTTGGGGCGATACCAGGCCGGACTTTGGCCGGCCGGAAGTCCGCAAGTATATTGTCCAGAACGCCCAGATGTGGCTGCGCGACTGTCACGTTGATGGCCTGCGCGCCGACTCGGTGATTCATCTGCGCAACATTGAGGGTAAGAACAACGATCCCGAGCACGACCTCCCTGATGGCTGGAAGATGCTGCAAGAATTGAATGATGGCGCACGCGAGGTGAGCCCGAATGCGCTCATGATCGCCGAGGACCTGCAGGGAAATGAGTGGATTACCAAGCCCACGAAGGACCAAGGTGCTGGATTTGGTGCGCAATGGGATCCGGTGTTTGGCGGAATTTTGCGCGAAGAGCTTGGACCGCAGGCGCACGACGAGCCGAACATCGAGAAGATGCGCTTGGTGGTTGGTAATCGAACCAACGACAATCCATTCGAACGCGTGATTTTTACCGAATCACATGACATTGATGCTGGTGCGAGCGGCGGCATGCGCTTCGACGAATCCATCGCGCCAGGCGAGTCGGCCAGCGTGAAGGCGCGTAAGCGTGCGGCTTTGGCGGCAGCGGTTCTGTTTACTTCGCCGGGTATTCCGATGATTTTTCAGGGACAGGAGTTCGAGGAGGCTGGCGCTTTTTCGCACTACAAAGCCTTGGACTGGAGCAAAGCAGACAAGTTCCAGGGTATCCTGACGCTCCACAAACATCTCATTGCGCTGCGACTCAACAAGTACGAGAATACCGCGGGACTACTAGGTCCGAATGTTGATATTTTTTTGATCGATACGAAGGCGAAGGTTGTTGCTTATCACCGCTGGGACAAGAGCGGCCCGGCTGACGATGTCGTCGTAGTCGTGAACTTTTCAGACAAGCCACTGCAGGATTACGAAATTTCGTTCCCAGCTGTAGGCACATGGTGGACTCGTCTGAACACCGACTGGAAGGGCTATGGCCATGACTTTACGGGTGCTGACCTCGAATCTGTCGAGGCAAAGGTTCACCCAGAAGACGACGAGCATTTTGTGGGCCAAGTAACCGTCGCTCCACAGAGCGTTCTCATCTTTTCCCAAGATTTATAGTGTACGCTTAGGGTGGGGCCAAGCCCCGAGCTCGTTAATGGTATACTAGAAGTACTTACTCCAGGAGGGACCCATGGGCGAAAAAGTAGAATTGTCAGTAGAGAACCGAGAAGTGACCGGTAAGAAGGTAGCGCATTTGCGTCATGACGGCTATGTGCCAGCGATTGTGTACGGACATGATTTTCCAGCTCAGGCTGTAATGGCTCTTGAGGTACCGATGGCCAAGGCGGTGCATAGGGCGGGCAAGCATCATCCTGTAGAATTGCAGCTTGACGGTAAGACTCGCCTGGCTATGATTAAGTCGATTGACCTCGACCCAGTAAAGCGGGCAGTACGACACGTTGCCTTCCACGTCGTGAAGCAGAACGAAGAAGTTGAAACCGAAATTCCTGTTGTCGTAACCGGTACTGGTGAGACGCCAGCCGAGAAGGTCGGCCTTGTTGTGCTGACAGGTTCCGAAACAGTCGAAGTGAAGGCGCTCCCGGGCAATCTACCCGACCAGCTGGAAGTTCCTGGCGAGAAATTAGTCGGTGAGGGCGACAAGCTGACGGTAGCTGATATTAAGGTGCCAAAGGGTGTCGTAATCTTGAGCGACCCAGAGCTGGTCGTGGCCACTGTCTACGAGCCAAGCGCGCTCCAGGCAGCAAACGAGGCAACTGGCGGTGATGCCGAAATAGGCGACGAGGCAAGTGTTGAAGCCGAAGAAGGCGCTGACACTCCTCAAGAGACCCAGGCCGAAGAAGATCGACCAGGCGGCAAGAAACAGTTTGAAGCTAAGGGCAAGTAGCACAGGCACATGGACACTCTGATCATTTTTGCCGCGAAGTACCTTTTTGCCATTGTCGCAGCATTAGCCATCTATGCTTGGTGGCAGCTCCCTAAGGAGCTTCGGCTGCGCGTGGCTATCCAGGCTATTTTGGGCCTGAGCTTCGCGGCGGTGCTCGTTAAGGTAGCTGGCGCGTTTGTTCCAGAGGCGCGTCCGTTTGTGGCGAATCACTTTGTGCCTTTGGTCGTGCAGAATCCTGACAATAGTTTTCCGTCGGACCACACCACATTTACGATGCTGGCAGCGTTTACGATCCTGCCATTTGCACGTCGGTGGGGATGGGCGCTGGCGAGCCTGGCGCTGATCGTCGGCCTTGGACGTATCGCCGCGGGAGTTCATTGGCCTCTTGATATCGTCGGCGGCACCGTGGTCGCGGCGGTTTCGGCTGCGGGTGCATATTACGTCGCTAAATGGATTGTCTCGACATGGCAGACCAAGCAGACGCGTCGAAAGGCGTAGAAACAAAGGGACAGTGGTTCCATCCACGGTCACTCCTTGACCGTACATTCGAAATTGGCATCATCCTGAAAGGCCTTGACGGTGTGATTGAGTTGGCCGGGGCGATGCTGATCGCGCTTGTTCCGGCTCACGTGATTGTGCGATTTGTGACGCATCTCACTGAGCGTGAACTTATAAAAGACCCAAACGATTTCGTGGCGGGTCATATCCTGCAATATGCCAACGAGCTCGTTGGCCATGACAAGTGGTTTGCGACGTTTTTCTTGCTATCGCATGGACTTATTAAGATCGTGTTGGTATTCGGCCTACTGCGAAACTTGGCGTGGGCTTATCCATTCGCGTTCATCACGCTCGGCGCGTTCACGATCTATCAGTTTTGGTTGATACTAACGAACCCAACGATCGGCATTTTCCTGCTGACGCTGTTTGACTTGTTTATTATCTGGCTGACCTGGCGTGAGTACCAGAAGTTCAAGGCCGAGCACCGGAAAGCTTAGTCTTCGATAAATCCGCCGGACTGGTGAGCCCAGAGCTTGGCGTAGAGACCACCGTCGGTTTTGAGGAGGTCCCGGTGCGTGCCGTCTTCGACGATGGCGCCGTCGTCGAGCACAATGATGCGGTCCATCTTTTGGATAGTGCTCAGGCGGTGCGCAATGACGAGGGTAGTGCGGCCCTGCATGAGTTGCTCAAGGGCTCTCTGGATATAGACTTCGCTTTCGGAGTCGAGGGCGCTCGTGGCTTCGTCGAGGATGAGGATCGGCGCGTCTTTCAGGATCGCGCGGGCAATAGCGACACGTTGGCGTTGGCCGCCGGATAGCTTGACGCCGCGTTCACCCACGATTGTTTCGTAGCCTTTCGGCAGTTTGTTGATGAACTCGTCGGCAAAGGCGAGCTTCGCGGCTTCGCGAACTTGCTCCAGTGTGGCGTCTGGTTTGCCGTAGGCGATATTCTCGAGCACAGAGCGGTGAAAGAGAAGTGGCTCCTGTGGGACGTAGCTGACTGCGTGTCTCAGACTGGTCTGGGTGACGTCGCGTACATTTTGGTCATCAATGCTGATGGCGCCTGAATCGACGTCGTCAAAGCGGAGCAGGAGGCGTGTGAGCGTGGACTTGCCACCACCGCTTGGACCGACAAGGCCGATCTTCTGGCCGGCGGGGATTGTAAGTGCGAGCTTGTCGAAGACAGCGCCGTTACTGCTTTCATCGTGGTAGGCGAATCGTACGTCGTCGAGTGTGATCTTGCCTTTTTTGACCTGCAACTTTTTGGCATGGGGGCTGTCGACGATCTCGGTTTCCTGGAGCAAGATTTCGGTCATTGACGCGGCGCTGACGAATGATTCTTCGATGTTACGAATCATCGTGCCAATATCAAAGAGGCGGTTGGTCATGGTGATCATGTAGCTGAACGAGAAGATACCGATAGCCAGGATGCTCGGGTCGTGACTGACCATGTAGCCGACAAATGCGATGAATGCAATCTCCAGAGCAAGGAGCACGCCCATGCGCTTTGAGCCTGATCGTGCGGTCATGCTCCAGTCGCGGAAACGAAGATCAACGAGCGTATCGCTGAGTGCGCGGTGCTGACGTAGCTCGCTCTGTTCACTCGCGAATGTTTTGACGGCTTGGGCGTTGACGAGCGTGTCAGACACATGGGCAATCATGGTGTTCTGGGCAAACTTGCGCTGGATGCGGAGGGCGGCGCGCCGACGGCTTTCGCGGACGGTGAGGACAATGATGGTGACCGTAACGGCAAGAAGCGCGAGCCCCATGGCTGGCGAGTGGAAAAGCACGACGCCGATACCAAATGTCATCGTGAGCGTGAACGGTACAAGCCCCACGTAGATACCGTCAACCAAGCGACCAAAGGCGGCAGGGTACTCGAGCGCGTTGTTCACGAGCTTGCCGCCAATGGTGTTGGCGTGGAATCCCACGCTTCGTTGCAATAGTGTGCTCAGTGCCAGCTCCAGCAGGTCAGCCTGAGCTCTGGCGTGGAGACGAAGGAGGTTAGTGAAACCGTACCAGTTACACAGCACACCTACGGCCGCAACGATGGCGAGTGGAATTATGTAGTCACTGACATTGCCTTTGCGAGTCGCCAGTCCCGCGAGCGTTATGCTGATCAGCAGTGGTGTGATCACGTTGATACAGACAACGCCAACGGAGTGGAGGAGCGACCGCAGGAAGTACGGTTTGTTGTCCCAGATTGCTTTCCAGAAGATGGCGAGTGTTTCGCGCTCAAAGTTGGACTGTCGTTCGGTTTCCTTCGCCATATGCGCCTTAGTCCTCTATGAATCCGCCAGATTGATGCGCCCAAAGCTGTGCGTAGGTACCCTTGGCTTCGACGAGTTCGGCGTGCGAGCCTTGCTCGGTGATGTCGCCGTTGTCGAGCACGACGATACGGTCCATCTTCTGCACGGTGCTGAGTCGGTGGGCAATGACGATCGCAGTGCGGTTCTTCATGAGCTCCGTGAGAGCTTTCTGGATCAGGCGTTCACTTTCGGAGTCCAGAGCACTTGTCGCTTCGTCCAGTACCAGGATCGGCGCGTCTTTCAGGATGGCGCGGGCAATGGCGATACGCTGACGCTGGCCACCGGATAGCTTGACGCCACGTTCACCGACCAGTGTGCCGTATTTGTGTGGCATCTTTTCGATGAAGTCATCGGCGTGCGCCTTGCGGGCGGCTTCGGCGATTTCTTCGTCAGTTGCGTCTGGTTTGCCGTAGGCGATATTCTCGCGGATGGTGCGGTGGAATAGCAGCGGTTCTTGTGGGACATAGCTAATGCTGCGGCGCAGATCGTCCTGCGTAATGCTGGCGATGTTCTGGCCGTCGATGGCAATCTCGCCGTCATCAATGTCGCTGAAGCGGAGCAGGAGGCGTGTGAGCGTGGTCTTGCCGGAGCCAGAGTGGCCGACGAGGCCGACCTTTTCGCCTGCCTTGATGCGCAGATCGAGATCTTGGAAAAGCGTGTCGTCTTTGTCAGCGCCATCGTGGCGGAACTCGACGTGGTTGAAGGTGATTTGCCCGGCTTTGATGCGTGATTTGGCTGGCTTGAGTGGGTCCTTTACCTCTGGCTCGATAGCCAAAATCTTGACCATGTCGCTGGCGTCACCAAACGCACGGTTGTACTGACGCAAAACGTTCTGGAAGTCCCACAGGCGCATACCGATGCCGCCGGTATAGCTAACCACCAGGAAGACAGTAGCGATGTCTGCATTGAAGAGGCTGACACCAACCACGGCGAGTATTAATGCGGCGATACTAATGCTGCTGGTGATGATACTCGCGTATGTTTCGCGCTTGGTTGTGGCACGCAGGGAGCGGTGCCCCATGTCTTTCGTGAAAGTTGCAGCCTTCCAGTGTCCGTCAGCTTCTTCGCGGGTGGCGGCAAAGCTCTTGATGGCCATGACGTTGCTGATGCTGTCGGCAAGGTAGCCGGTCTGTTTGCTTTGGGCCTCGGATTCAATAGTGTTCGCCTCGCGAACTGAGCGACTGAAGAAAATCGTACCGATGACGTAGATGATCGATAGGATCACCAGCGCGGCAGCATATAGCGGTACGCGTGGCGCCAGTATCAGAATGGTTGCGACGATGGCAATGATGAGCGAGTAGAGGTTAAAGATGGTCGAGTCAGTGAAGCGGACATAACTGCCGGTTATCTTGGTAGCTTGTGACACCAGCGAGCCGCCAAAGCGGTTGCCGTGGAAGTTTGCGCTCATTTTCAGCAGGTGCTCAAAGATGCGCTGTGAAAGATCGCGCACAACGCGAAGTTCCAGGTGCCAGATAAGCCAGACGGTGAGGCGCCACCCAGCAACGGCGCTAAAGAGAGTAGCGGCAGAGAACAGAATAATCTGCGTGCCAAAGCTGCTCCAGAGATCGTGGGCGTTAAAGCTGCCTTCTGCGATTTTCTGCAGAACCTGCGACGTAATGAACGGCTGCAGGAAGTCAGCGATCAGAATGTTGATCGGCAGGAAGATAAGCAGTGGTACGAGGAACTGCGGGTATTTCGTGGCATGGCCGACGAATAGTTTAATGGTTGCTTTGGTTGTGGACATAGAAACTCCTAGGAAAGTGAGTGGTTGTAATGAATTGTAAGTTAAATTTGATGAGTTGTTAGTTTGACAGCTTGCGTGCGCTGAACTGCGGGGTGACGCGTGAGCTCAAAGAGAATGCGCTTCCATAGAGGACCCGAGCCAACGCCAGAGTGGCGGGCTTCTTCGTGGGTCGTAACTGGTGGGTTAGCGGGCTACATGCCATAATGCATCCCAGTATAGAGCATCCCTGTTATCCTTGACAACACTTTTGTGTTTAAATATGCAACGTGGCTGGAAAAAGAGAACCTGTCGATGTCGAACTCGGTGAGTGGAAACGAGGAACGAGAGGAGTGATATTACGAGCCCAAGCTGTGAGCGTGGGCGTCAGTATCGGCCTGAGCAACCTTGTGACGGGAACGGGCTATCTGGGGTTCTTTACCTTGGATTCCGTTCTGCAGTTTCGGGGCATGGTGCAGACGGCGTTTGCTGAACGCGGCGCCCCTCGGTCTGTCCTGTCATGGTGTGGTGGTGGAGCCCTCGTCTCTCGCGACCGTGAGGACGCCAACGAGATCAACGCAGAAACCATTCGACTGCGCGGTCTGATCAAGCAAGGGCTGGACCAAGCAGGGTTCAGACCGGTGTACGCTCGTTGGTTGCCTGCGGACAAGTGCCTCAACATCGCCTTGCTGTGCGGGACCGACGAGTGCGTCATGCGCGTGCTTGACGACCCGCTCACAAGGTAACAGCCTGCCGACGTGCCCCTGCCCTTGACTGGGCGGGGCGCGTCGGCCCGACACTTCAAAAGTGACTCTATATCTGTTATAATCGCTGTCGAACTTATGCAGAAGATACTTCTCTATTACAAATTTGCACCTATTGCTGATCCGGAAGCGGTTCGGCTGTGGCAGCGTGCCTTGTGCGAGAAGCTCAATCTGCAGGGTCGCATCCTTATTTCGCCTCAAGGCATCAATGGCACTGTCGGTGGCGACATCGAAGATCTTAAGAAATACGTGAAGGAAACCAAGCAATTCTCAGGTTTCAAGGGTACGACCTTCAAATGGAGCGAAGGCTCGCGCGCTAGTTTTCCGAAGCTGAGCATTCGCGTTCGCGAGGAGCTCGTTGGCTTTGGCGCGCCCGAAGAAATACAAGTTGACGACAATGGTGTTGTAGGCGGCGGCAAGCATCTCAGCCCTGAGCAGGTGCACAAGCTCGTAGCCGAGCGCGACGACGTTGTCTTCTTCGACGGTCGCAACAAACACGAGGCGGCGGTTGGTCGTTTCAAGAATGCGGTCGTGCCAGATGTCGCAACTTCTAAAGATTTTATTCGAGAACTTGAGAGCGATAAATATGACGACATCAAAGACAAGCCGATCGTCACGTACTGCACCGGCGGTATTCGCTGCGAAGTTATCAGCGCCATGATGAAGAAGCGCGGATTCAAAGAAGTGTATCAGATCGACGGCGGCATCGTGAAGTATGGCGAAAAGTATGGTGATGACGGGCTTTGGGAGGGCAAGTTGTATGTCTTTGACGGCCGCCTCGTGACGCAGTTTTCAGAGAAAGCTAAAGACATCGGGCACTGCATCCATTGCGATGCAAAGACGAGCAACTTCATGAACTGCGCGAATAACGCCTGCAACAACCTCGTGCTTATTTGCGAAAACTGCAAAGAGCGTGAGACGACTTGTAGTGCGGACTGTCGCGTGAAGGTTGGCGCAGAGATTCACGCAGCCGCATAGATTGAATTTATCTTATAAATATGATATAGTATATCAGTTCGTGGGCTGATTTTTAGCCCCGCGCACCCAAGTAGACAAGCGACGAGGACGAGGAGTCCAGATGCGCAGAATGGTTATTGCAGCAGTAGCTGTGACCGCGCTCATCGTGAGTGTGGTGCTGACGGTCTCGTTCGGCGACGACAGTCCGTCGCCCAAGCAGTCCGGGCAGAACACGCTCCAGCAGCAACTGGCCGGCGAGGGCTACCACCAGGTCAAGGAGACCACCAACAAGAGCGGTCACGAGAACCGCCAGGTCACCGACCAACGCTGGGAGCGCACCGCCGCGCCCGAGGTGATCATCGTGACCGCCGACAGCGCAAACAACGGTGGCGCCTTCCAGATCAACAACATCAGCTTCAACGGCTCTGACGGCAACGGCAACCTGGACTGTCAGCCCAACCCGGGCGACACGACCAGCCTGCCCATGCTGATCCGTGACGCTGACGCTGTGCGGACGGCCGTCAGAAACGGCACCGCCAAGCCGGTCGGCTTGTTCCCCTACGGCGGGGAGCACGTCGGCTGTCTGCAATGATTGCGTCGCCCGTTCCCCGCCGGACCACCGGCGGGGACGGCGCACGCCGCTTGTCTACTTTTACTCCATGATATGTACTTATACGATTATAATAGACAGAGATGAACAAGAAGTTAGAAGCCAAACTCAAGACGCTGCCTAGCTCGCCAGGCGTATACTTTCACAAGTCCAAGACCGGCGAGATTATTTACGTTGGCAAGGCGGCTGTCCTCCGTAACCGTGTCCGTCAGTATTTCCACGAATCGCGCCTGCGCGACGCCAAGACCGATGCGTTGGTGGCCGAGATCGAAGATACCGACTGGATCGAAGTAGAGTCCGAGATCGACGCGCTTTTCCTCGAAAGCGAGATGATCAAGCGCTACAAGCCACGCTACAATATCTTGCTCCGGGACGACAAGTCGCAAATCTATGTACGCATCAACATGAAAGATGTCTATCCGTATGTGAGCTTTACGCGTCAGCCGTTGGATGACGGGGCCGAGTATTTCGGTCCGTACTATAACGGTTGGGCGGTGAAGAAAGCACTGCGTTATCTGCGCCGGGCGTTTCCGTACTCGACACATGTCACATTGCCGACGCGTGTGTGCCTGCAGTATCATCTGGGCCTCTGTCCGGGCGTTGAGGAGCATAAGATTAGCAGTAGCGACTACAAGGTAGTGCTCCGCAAGCTCATTATGTACCTCAAGGGTGAGCGACATATGCTTGTCCGTCAGTTAGAGAACGAAATGAAGATCGCGGCCGCGCACAAAGAATTCGAGCAAGCCGCAAAACTGCGCAACCAGATCTACAACCTGCGCGAGCTGCAGAAGCAGATTGTATTTAGCGATCGTGAATTTATGGATATCAGCAAGGACCAGGCATTGGCTGGACTGCAACAACTATTGACCTTACCGGGCGCACCGCGTCGTATCGAAGGCTACGACATTAGTCACATGAGCGGCACAAATAACGTCGCCAGCCTCGTGGTGGCGACGAATGGTGTCGCCGATAAAGCCGAATACCGCAAGTTCAAAATGCAGATTCCGGGCAACAACGACTTTGCGCATATGAACGAAACAATGCTGCGGCGCTTTAGCGGCAAGCATCTTGATTGGCCGAAGCCCGATCTACTGCTGATTGACGGCGGTAAGGGCCAGCTCGGTGCAGCGCTTGCCGGTCTCGAGGAGCGCGGTGCCCATATCCCGGCCATTGGCTTGGCGAAACGCTTAGAAGAGATTGTGATCCACAAAGACAAGTCGGGCGTGACGTTGAACCCCGACGCCTATCCTGAGGCTTTGATTACCGAAAGCGATGATTTCTATCTGGTGCTTCTACCTCGTGATTCGCATATCGTGAAATTACTTCAGCGTATCCGCGATGAGTCACACCGGTTTGCGGTCAGCTATCATACGGTCCTGAAGCGTCAGAAGCAAACCGCCAGCGAGCTCGAAGAAATTCCTGGCATTGGCCCGGTCACGCGCAAGAAGTTGGTTCAAAGCTTTGGTAGCCTTCGTGCCGTCAAGAACGCGACGCGCCCTCAGCTCGTCTCGACATTGGGCGAAAAGAAAGCGAGCATTATTTGGAAGTGGCTCAAGCCGGAGAGTAGCAGCGAAGCCGTACATCTGGTATAGTATGCGCCACGTCCTCTAGGAGGGAGAAGGGAGATGCACCAGCGTTATCGCCTTAGGTTTAATGCAACATGGAACGGCCCGCACTATCGGATTTCGGACGACCGAAAGACGTTGGCGCTCCGACCATTCGCCGCACTCGTTCGTCGCGGGGAAGTGACGCCGACCGGCGTCGACACTCTGGCACGACAGGCGCACGCCTGGTACTCGCAGCACAAGGCGCCGATCCCCGGTGTCTCGAACGTGACGCTCGCTTCGCTCTTGTTCAGCGTGTGGCTGAACGGAGAACAGGTGGCAGAGATTGACGCCACCGAAGGTTACGTTCTGCTTTTCGAACCCAGCCACTGAGGGCGTTCCGGCGGGGTGCGGGCCATGCAAATTGGCCCGTACTCCGCACGGAATTACTTTGAACTTATTACCAAATTTTGGCGCGAGCAGCTGGTGGCAAGTAGAGCGCGTCGCCCTCATGCACGTCAAATGCCAGGCAGAAGCTATCACAGTTGCTGAGGATTGCGTTGACTCGGAAACGCTCGGTCGGGTGTGGGTCGCTGAGCGCGAGCTCACGTTTGCGTTCGTCGCGTGATTCACCGCACTCGGTGCTGGCGAAGCTGACAAAGAACAATTTTTCAGCACTGAGATCGCCTTCGAGTTTCTCGGCAGGGTTTGCCACCTTTGCGAGGAATGCGTGGTGCGCTAGCTCGAGGCCACCGAGATCGGCGATGCTTTCGCCGATTACGAGGTTGCCTTTTAGGTGGACGCCAGGGAGCGTTTCGAAGTTGTCGGCTTGGTCGATGATTTTTTGCGCGCGTTCGGCGAAGGCTTTGCGTTCCTCGTCAGTCTGCCAGGCACGTACGTTTCCAGATTCGTCGAACTGACAGCCTTGGTCGTCGAAGCCGTGCGTAAATTCGTGGCCAATGACCGCACCGATTGCGCCGACATTTGCGGCGTACGGAGCTGTCGGGTCAAAGAACGGCGACTGCAAGATTGCGCCAGGGAAACAGATCACCAGGCGGTTCGGATCGTGGTAGGCATTGACGGTTTGTGGATACATAAACCAATCATCGCGAGAAGTCGGCTCGAGAAGCTTGCCCAGCCAGTAGTCGGTTGCGAGCTCTTCGGCGGCGAGAACGTTACGGAAGTAGGCGTCTGGCTTGATTGTCAGGCTGGTAAAGTCGCGCCACTCATCAGGATAGCCGATCAGGACTTTGATGTTAGCCAGCTTGCGCTGCGCAGTTTCTTTGGTTGGGTCGCTCATCCAGTCCAGCGCCTGAATGCGTTCCTTGTACGCGGCGCGAATATCTTCGACGATGTCGAGCACTTGCTTCTTGGAAGATTCGGGGAAGTGCTTGGCGGCGTATAGCTTGCCTGCGCCTTCGCCCATCACCATGTCGATGGTTGCAGATACGCGCTTCCAGAGTGGCAGGATTTCTTTGGCACCGCCCAGTACTTTGCCGAAGAACTCAAAGCGGAGCTCCGAGATTTCTTCGCTCAATCGGCCAGCGTGCTTCACGAGGAAAAGCCATTTCAGGTAGGTCTGCCATTCGGCCAGTGGTTTCTCGGCTACGAGGTTATTTGCGTGCTCGAGTACCTCAGGCTGGTCGACGCTGATGCGACTGCTGGTGTTCCAGCCAACTGTGGTGGCGTATTCTGCCCAGTTGATGTTTTTGTAGGTGCTGACTAGTTCGTCGAACTCCACACGGTGGTAGTTGTTCTGGACATCGCGGAGAGCAGTGCGGCTGCGATTGACGGTGGCAAACGAGAGCTCGAAGGCCCAGATTGTATTCCAGAAATCATCTTCGCTGCTTGCGAGGTCGGGGAAGTGGGCGTACATCGCGCGGGCATGTGCCTGGTAGGCTTCCCGGATGTGCTGCATCTTTTCATTATCTTCCAGATAGTAGTCGCGATCCGGCAAGGTGAGGGAAGGTTGCACGATGCGCAGAATGTGGGCCGAACTGTCGTGGTCGTCGGCGTCGACGATGGTGCGCCACGGGCTTTCGACGTCGACACGGTGGAGTTGCCCCAGAAGTTGCATCAGCTCTACCGTCGAGCTGACTTTGTCGATGCGCGCAAAGTATTCCCGGGTGACGCTCAGGGCGTCATCGCTCTGTTCGTTGAAGTCCATGCCGCTCTTATAGAAATCGCGAACTTGCTGTTCGACGCTGTTTTCTTTGAGGTCTTGTCCTTGTAGGCCTTCGTAGATGGCGCGCATGTTCTTTTGCGCTTCGTCGTGCAGAATGCTGAACGAGCCCCAGCGGGTTTCGCTATCAGGGATGGGATTGTCGGCCAGCCATTTGCTATTTACGTAGGCAAAGAAGTCGTCCTGTGGACGAACCGCCTGGTCTAGGCGGTCATTAAAAGGTGTGGTGCTTTGGGTCATGCATAGTATTGTAAGGCGCAGGGCCGTGGCCGCCAAACGCGGTTGCCATGATCCAACATGGTATACTGAGGATTAAGGAAACACATGCAACGACAATTTTTTCGCTTTTTGCTTCGATGGGTCTTGAATAGTTTAGGCCTTTGGGTTGCCGTACGCCTGCTTGCAGGACATGGTGTTGATTATGATCAATCACAGGGTTTTATGCTCTTTTTCTGGGCTGGGCTGGTGCTTTCACTCGTCAATGTACTTTTGAAGCCGGTCATTGTCATTCTGTCTTTGCCGGCAATTTTGTTGACGCTCGGACTGTTCACACTGATCGTAAATGGCTTTATGGTGTGGCTGGCTGGTCTGTTGGTAGGGGGGTTGACGATCTCCTTCTGGGCCGCAGTACTTGCTGGGATGATCATTAGCTTGATAAACTATGTATTGACCAACCTGCTTGACCTAAACGAATCAGGAAAAACCGCATGAATACGCATACAATTTTGAGCATCGTGACCATAACCTCAGCCGTCCTCATGGTGGCTGCCGTCCTGCTGCAGGCCCGTGGCGCAAGCCTGGGTGCTGGCTTCGGTAGCTCCGGAGAACTGTTTACGACCCGACGTGGAACAGATAAGAGCCTGTTCGAAGCAACCATCGTGCTGGCAGTCGTCTTTGTCGGCTCGTTGCTCGTAGGCCTCCTGATAGGATAAGCCAAAGTGAACGCACGCTTGCGTAAACCAGACACCGACGACGAAACGTCCATCGAACTTCGTGGCCGCCTTAGGCGGCTTGAGGGAGCAACACTTGGGCATGCTCATAAATTTATCGTTCGCCGCTGGAAAAACCTCCAAGAGGTGCGTCGCATGGCGGGCGCGTGGCTCCTCGCAATCGCGGCGTTGATCGTTGCCGCCTTCTGGCAAACGTCGCAGGTTGCTAGCTTTTATACTTCTGATGTTCCTGCCGAAGGCACGACCTACACAGAAGGCGTCGTCGGTGTCGTCGACAACCTCAACCCGATATTCGCGAGTACGCCGGCTGAGAAGTCTGTAGCTCGGTTGGTATTCTCGAGCCTCTTCTATCAGGATCAGCGCAGCACGCCACAGCCGGAGCTTGTTGATCACTTTACGCTGGACGGGACGGGCAAGGTTTACACCATGGCGCTTCGACACGATATCCGCTGGCAGGACGGTGTGCCGCTGACAGCTAAAGACGTCGCCTATACGTTTTCTGTCATCAAGGATGCAGACGCGCACTCGCAGCTGTATAGTAGCTGGCGCAATATTACCGTCGAGCAAGTCGATGACTACACCGTACGCTTTACGTTGCCAGCTCCGTATACGCCGTTCCTCAACGCTTTGACGGTCGGTATTCTGCCCGAGCACATGCTCAACAAGGTCCGTCCATCTGAGCTTCGCAGCCACAGCTTCAGTCGTAGTCCGACGGTAGGGAGCGGCCCATTTATCTTCCGCGATGTCCGCACGATGGGTGGCGCAAAAAACCCGCAATCTATCGTACGCATGGATGCGAACGCAGACTTTGTTTTGGGCGCGCCAAAGCTTAGTCACTTCCAGCTCCACGCCTACAACAACCGCGACGATCTCGTGAATGCCTTCCGTACCCAAGAGGTCGCCGCTATTAGCGACGAGAGCAACGAGCAGCTCGAGGAACTCAACACCCAGAAGAACGCAGTGCGCACCGATTCGCCGCTTTTCAACGCTGTCTACGCTTTCCTTCAGATGGACAGTCCGCTCCTGAAGGACCCGAAGGTGCGAAATGCACTTGAACTAGCTACTGATCAGCCGGCATTGCTCAAGCAATTCCATAACCGCGAGCAGCCAGTTACGGGCCCGCTCCTGAGTGGTCAGCTCGGTTACGACCCGGCGCTCCAGCAGTCGCCAACCGATATCGAATCGGCCAAGAAGTTACTCGATGACGCAGGTTGGAAGCTTGATCAGAATGGTAAACGCGTCAACAAGGACGGCCAGCCGCTCCGCCTGCAACTCGTCACGCTCAGCAGTGGTGACTTCCCGGCGGTTGCCCAGACGCTCATGAATCAGTGGGCGAAGATCGGCGTGAGCTTTGACTCGCAGCTCGTGAAGCCTGACGATATCCAGCAGAACGTCATCATCCCGCGCGCCTACGACGTATTGATCTACGAACTGGCAATCGGCAGCGATCCAGATGTGTACGCCTACTGGCACTCGTCGCAGGCGACCGATCGTGGATTTAACCTTTCAGAGTACAAATCAGCCCAGGCAGATGATGCACTGGACAGCGCTCGATCACGAAGTGACGCGGCGCTCCGCATCGCAAAGTACCGTACATTCACCCAGCGCTGGTTGGCGGACGTGCCAGCCGTTGGTCTCTATCGACCGAACCTTACGTACATTCAGACAAAGGGCATAACCAGCTTCCAAGCTCGCAATCTCGGCGACCCTATCGAGCGGTACGGTAACGTCCGTTACTGGTCTGCCAGCAAAGCGCAGATGCGCCCAACGCTTTAGGCTTGAATTTTCTCTGTTAACAGGGTATTATTGACCAAGTTCACCCTCATGCGCGAGTGGCGGAATTGGTAGACGCGCTAGCTTGAGGGGCTAGTGCCCGTTTTAGGGCGTGGAGGTTCAAGTCCTCTCTCGCGCACCAAAGTAAAAGACCCGGATTTATTCGGGTCTTTTACTTTGCATCTTTGGTTTGTCCTGAGGGCCGCGATACTGTTAAATCTGCTACACTAGCGTTATCAAACCAGAAAGGGACGGGTCATAATGAGAAAAATAATTGTCCAAGAATTTATTACACTCGATGGAGTCATGCAGGCACCTGGCGGGCCAGAGGAAGATACATCGAGCGACTTTAAGTATGGTGGCTGGACTGCGCCGTATTTTGCCGAAGCCGACGAAGCAGCTGGTGACTTTATGAAAAGATGGATGGAGTCAACAGATATTCTTTTAGGCCAAAAAACATTCGAGCTTTTTGCCGAGTACTGGCCTAAGCACGCCGAGATGTGGCCAGGCATCATGGATGTCACCAAATATGTCGTGAGCGATACCATGAGTGAATCAGACGTGGACAAGTCGGGCTGGGATAACTCGGTGCTGCTTAAAAACGTCGATGACATCAAGAAGCTCAAGAACTCGGAAGGACCTGCCATTAAAGTTCATGGCAGCGGTAAACTAGCCCAGACATTATTCAAACATGATCTGGTCGATGAGCTGTGTCTCATGACATTCCCCATCACGCTCGGTACGGGTAAGCGTTTGTTCGAAGAGGGCACTATCGCCGCGGCCTTTACAATGACAGACAGCCTGATTACGTCAAATGGCGTGATCTTTGCCTATTACAAGCGAGATGGGGAAGTTAAGACAGGTACTGTTGGGGCGTAAACTCCCAATCCTGAGCGCGTGATACACTAAACCTGAAATGTCCATCACGAAAGTAAAGGCGCTTTTCTACACCTACGCATTCTTTAATGCCTTCATTCTGATTTATCCGTTGTATGCGGTTATGTTCGTCGATAAAGGTTTGGATGCTTCGCAAATCTCGCTGCTCTTTATCGTGTGGTCGGCGACGGCGTTTTTGCTCGAGGTGCCTTCTGGCGCGATAGCCGATAAATTCCCTCGTAAATATGTGCTGATGATTGCCACGTTGTTTCAGGCGGCGGCATTTGCATGCTGGTGGGTGAGGCCGGACTTTTGGGGTTTCTTGGCTGGATTTTTGCTCTGGGGAATTAATAGCGCGCTATCATCAGGCACCTACGAAGCGCTCATATACGATGAGCTAAAGCGTGTCGGCGCTGAAAAGCAGTACGCCAAAGTAACCGGCCGTACAGAGACGTTGGATTTGTTCGGGACGATTGGCGCTGGGTTTGGGGCTGCCGCGCTTGCAGGCTTTGGCTACGAGCCTCTTTTGATGCTGAGCGTTTTGGGCGTATTGATTTCGACGACGGCTTTGGCTTTTCTGCCGAGGGCTCAGGCGATCGAAACAACGGGCGAAACGAAGTACTGGAATTACTTGTCCGAGGGCGTGCGCCTGGTGCTCCATAAGCGCAAGGTGCTCTTTCTACTGGTGTTCATGAGTATTGTTATCGGTTTGGGCGCTGTCGACGAGTACTACGATTTGCTGTTTAACGAGCAGGGCATGAGTAATAGCCTGATCGCGCTTTGGATGGGAGTAGTATTTGGATTTGGGGCGGTTGGTAGTTTGCTCGCACACCGTTTGGAGGGCAAGCGTCTTCCGCTGACCACGGGGCTTATTGTGTGGGCGGGACTGCTTTTGCTTGCTGCGGTGCTGCCAGTACCATTTAGCCCGATAGCCATTGGCCTCTATGTGAGCTTATTCTATGTCGTGAAGGTGCTCTTCAACTCGTACCTGCAGCAGGAGCTAACAGACAAGACTAGGGCGACGGCGACCTCTGTTGGTGGTCTACTTTCGGAGGTCGGCGCGTTGATGAGCTTTGGGGTGTTTGCGCTCGTTGCCGGAGCGCACAGTTACGCGGCGGCCTTTCAGGTCATGGCGTTCGTCATCGTTGTTGCTGGGGTCCTCTATGGGGTTTTGCATCGCCGCTATGGCCTGCAACAATTGTAAGCTCTGCAACTTTCACCCCATATACGCTATACTAATCTGTAAATGAGTCATACTTCTCAGCCCACACTGTCGGTTATTGTCCCTGTTTATAACGAACGGCAGGGCATTGAAACATTTCACCAGTCTCTTTTGGGCGAAATCGTAAAGCTGGGCGTAAGCTATGAGATTCTGTACAGCGACGACGGTAGCTCGGATGGCACCAACAAAATTCTGCACGACATCGCCCGGGACGACCACGTTCGAGTGCTCGCGCTTTCACGAAACTTTGGCAAAGAGATCGCCCTGACGGCAGGCATCCACGCGGCTCGCGGAGACGTTCTATTGATGATTGACGGGGACGGGCAGCACCCTGTGGAGCTCATCCCATCATTCTTGGAGCGCTGGCGTGCGGGATCGAAGGTGATTGTGGGCGTCCGAACCCAGAATTCCAAGGAAGGGCTTGTGAAACGTTGGGGCTCGAAGCTCTTTTATAAGCTCATGCGCCGCATGACAGGCCTCACTATCGTGCCAGGCGCGTCAGACTACCGGATGATCGACCGTGACGTGCAGCGAACGTTTCTGAAGATGACCGAGAGAAATCGAATCACTCGAGGTATCGTTGACTGGCTGGGCTACGAGCAGGATTACATTTACTTTAAGGCCAACGCCCGTGAGTTTGGCGAGGCCCAATATTCGCTTCGCAAACTTATACGATTGGCTATCGACAGCTTTATATCACACAGTGTGTCGCCGCTGTATGGCATGGCCTATGTGGGCGTCGCGGTGCTCATGGGGTCTGTACTTCTCGGGCTCGGTATGGGCATTAACCTTGTGTTCCATGACCCGCTTGGCCTTCGGGCGACTGGTACGGCCTATGGTTTGGTTGCGGTGTTGTTCCTGGTGGGCATCCTCTTGGTGTCGCAGGGGATAACTGGTCTGTATCTGTCGCATATCCATGCCGAGACTCAGAACCGCCCGCTCTATATCGTTAATGAAGAAGCATCGGTAAGACCGTAAAATGCGCACGCTGAGTCCTGAGACAAAGCGCTACATTATCATTGGGCTGAGCGTGTACGCTCTCGAACTGCTTATTATCGGTCTCGCGCTACACTTCGGGGCCAGCTCGACCGTTGCGGTGGCTATAAGCTTTTGGATTGGGCTGGCCGTGTCGTTTGTGCTGCAGAAGTTTATTACGTTTGGCGATCATCGCATGCACCATAAGGTCGTGCTGATGCAGGTACTGGCCTACGCCGCGCTGGTCGCGACGAATTTTAGCTTTACCGTGGGGCTGACGGCTCTTCTGGCGCCGCCGCTGCCAGCCGCAGTCGTACGAACGGTTGCTTTGGGCGTCACGACACTTTGGAACTTCGCACTCTACAAGACCAAGATTTTTAAAAATGCCTGAGAGTCCGGTATACTGAGAGGATTCTATGGCGAAACGTAACGTAAGAGCCGCTCAGCTTGTTGTCTCTGTGCGCACAAAAGCAAAACGATCTGCAGCTCAGGCAGTGAGGGGGGACTTTTGGGGCGTCTTGTGGGCATGGGTTGGTGGTGCCTTGCTTCTCGCGACTACGATGGTCTGGGCGTACCTAGGGTCGCAGATTCATCTCAGTAATGCCGATCAATTGGTGAATGTATTCTTGCTCAATGACCCGTCGGGGATGCAGACTGCTCAGCTGCCTTCGCAGCACACATTCCTGCTGAAGATTCCTATCCTGTGGCTGGTACACGTACTGGGCTCGACGAGCGCTGCGTTCACGTTTGTCACGGTGCTGACTGTTCTGGCGACTATCGGCGGATTGATGGTTGTCGTGTATAAGATTGTCCGTCGACCTCTTCTGTTTGGCATGGTCTGTATGCTTCTCGCGAGCATGCTGCTGCTCGTGCCGGCTCAGCCAACTCCTGGTGCTTTGTTGCCGGTAAACATGGCGATGCTAACCACGCGCAACATAGAGTACCTGCTCTTCATCGGAAGCATCGTGCTTCTGGCTCGAAAGTACACCTTCAGCTTGAGGGCTTGGCAGTTCTGGGCGGCCACTGCCATAGCGACGCTTCTTATTGCGAGCGATAAGATATTTCTACCTTTCTATATTGGTGGCGGCGCTGTGCTGCTGGCAACGTATGCTCTGTATAGACGCCGCGCTATCATGACGTTTGCTGCGCAGTGGTTGCTTTGCGGTGTCATCGGCGCGGTATTCTCGGTGATGGGTACCGCAATCATTGGTACCTTTATGCTTCAGGTAGTGGGTACAGACGTAACGCCGTATGCGTTAGCGCTGCATGGGCATGCCTTGCTGTCTGGCACTGGATACGCGGTCGTGGGGCTTCTCACGAATCTTGGCCTTAATCCATCCACAGGACCGCTCGGAATCGGCGCTCTATTCAGCCAGACAATGGCGCAGTTTGTGGGTTGGGGCGGTCTTGCCTTGGCGCTGAACGCCGCGACGGTTGGCGGGGTAGCTGTCTTCACGGGCCGTTTCCTGTGGCGCAGCAGACAGATGAAAGACCGCGATATAGAGTGGCCGCACCTGCTTTTCCTGGCGCTTCTTAGTGCTACATTGGTCGCGGTTCTGGCGTTTATCGCAACCAACCACTACTATCCGGTGGATGCTCGGTATCTGGGCATTGGTTTCTTTGCTGTGGCCGTTGGACTGGCGCTTGCGGTGAAGGAATGGAAGTGGCTTGTGGCAAAGCGGGGAATTGTCTTGTCTGTTTTGCTTGCTGGACTTGTATCGGCGTGTATCTTGGCGGTACAGATATACCAAGCGGAAGCCACAGAGCTCGCACCGACAGTGAAGCGTGACAAGCTTACAGCCGCCGCGCTGCAACAGCACTATTCTCCTGTGCTCGTGGGTGACTACTGGCGCGTTTTGCCGATCCAGCTACAGGGAAAAAATACATTTACAGCTCTGCCGCTCGACAACTGCACGCATCCACGTGGGATTCTGAGCAATTCCAAGTTGTCTGCGAACTTTAGCAAGCAGCCTTTTGCCTATTTGCTGTCCTTCAATAACCATTCTCCCGATTTTCCTAACTGTACACTCGACGAAGTGGTGGCAGCGTTCGGCCAGCCGAACAAAAGTGTCGTCATTGCGGGCACCCGAGATAACCCTCAGGAGTTGTTACTCTTTTACGACGGCGGTATCCAGGCGGTTACGGCCGGGAAGGTGGCCCCTGCCACGGTTTCGCCTGTCGACATCGATCAGCTCGTTGCGCCGCCGTGTCCGAGCGGACGTACTATCGTGAGCGCTGTTGCGCATCAGGACGATGATTTGCTCTTTATGAATCCAGACCACATGCACGCGCTCCAAGCGGGTGATTGCATACGCAGTATCTATCTGACGGCCGGTGATGCGGGCTCCGACGAGCTCTATTGGATCGGTCGCGAAAAAGGCTCAGAGGCTGCATATGACGTTATGCTTGGCGGCAAGAAGCACGTCTGGGACGACCAGGTTGTCCGTTTGTCGAACGGCTCATACATTATCATTGCCACGCCGGATAATATGCCGCGTGTTTCACTTATCTTTATGCGACTGCCCGACGGCAATACTGATGGGAGTGGATTTAAGGCGACCGATTTTCAAAGTCTCAACAAGCTCCAAGCGGGTAGAATTTCCCGCATCCGAACAGTCAACAAGCAGTCGACCTACACCAAGGACGAACTCGTGGGGACTCTCAAACGACTTATGCAGCTCTATGGTCCTGAGGAAGTCGATACCCAGGCGCCCCTTAACCTCGGCAGACGTTACGCCGACCATAGCGACCATATCCTTACGGCGCAATTTGCGAAGACTGCCTTTGAGCAATACCAATCAGACAGCCCGAGCAGTACTATCAAGTACTACATCGGATATCCGATTCATGGCAGTGCTCCAAATGTGTTTGGGCAGGACTACCAAACCAAAGGTGAAATCTTCTTCACGTATGCCAAGTATGATTCTGGCGCGTGCACTACATTTGTAAGCTGCAGCAACCATTCTGTGTACGGCGAATACCTGCGCCGCGAGTACCAGTACAAGCCGGTCCCTTAGTTTCTTAATCTTTTTGGAATGTTGATTGACAAGCGGTGTTGGATGCGTTACATTCAACCATATGGTTGAACAAAATATTTATCTCGACGGCCTTTTCAGCTCACTGGCGGATCCTATTCGCCGGGATATCTTGCGACGTCTGATCAACGCGCAGTATTCGATTGGGCAAATAGCCGATGAATATGACATTTCGTTTGCCGCAGTTGCGAAGCATATTAACGTGCTTGAGAAAGCAAAACTAATCGTGAAGCAGCGAAGGGGGAAAGAACAGGTTGTGAGTATATCACCGAACGCGCTGGAAGACGCCAGCAAATACATAGCGCAATACGAGGCGCTATGGAATCGACGCTTTGACGCATTAGACAAACTACTTAAGGAGAATTAAAACATGCAAAAGATTACACCATGCCTATGGTTCGACAAAGAGGCCGACGAGGCAGTAAATTTCTACGTAGAAACTTTTAAAGACGCCAAGCGCGGTGCAACGCAGCGGTACGACGAGGCGAGCTCAAAGGCCTCTGGCATGCCTGCTGACACGGTTCTTATGGTAGAGTTCCAGCTAAACGGCCAGGACTTTCTAGCCCTCAATGGTGGCCCAGCGTTCAAATTTACCGAAGCAGTGTCGTTTATCATTAACTGCGCAGACCAGGCTGAGATCGACTATTACTGGGAGAAGCTCTCTGCCGTTCCTGAATCTGAACAGTGTGGGTGGCTCAAGGACAAGTTCGGTCTGAGCTGGCAGGTTGTGCCTGAAAACATGAGTGAGCTCGTCAAGACGCCAGCTGCCATGGAAGCTATGATGAACATGAAGAAGATCGACATTAAGGCGCTGCAGGACGCAGGTAAGTAGGGCTTATGGGCAAAGCAACACTTACAGTCAAGCCGAACGAACAAAATATCATCATCGATCGCGACTTTGACGCCTCGCGTGACAAGGTGTTCGCGGCGTTGACGGACAAAGAAAAGATCGCGAAGTGGTGGGTTGGCCCTGTCGGCTACACAACTGAAGTGGACTCATTCGATCCACGCGATGGTGGTTCGTGGCGCTATATCCAGACCGACCCAGAAGGCGCTAAGTTTGCGTTCCACGGTAGCTTTCACAAAGTTTCGCCCGAGATGGTCATCCAGACATTTGAGTTTGAAGGTCTCCCAGAGCCAGGTCACGTGGCTTTGGAAAAGATGACGCTGACTGAGGCTGACGGCAAAACGCACATGCATGTCGTGAGCACCTTTATGAGTGTCGAAGATCGCGACGGCATGATTCAGAGCGGTATGGAAGAAGGTATGCAAAATACCTACAACCAGCTTGATGAAGTTCTGAAGAATATGTAGCAATGTGTCGGCTGCGGGCGCCCCGGTGGGGCGCCCAAGCAGCTTCGACCATTCACGATTTCGCTTTGCCGTACCAATCTCGCAGGGATGAGCCGTACGCCCAGCAGTCTTCCAGGAAGTCGACCATGACGTCGGCCCACGGAGAGTGGAGCCGCAGAGATTCGACACCGCTACTGGCCGCGCGATGAGTCGCTTCGGCTATAGTGCCGATACGGCTTCCCTGGTCGATTTGTCGTTCCATGCGTTCTGCCCAGTTTTCGGCGATGGCCAGAACGGAGAGAGCGAGTATGGGATCAGATGACCTTTCGATTCGTCGATACCAGCGGGTACGTTTTCTCGCATTACTGATTCTCATGCAGAGCTCCAGTCGCAGTGGGGAAGCGCGAATGACCATCCACACTATAGCCGAGAGGAGGGTTTGAGTAAAAACTCTTGTGTTTTTATGAATTTATTCTATAATTACTACGTCCTTGCGCTACTGATAGAGACAAGGAGGTCCGCTATGGCGGATCCGGTACGAAAGCACCTCTGGCAAGAGGTAGCGGCTGACGCCGATGGCGACAGCTACAGGTATTGCACTCGCAGGAACTGTGGTGTCATCTGGTCGCACATGCACGACCAGAACAACCCGGAGCCTGTCGGCTGCAGAGGGATGGACGTAACTCGTCCCAACCCGATGCGCGTCGGGCGACGTCACTACTGGAAGTCCCAGATCGGCGTCGACAAAGACACGTACTTCTACTGCCGCCGCACTAGCTGCGGCGTCATCTGGTCTCCGGTCCACGACGGCAACAAGCCGGAACCGTGGGGTTGCCAGGGCCAGGGTGGCGACCCGCCACCGAGAGGTACTCCCGTTCCCCGGCGGCGTTCGCGCCCCTAGCACCACAGGCCAGCTCCGCCTATAACTGAGCCTCGACGATGCGCCGTGACTAGCGCATGGCCCGCTGACCCTTGTCCGGTCGGCGGGCCGTAGACCCTGAACTTATTTTGCGATGGTGGTTGTGCTATTATAGGGCTAACATAAGCTGTTTGATGAAGAGGGTAGCTATAAGTGAACAAAGTTGCTAATTATCTGCAAGAGCACATTGTTGGCGAAGTGCTGAGTTCTGCCGGTGTCCGAAAGTATTTCTCCACGGACGGCAGCGTTTTTGAAGTAATGCCAAGCATGGTGGTATATCCCAAGAATGTCAGCGACGTACGCAAGGTGACGCGCTTTAGCTGGCAATTGTCCGAGAAGGGCCACGTTCTCCCCCTAACAGCCAGGGGTCGGGGAAGCGACCAAGGCGGTGCAGCGATCGGTAAGGGCATCGTGATGGTCTTCCCCGCGCATATGAACCGTCTGCTCGAGCTCGACACCAAGCAGCGTCTTGCTCGTGTCCAGCCTGGTATGAATTACTTGGCGTTTCAGGAGGCCGTTAAAACTCACGGTCTATTCCTGCCGCCATATCCTTCGTCAATCGATTACGCGACGCTTGGTGGTTCTATCGCTAATAACGCCGCAGGTGAAAAGACCGTCAAATATGGTGACACCCGCAAATACATCGAGGGCCTGGAAGTTGTGTTGGCCGACGGCGAACTCATCCAGACAACTCGTCTGAACAAGCGTGATCTGAACCGCAAGAAAGGCCTGACCAATTTTGAGGGCGAAATTTACCGTCAGCTCGACGGCCTGATTAGTGACAACTGGGATCTTATCCAGCAGCACGCTGAGCTTCCTGGCGTGAGCAAGAATTCGACTGGTTATGCGATTAGTCAGATCAAGCGCAAGGACGGCAGCTTTGACCTTACACCGCTCTTTGTCGGCTCCCAGGGTACGCTCGGGGTTGTGACCGAGGCGATCATTCGTCTCGAGACATATCAGCCTAAGACGACTCTGATGGTTGTGTGCTTCGAAGATTTGGGCGAAGCCAATAGCGCCGTGACCGAGCTGCTCAAGCTTGAGCCAAGCGCGCTCGAGATGGTGGACAAGCACTTACTGGAGACGATTGGTCGCATTAGCCCGAACCGTCTGAAGGGCCTTATCGAATCACCGTACCCTGAGATTGTGTTGCTTTGCGAATTCGACGACGAACACAAGCAGAGCGCCAAGTCTAAGAAGGCCGAGAAGTTCCTCAAGAATTACAAAACCAGCTACAAAGTCAGCGACGACTACGAAGAGCAGCAGAAGCTGTGGTCTATCCGTCACAGTGCCGCCGCACTGATCGCATACGCCGACGACGAGCTGAAGGCGCTGCCGATTATCGAAGATGGCATTGTTCCGCGCGACCGTTTGCAAGAGTTTATCACAGGAATCTACGCATTGTTCGAGAAGTATCACCTCGAGGTCGCTCTATGGGGTCACGCCGGTGATGCCAACCTCCACATGCAGCCATTCCTCGACCTGAGCAAATTGGGCGATCGCCAGAAGGTTTTCAAGATCATGGATGATTACTACGAGCTAGTCCTGAAGCTCGGCGGTAGCACGGCGGGCGAGCACAACGACGGCCGTCTGCGCGGTCCGTACCTGCCAAAAGTCTACGGCCAAGAAATGTATCAGCTGTTCCAGGATGTCAAAAAGATCTTTGATCCGTACAATATGTTCAACCCTGGCGTCAAAATCGACGTGAGCCGCGAGGATCAGACTAAGTATCTCCGTCACGAATATTCTATGGATCACTTGGCTGACCACTTGCCACGGACATGAGCGGCGAACTATTTGTCGATGTGGTAGGTGTGGCCGGCGCCACGCTTCTGCTTGTGGCGTATTTCATGGCGACCACGAAGCGATGGCAGACACACAGCCTGCGCTATCAGCTGAGTAACTTGGCGGCTGCCGTGCTGTTGGTCGCGTACAATCTGACCAAGATGGCCTATGTGAACATTGCCATCAACTGCGTTTGGGCTGGTGTAGCGCTCGTGGGCATTGTCTTTTTGAGCGAGCACAGGCGGCGGCACAAGAAGCTGAAATAGCTTGATTTTTCTCTGTTAAACAGGTATGCTAGGTTTCGTCTACATCACACAAAATATGCGCGAGTGGCGGAATGGTAGACGCGCTAGCTTCAGGTGCTAGTGTCCCTCGGGACGTGGAGGTTCAAGTCCTCTCTCGCGTACCATGCAATGACCCGGTCTTTTGACCGGGTTTTTGCTTGCCTCTTGTATTGAGGAGTCACCTTACATTAAGCTTAAGGTAACTGAAAATAAGGATTGTTCCATGGCCGAAGACAAAACAGAGAAGCCTCAGCAACATGACGAAGACGCTGAGGAGCGCAAAGGTGACGACTTGGTCATCAAAGATTCAACCAAAGAAGAGGTGAAAGCCGACGAGCCGACCGGCAAAGACCTCGACCAGGCAATGGTCGAAGCTGAGCAGGAGGCATCTCAGCCAGCTGAGCCACGCCAGTCAAAGAAGCGTAAGTTCACGTGGTCACGTAAGAAGATCGTGCTTGTATCGAGCGCAGCAGTTGTACTCTTGATCGCCATTCTTATGGCCATCCCAGTCACGCGTTACGGTATTTTAGGTGTCGTCTTTAAGCGAGACGTCACTATCACGCTCCACGATAGCAAGACGAACAAACCCATCACGAGCGTTGCCGTGGACATGGCTGGCAAATCAGTAGCGACTGATTCGAAGGGTGTTGCGACGTTCAAGTCAGTTCCCGTTGGCAGCAAGAAGATCACGGTCCACAAGAAGTACTACAAGGATCTAACGGTCGATCAGACAGTTCCCCTGACCGGCAGCAATCCCACGTTTGATCTTGCTATTGAGGCAACTGGCCGCCAAGTTCCAGTTAAAGTTATCAACAAAGTGAGTCAACAGCCTGTCGAAGGCGCCGATATCACCGCAGATGGGACGTCGAGCAAGACCGACAAGAATGGCGAGGCGGTCATTGTATTGCCAGCCGACAAAGCTGACATGGACGCCACAATTACGCTGGGCGGCTACAACAAAGCATCGATCAAGGTGACTATCACCGAGCAGAAGGACGACAAGAACACCTTCGCTGTTGTTCCGAGCGGAAAGCTCTACTTCCTGAGCAAGCGCAGCGGTACCGTCGACGTGATGAAGTCTGATCTTGACGGCGCGAATGTCGAGACAGTGGTGAAGGGAACTGGCAAGGAAGAAGAGGACGGCACAATTCTGCTCGCGTCTCGCGATTGGAAGTATCTGGCGCTCAAGGCGAAGCGCGATAGCGATCGTCCGAAGCTGTATCTCATCGAGACGAGCAGCGGCAAGCTCAGCGTCATGGACGAGGGCGATGTCGAGTTTACCGCCGTGGGTTGGTACAACGAGTCCTTCATGTACACGCTCAACCGCGACAAGCTAAAGCAGTGGGAGCCAAAGCACTACGCGCTGAAAAGCTTCAACGCCTCGAACGCATCGCTCAAAGTTCTCGATGAAACAGGTGGCGAAGGCTCTGACCAGTACAAGTATGCATACGAAGATCTTCGCAATGTCTATCTCTTGAATAACGAAGTTTTCTACACAAAGAGTTGGACGACTGGTCAGCTGGACATGCTGGGCGGCAAGAATAATACCGTCAATAGCGTTCAGCCTGACGGCGGCAACAAGAAGATCATTAAGAGCTTCGCGGCCGAAATTGGTACATACTTTGGCAGCGCTCGTCTGTACGAGCCACAAGAAGTCTACCTCGAGGCCTATCAGAAGTATCAGCGTTCGTTCTGGCAATATGAGAACGCTAAGTTTACCGAGAATAAAGACATTGGCGGCGACAATTTCTACACCAAATTCTATCCAACTTATCTGCTATCACCATCGAGCAAGAGCACCTTCTGGTACGAACCTCGCGACGGCAAGAACACACTCTTTGTGGGCGATGCTGGCGGAAAGAATGGCAAAGAAGTAGCCGCACTCAGCGAGTACACCCCATACGGTTGGTACACTGACGACTACTTGCTCGTCAGTAAGGGCGGCAGCGAGCTATACATTATCTCTCGCACCAACCCCGGTACTCCGCTGAAAGTCACTGACTACCACAAGCCGCAGGCTAGCCTCTACGGGTATGGGTACGGCTACGGCGGACTCTAATGTTTAGCGCCCTCGCCGGTTTTCTCAACAAGCACAGCCTGAAGGTCCTGATAGCTGCAACTCTGTTCATTGTGTTTGCTGGTTGGTACGGCCTGGGCGTCTTCCCGAAGTTGGATAAGGGTGATCTGTCTGATCGCAGCTCAGAGTCGACGCAGGTCGTCTCGCAGATGAAGTCGAACTTTAGCGATGGCGTGGCGCAGGTCATCGTGCTGTTCCAGGCACATGGCGGCCAGACAGTGAACAATCCTGCGTTCAAGCAAGAGGTTGAACGCCTGCTTGCGAACGTGAAGGGCGAGACGACCAGCATCGCCAGCTACTATTCGACCGGCGCTGCGCAGTTTATCTCGAGCGATCGCAAAAGCATGTACGCTGCACTTGTGCTACCGGGCAATGATAGCCAGCAGTCCGACCGAGTCACTGCGATCCGCGGCGAGCTCCACAGCGACAAGCTAAGCGTGCTCGTGGGCGGTCAGGCGGCGATAAACGCTGACGTGACGCACCAGATTAACGAAGATTTGGCGACGGCCGAAGTTGTTTCGTTTGGCCTGCTCGCGGTCCTACTCGTGCTGGTCTTCAGAAGCGTGATCGCGGCCGCATTGCCACTGCTGCTTGGCGCCTTTGCGATACTCGGCGCGTTCTTTGTGACGCGACTGCTCACTGAGTTTACGGCTATTTCGCAGTATGCGATCAACATCATTACGCTGCTTGGTCTTGGCCTGGCTATCGACTACTCGCTGTTCATGGTGAGCCGTTTTCGTGAAGAATTGCATGCTAGCCGCGACGTCGACAAGGCTCTCAAACGCACCATGGAAACGTCCGGCCACACGGTTTTCTTCAGTGGTTTGACGGTCATCGCCAGCCTGCTGTGCATGCAGGTCTTCCCGGTTGATTTCCTACGGAGCATGAGCCTAGGTGGTGCCGCAGCGGTCTTCGTGGCGTTAGTCGCGGCAATGTTGGTATTGCCGTCGATCTTGCGGCTTCTTGGTATTCGCATCGATGCGCTGTCGTTTGGGGGTACCAAGCGCAGCGCCCGCGCCTATCGAGACGGTGTCAGCTTGGAGGAGCGTGAAAGCATCTGGTACAAATCTGGCAAAATCTTCATGCGATTCCGTTGGGCGGCGCTGCTTGTCACGACATTTGTGCTGGTGGCGGCTGGCCTTCCATTCCTGCGCGCACACTTCTCGACACCAGATTACCGGAGCGTTCCTGCAGGCAGCGAATCGCGGCTTGTGTCCGAGAGATTGGCTAGTGATTTTGGTGATCTCGCCGTACCACTGCGCATTCTGTACACCGCCTCGGCCGATTTGACCAAGAGCAGCGAAATCGACAAGCTATATAGCTACATCCAGGACGTTCGTAATCTGCCAGAGGTTTCGAGCACGGCGAGCATTGTCGACCTGCCGAAAGTAACATCAGTAGAGCAGTACGATGCGCTCTATAATCACGAGCTCACGGGCATGGTGAAGACGCAGTTTGACCAGCGCGTGAAGGGAACGACGACGCTCATCGATGTGAACTATCGAGGCGAACTCGACGCAGCAGCCACGCAGAAGCTTGTCGAGCAAGTACGCGAATTGGGCAAACCCCAAGGTGTCACGACTCAGGTTGGTGGTGGACCGGCTGTACTGCACGATTTGCTTCAGACGCTCGGCCATTATATTCCGTACGGACTTTTGGCCCTGGGCGTGACGCTGTTTGTGTTGCTTTTCCTGTTGAGTCGCAGTTTCGTTATTCCGCTACAGGCAATCGCGCTGAGCGCTTTGTCGCTTGGTGCGGCATTTGGCGCGCTGGTGTGGGTTTTCCAGGACGGACATTGGGCGAGCGCGTTCAACCTGACGCCGACGGGTAGTATCGACGCGACGATGCCGGTATTGATTTTTGCTGTGGCGTTTGGCCTGTCGGTAGACTATTCGGTCTTCCTGTATAGCCGTATTCGCGAGGAGTACGACCGGAATGGTGGCGACAACCAAGCGGCCGTCCTGACTGGACTGCAAAAGACCGGCACGATTATTACTTCGGCAGCAGTGTTGCTCTTCGTCGTCGTGGCAGCCTTTGCGACGGGACGTATCCCGATCATGCAGCAGGTTGGCACCGGGTTGGCGCTGACGGTACTCATCGATGCATTCGTCATTCGCATGATTTTAGCGCCTGCGCTTATGCGCATCTTGAACCATGCCAACTGGTGGGCGCCAAAGTTCCTGCGCCGGCGTAGCTAGTGCTACAATGCTCCCATGAGCAAACTTCTTCTGAAAGAAAATCCCACACTCGCAGATATCCAACAGTACGTTATCGACATGGAGAAAGAACGTGGCTTCTCGCACGTAGGCATCGTCGAGCAGTCTTTACTCCTCGTCGAAGAGATTGGTGAGCTCTGCAAAGTTATCCGCAAGCACCACACCGCCATGGGCGTGGATGTGAACAAGCAATACGACTTTGACGCAGCGGGGGAGATTGCTGACGTGCTTATTATGCTGACTGCTGTGGCAAATCGACTTGATATTGATATCGAAAAAGCTTTTCGGGACAAAGAAGAACAGAACAAGCAGCG
>FTKL01001104.1_pt1 | contig 40297 bp, 55 predicted proteins | sample 2434061 | NCBI WGS metagenome assembly FTKL01 (sample SAMEA3914816, study PRJEB12502) | metagenome | biome: forest; material: soil | place: USA | collected 2011-09-16 | depth 0.3 m
GAGCTACCGGGCGGCGCTAAAGCACGTCGTCTGTCACCACGTGAGCAGTCCGGCGCTACGAAGCGGATGCGGACACAGCTCGCGCTGATTAGGGCAGCACGGGAAGAGTTCACCGAGAAGGGTTGGAACGGCACGCGCGTCGAGGACGTAGCGAGGCGAGCCGATTGCAGCGTGAAGACGCTCTACAACCACTTCAAGACCAAACACGAGCTGATCGCCCGCGTCTTCGGCGGCGTGTTGACCGTCATCATCGAGGACGGTCAGCGCGTGCTGAACGAGACCGAGGACGTGACAAAGACGATCGAGTGGATGCTGAGCAAGCTTGTAGAAACGTCGATCCGGCGTCGGAACATCACAGCGGCGATGGTGGCCGCCATGCTTGAGCAACCCCTGATCTACCCAGAGGTCGACCACACTCCAGGAGCCAAGCTGCCGGAAGACTACGGCGCTGCGATCATCGTGGCTGCACTGTCCGACCTGATCGAGCTGGGACAGGAAGACGGGTTGTTCAACGCTGACCTGCCGGCCTTCCAGGTAGCGAGCTATCACGTCATTGGGACGCTGCTGCTGATCGCCATGCAACCCGACATGGCGACCGAAGAGGTTCAGAAGATCGCGCTCAGTCAGTTGATGCCCGCGCTTACAAGTTCTCCAGGCCCTCACGAACCTGCTTCAGCAGAGCCAGATCGTTCATGACCTGCACGGGCTCGGCTGGCTGGCGGTTCGGTACACGGCGCGGAAGGCCGGCTGACGTGGTCGCGTGTAGATCACGCCAGACTGCTTTGCCGCCGCCGCGCAGGTAGTAGTACTGCCAACCCTCTGCGGGCTTCTCGTCGCCCTGGTCGACAACCTCAACGATGAGACGGCCGTCTTCGAGGAGCACGAGCCGTGCCTGTATGTAGGTCAGGGCAACGTCGTCCGTCAGCTTCGGCATGTCGCCAGGGATACCGGTGCTCTCGACGGCCATGGTGATCAGCTCATCCATGATGAGGCTCGCGGCCTCAGTGAGATGCCCGATCTTCCAGTCCCTGAGCGTCACGTAAACCAGCGAGCGAGCACAGGTGACGGCGGTTGGGAGTGCGACCAAGGTAAGGGTGCTGAGCTTCCTCGGCCGCTCGGGCTGTATGAGCACTGTTTGAGTGGGCGCATCCACCGTGGTAGTCAAGGCCGGTCGCTGATCGTCAGGACCTTGGCTTGGGCCTTCTCTTCCAACCGCATGACCAGATTCACGCGTAGCAGCGGGTGAATTGAGAGGTGTTCCATGGTCGGAACGATCACGCAGCGAGCCTCTGTCCGCTGAAGCTCCTCGATCAGCTCATCGAACGCAGCACGGTTGGTGGCGTCGTACTCGTGGAAGATGGCAGCGAAGCAGTAGCCCTCGCGCTCGGCGTAGTCCTTGAGCACAAGCTCCATCTGCATGATGTCGCCGTCACGCGCATCTGAGTCGACCCGCATGTAGCCATAGGCAAGGGGTTTCATACCTGCCGCCCGACAGGCCGGGCGATTGCGGTTGTCGTTGCACCACATTCTGGGCACCACCTTGCCTTGACCTTGAAGGTCAGTAACCCAGCAAGGAAGCCGACGACCAGAGCGGCCACCACGGCGAGGAAGAACATCAAGCCACCTCCGACGTGCTGATCTTGTGGGCGCGCGCCACGTCCGGGAGCAAAGCTCAGCGCTCCCGATTCAGGGTCCTCGGGTCACTCCTGGGGGAGCCACCGGACGTGGCACGCTTGGGGCTATCGTGCTCCATCATGTGATGCTGCGCAACTACTTGATGCTCAACCGTAGGATGCAGCTCATGAGGGCGCGCATCATAGTCACAATCCGTTAGGACTAGGGGCTCACATGAGGGAAGATCAGGGCATGGCCAGATTCACGCCTCCGACTCCTCGCTCCCGCCGTCTCGGCAGGGAGCTACGCCGGCTGCGCGAAGCCAAGGGCATGACGATGGAAGACGCCAGCAGGCTGATCCGTTGCTCACCGTCACGGATCAGCCGCATCGAGTCTGGGGAGATCAAGCCACGCACCGGTGACGTCATGGAACTGCTCGTCGCCTACGAAACGGCGCTTGAAAGTGAGCCGGGTAAGTCTCTACTGACCTTGGCTCGTGACCTGCGAGAGTCAGGTTGGTGGCAACGCCTTGACGCGCTCAGCAGCCGGTACGCGACGTACATCGCTTACGAGGCCGAAGCGGTAGAGCTGCGCAACTTCGAGCCGACCTTGGTACCGGGGCTACTACAAACCGAGGCATATGCCAAGGAAGTCAACAGTGTGGGTCGGGAGACGGATGAACAAGCGATCGAGCAACGAGTAAAGGCACGGCTCACGCGCCAGGAGGTGCTAAGCCGCGCACCGATGCCGCTGAAGTTTCATGCCATCTTGTCCGAAGCGGCACTCATGTTTGAGGTGGGCGGTTCAGATGTCCTGAGGGGGCAGCTTGAACACATCGTCCAGTTGAGCCGGCTACCCAACGTAACCATCCAGGTTCTCCGGTTCGGTGCAGGCGCACACTTGGCTGACCGAGGTGGCTTCGCCGTGCTGAGCTTCGAGAAGGATGAGCCGCCGCTCGGCTACATCGAAACCTTGGCCGGTGAGCTGTTCCTAGAGTCACCGAGGGAGATCGGCCGCCTCATGTCGGTCTACGACCATCTGAAGACGCTGGCGATGTCACCAGCAGAGTCAATTAGGTTCATAAGGGAGCAAGCAAGTGGAGCGTAACGTCTGGCGCAAGTCCAGCCGTTCAGGGAGTAACGGCCAGTGCACAGAGGTGCGCGACCGTGGCGAGGCCGTTGACGTTCGTGACTCGAAGAACCGAAGCGGCCCGATGCTGACCTTTACCCCTGACGAGTGGCGCGCGTTCATTGAGGGTGCTAAAGACGGTGAGTTCGATATCGCCTAGGTGCTGTTGAAGCCCGCCGATTACTGTGCGTGGTGGCGGGCTTCAACGTGCCCTGGTGCCACCCGCAAACGTGCTGGTCAGGCACGCCGTACGGCCGATGGGCAAGATCACGTAGCTGTGCCCTCGTTTGCTGTCCTCCGGGCGCGTATGCCCTGCTCACAGGGCCTTTCAGAGGGTAGACTGACCTCTGTCCCCGAGGATGCATAGCCACACTGTTGACTACTCGTCAAATTCCTGTGCATCCTTTACAATTGATCTTGTAAAGGATCGAACACATGTACGACGTAAAAGGAAGAACAGCGGGCATTCTTGTCCGCATCAGCGACGACCGAGAAGGCCGCGCACTAGGCGTTAAGCGCCAGGAAGAAGACAGCCGCCACCTAGCCGAACGACTCGGCGTCAAGGTTCTGCGGGTCTATGTAGAGAACGACATCAGCGCGAGCGCCATCGCAGGCAAAGAGCGCACGGACTTCGAGGACTTCATGGCCGACTGGTTGGCCGGAGTCTTCGAGGTTCCCCTCGCCTACACGACGAGCCGTCTCACCAGGGACACCGAAGTAGCCAACGTCATTATCAAGGCTGCTCAACAGACCGGCATGAGCCCGTACTTCGTCGCATCGCCCTGGTGTGACTTGAGCACGGCAGCAGGCAGGCGCATGTACCGGAACTTGGCCGTTAACGACCAAGGTGAAGCCGAGGACGTCCAAGAACGCATCCAGCGCAAGAAGCTCCAGGACGCGCGTGAAGGCAAGGAGTCAGGTGGTCGCCGCCGCTATGGCTACGGCTTGTCGCTTGGCGTCAACCCAGCGACGGGTAAAGAGGTACGTGACCCGTACCAGCAGATCGACGAAGAGGTTGCGGTACTTCACGAGGGCAAGCGGCGCACGCTGGCCGGCGACAGCCAGTTCACGATCATTCGTGACTGGAAGGTTCGCAGCATCAAGACCTCACTCGACTGCGACTGGACGGTTGGCCGCTTCAAGCGGACGCTGCTCAACGAGAGCTACGTCATCTTCGATGCGACCGGTCACCCAACTGACTGCCCGTGCCTGAGGAACGACGACACAGGTGGCACGCGCATCCATCACGACGAGCGGCACCGCGCTAAGTGGCCCGGCATCTTCACGACCGCAGAGCACGAGGCGATGTCCAACGTCTTCGATAGCCGTGACATCTACTGGAGCAACGTCGGTCGGCTGCACGGCCGGACCTACATGCTCAGCGGCATCACGTACTGCGGGGGCACCTGGCCCGACACCGACAAGAAGGGGCACGTCTGCGGCGGTCAGATGTACGGGCAGGGCAAGGTGTACGACACCAAGAAGGGCCGCGTCTACCAACGCCGCTACGCCTGCAAGAAGTGGGACCGGGACGGTAGCCGCATCGGTTGCTGCACGGTCTTCCGCATCGCGGATGCCGTGGAAGCGTTCGTGGCAGAACAGGTCTTGTATCGCTTCAGCTCGCCTGAGATCGCACGTCAGCTCGCTCCAGCCGACAACGAAGAGAAGATGAACCAGATAGTCCAGGAGCTTGCAGAACTTCAGCTACGGCGCGAGACGCTGGCAAGCGAGTATGCGATGGGCGAGCACGATAAAGCTGACTATCAAGTCATGCTGTCGATCGTGAAAGGGAAGATCGAGACAGCCGACGCAGAGAAGAAGCGACTCCTGAGCTCCAAAGCAAAAAGCCTCGCGGTACCGACCGATGGCGGTCTCCGCGAGGTTTGGGAGCAGGCGAGTATGGAGTGGAAAGCAAGCGTCGTCAGGCTGCTTGTCGAGAAGGTCGTGATCCACCCCGGCCGATCGGGCGGGAAGGCGTGGAACGGCTGGCGGTTCGACCCTGACCTGGTTGAGATCTTCTGGCTTCACTGACCAGCAGGGCTAGCTTCGCAACAGGAGCGGCGTTTCCGGGAACCTTCTCGGGTACGCCGCTCTTTGCTGTGGACTTCTTGACGTATGGGGCGATGGGGTTCATCGCCTTGTCTCCCGCAGTTTAGCTATCTCGCCGGCGATGAATACACCGATTATGAAAGCGGTGTCAGCATATGAATGCCATACCAACCTATCAGGAATTGCAAGACTCAGAACAATGTCCATAAAGACCAGCATCCAACCAACCCGGAAGTAAAACGCCGATCTCATCACTCAGCCTCAGACTGACTGCCGCCCTGTACCTCGGCCAAAATCTTAAAGAAGTAAGGTGCAGCCGCTTCCCCGTATGTCTCCGGGGTCTCTTTCAGTAGCTTCTGGGCCTCGCTCATGAAGCGCTCAGGCTCCTCACGATAGCGGCGCTCCCACTCAGTGAAAGTCGCTGTTACCTCTTCAATGGTCGCTTGCATATTCACCTCCTAACGATGAAACCCGCATCTGGCAGCGAAGCGAGATACGGGGTTAATGGTTACGAGTTGATTGATGTCGCTGCTCATCATGCTTCTAATTAAACATTTGTTTGGAGAAAAGATCAACTTGTGTTTTATTCAAAGGCAGGTAGGCGCAATTCAGCGCCGACTCGTACACCCGTGGGAGCGGAGAGGCATAATGGCCATCATCCAGAAGCGTGCCAGTGACATTTCTGGTACGGAAGCACCCGAGCAGGACTTCGCCACACTCATCGTTCGTCAGCACCCCAAGGCTGGTGAGGCGAAGAAGCTGGACGTTCTGCCCGTCGAGATCGAGCAGCTCAAGCCGCTCGGCGACCTGGTCGTGATCGAGGTACGGATGCCCGACACCACCACGCGCGAGCTGTACGTCCGCTACCAGGACTTCGCCAAGCTCGTCTCGGACGAGGTCGTGAATGCCGCACCCGGCACGCGCGGCCGGCAGCCCGGTTACCGGCCCAACGGCAATGGTGGGTGAGACCACCGAAGCCAGCGCGGTTCAAAAGGTCATCGTCATCGGCGGTAGAGGACAGCCCTATGGAGCATGGGCAGTCATCTGGACGCCAGGGCAGTCGACGTTCAACGTCCACCTGTCCATCTACATGATGATCGATCCGCAGCCGAGCAAGGTCTTCACTCACTACGGAGAGAACAACAACCAGCCACCGACGCTGGCCCAGGCCGTGAACATCATGGCCGAGTGGCTGGCGATCGGTGAGTTGGAACCGGACCGGTAGACACGCAATGCTCCAGCCTGTCTACCAGGCCCCCGACCTGAGTCGGCCACCCGAGGGGGAAGGCTGAACTGGTCGGGGGCCACCCAACCATGAACTTATTTGAACGCACCGGAGACACACAAAAGCCGAGCGACCAGCGCCCGGCTCACACGTATATGGTTGGTAGTAGTGGGGAAGTAATGGGGGAGCTACCACTCCCCTCCCCTATCGACCTAAAACCACGTTTTTCAACTGTTCCAGCACTCCCCTACCCTACCGGAGAGGACTACTCACCCCTGTTAACGTTGTAATATTTACGAGAGGGGTCGAGAGCGGTAGGGGAGTGGTTCAAAGCCCCAAATTGGGTTTGTTCTTGACCTGGAAGACTACTGCCACACCGCCAACTAGGGCAGCAGTGGCTGCGAAGATGTTGGTGATTTCATTGGCGTCAACTCGGCCGTCAGCTAGCGCTGTGCTGAATACCGTGAGGAACGGGATAAGCAGTGCAACGAAGGCGGCAACGGCTTTCGCGTATGGTTGCAAATTGGTTGGTAGTACGTTCATAGAAATCTCCTATTCTGCCAGCTCTTTGAGCGTGGCCTTTAAGCTTTTGAGTTCCTTCTCAGCGTCCGTTGCGTGGTACGGGTATTGCTTGGCAAGGTCTTCCATGAAGTCCTGCGGCTTCCAGCCGGACCACTTACTCAACTCACCTTCGCTTGGCTCGAAGCCACGAGCGCTACACATGGCGCGCACGAAGTCTGGAGTCGTAGCGAACGGCACTGGATAGGCGCGCTTCATGTCCTTCCAAAACTCAGGCCACCTGAACTTAACGGTGCCCCACTTCTCTTGCTCGTCTGGGCTCGCGACTACGCCGCGGTCGGCCAGGACGTCGATTACATCTTGCTTGTTTGGATACACTGCTTCCTCCTTTGCTGTGTTATCTAATAGCTGAACTGGATCTATCGGGATCGCAAACGGCTGCTCTACTTGAAAGTGAAGATGCGGACCAGTCGCGTTCCCAGTCGCTCCGCTCGCGCCGATGACGTCGCCCTCTTTGACCTGCTGACCCACACGGACCGAGATGGCCGACATGTGGAAGCATTTCACGTAGAGAGTGCCGTCTTTGATGACGACGATGTTGCCCGCGCCGTCCGGTGAGAAGCCGGCGGCAGTCACTTGCCCGGAGATGGCGGCAACCAGAGGCGTACCGACAGGAAGTGCCCAGTCAATGCCACGGTGCGTAGGACCGTAGATTGGGTCCCAGAGATTTTTCGGCATGGTTGGGTCGTTCTTTATGAACGGCCTTGAGATTGGGTAGTCGCCGTTGAATGGTTTTCGCATTGCGATAAACTCCGCTTACAATCTTAATATACCACCAATGCTAGTAAGAAGCTGCTGGATAAGCGACGGCTGAGCTTGTGGCTGGGATGGCGGTGCTGACTGTTGGTTATCTTGCGGGCTTGTTGACGGCTGTAAGCTACTTTGCGCCGGCGAGACAGTAAGCTGCCCAGGTTTAGGGCTCGGAGCGTTTTGCGCGGCTGCTGGCGCGGTGTCAGACGATGGCGCAGCCGACGTGATAACGCATTTGTTTACGTCCTCGATCACTCGGTCATTGCGGTCGCTCGTAGCGAAGAACGTTGCGAGGCAGTCAATATGGCGAGTTAGCTTGTCGAGCTGGTCGGCATTGTTCTTTTTCAGATCGTCTGTGGAGGTGCGTTGTTCCTGTAACAGGGTGCTGAGTTGATTGAGGATCTGATTTTGGTTCCTGACCTGTGCCTCGACGCGATCAAGGGTCGAGGCCGTGATGATAAGCAGGGCGGCGATAGCTCCCACCAAGGCGACCATGAAGACCGCCCTCGACGTACGCGCTCGGCGATCACTAGCGATTACGTTCTTCTTCGAGTCTGCGACGCGCTGATCTAATTCGTTCATTGCTGCTTGTCCTCTTTGATTACTTGCACCAGCTCCTTGATCTGTTCGGCCAGCTCGGTGAGCTTGGGCGATCCCTGGGCCAAACCCTGAAGGACCGTGTTCGATTGCTTCAGGGTCTCGTTTTGACTGATGAGTGCGGCATTCTGCTCCCTAAGCGTCGTATTGCTTGTCGTAAGAGCGTCAATGCTGTCGGCCTGGTACTTAATCGTCGAATCACCGGCCGACTTCCTGAAGTATGCGTATAGAGCACCAGCAGAGCCGACGATCCCAAACGCAATTGTGAGTATTTGGCCGACATCCATTTACACCCTTTGCTTACCGAGCCATCAAATCTGCCACTCCAGGCTGAATGATGAGCTCTTACCGTTCGATGCGGTCCAAGTAGCATCACCCATCGAGGTGTACAGCGCTATGACTGTTCCGCCGTCGCCGATGTTCGCCTGGCCACCGCCAGACACAATGGCACCGTTATTGAAACAGTGCGTTATTGCAAAGACGTATGGGGCACCCGTCTTTGCTGCCATTGGGGCATCCATCGTGAAGGTGGTCGCGTTCGATGTACCCATATTCGGCTGATACACCGAGCATTTGCAGTAGCCAGGTCGAGCGCTGAACCTATAGACGCCGCCTGTCGGCTGGACACCGAAGCCAAAGTTCGTCGGAGTAAAATTGAGGACATACGATCGAGCGGTGTTGGAGAAGAACGGCAAGGTTATTGTAGCCGTGGTGAGGTTGAAGTCCGAGCCACCGGTGAACGTCACTGTCGTGCCGGAAGCACTCGTGACGTAGAAATGCTTCTCGACGTCACCAGACCCATCGTTCTGAGTGACCATGATTTGAGTACCAGGCACCATACGCAGCACGTCGGCAGTCGGCGCGGTCATCGTCGTGTTGTTCACGCGGGTCCACGTACCGCTAGCAGGAATCCAGCCTTGCGATATGTAGGTTCCCCATGACTGGCCGTTGAAGTTCACCCCGAATAGATTCGACCCGCTGAGCGTGGTGTTAGCACCAAACGTCTGGGTGGCGTTCAGCAGGGCAACGGTGTCGTCTGTGAGGTTCGGAACCAGGTGACCCTTGGTGTTACTCGCACCGCCAACAATGTACGGCTGGGCCGAGACCATGCGTGGAGCGATGTCAGATAAGTATGCGGTGACTACGGAGCCGGCGCCGGCCGGAAGGGTGATGCGTACAAGCTTGAACCATGGGTTACCCGCACTGACCGCGCTCTGGATAGTCGCATCAGATGGGTCGCTCGGCGATGCACCCGGAGTGCCGTCAACAATCTTGATGTCGAAGGCGTTCGTATTGTTCGTCGTTGCCGCCGAGATCTGGCTCAAGTCGATATAAGCAACCACGATGCTCTTGCGAGGATTGGACGGGTCGGCCGCGGTGACTGCCTTGTTGATAACCGCGTCGGACCAACCGAAGTACGCCTTGAGGTCTGAGGTTATCGCGAGCCCGCCACCTGCCGAAATGTCGACACTGTTATCAGCACCGGCGGCTTTCTGGGTGACATTCAGGCCAGAAGCGAGACCGCTACGCGTACCTAGGGCAAGAAACTTATAAATGCCCTCTACGTCGATCGCGCCACCAGGGCTAGCTTTCTTGGCCACTCACGATTTCTCCGATTATTTTCTTCAGCTTAACACGATTGCCCGTTTTCTTTAAGCGCTCAAGGTCCTCGGGCCTAACCACTTGCACGATCTCTTTGGCACCCAAAACTTCCATCTGCACAGCGGGGCTGTCCTCAATAATCCCGTAGTTGCCTCCTGGTAGCTGAACGACGCGGCCTATCATGCGAGCGATACCTTTGGATATAAGAACATGGCCTTAATGTAGAACGTGTGGGTGGCGCTTGCAACGTTGGTTATATGCAGGTAGTGGGTGGCACGATTGTCATCGCTGGTAATCATGTCCTGGTATATCGTTAAGTCACGCATGGTCGCCTCGGGGAAGTTGTTCGGGAACGCTGCGGTTCCCTGTCTGAGGCTAACGCCCACCGGCAATAGGTAGTTGGCGTCCCAGTCGTTGTCCACGAAAACCGATACCAGCAAGTTTGTTAAGACGCGCCTTGGGGTTGACGGAGAGACCGTAATGGCGATGATGACCTCTTGGAAGGACGAGAGGGTGATGGACGATTCAGAGATGTTGCTGGTCCCGATCACGAGGTTGTCGCCACCAAGAAGCTGGACCCTCTTAAGAGCCTTGACCTCGCGGTCTATCTCGTTCAGCTTGCTGACGAGTCGGCGGTCCATGGTCTGATCTGTTTTGTTTATTGCCATTGGTGCTACCTACTCAGACTTATTGTAACGGTTTCAACCCCACGCTCGTCATAGAAGATGTCGCGCTTGTCGGCACGCATGAAGCCGTTGAACCAGTTCATCGAGCGGTACATGGTGCGGGTCTTAAGGAAGTCTCCGACGACCCACGAGGTCACGGCCGGCTGTTCGCTGCCATCTGTCACGATGACCGCCGTGCGAACTGGGTTGCCCCACTTAGCCAGCTCAGCGTCACCGTAAGCTTGTAGTTCACCGATGGACTGCACATCGCTGTGGTTGATCTGGTCCTCACGCACCACGTAGTTGAGCTGGGAGTTTACGTCGTTCGACTGGGCCTTCTTGTTTCCCTCGGTGCCACTGCCCGAACCCTGTGCATAGATGCGGTTCTTCAGGTTGGTCGCGTCGACCGGTGCTTCCGGGATCTCGTTGATGTTTCCTGGGTAATCGAAGACGATGTCCGGGCGGGTCTTGCCGAGCTTTGCCAGGAGGTAGAACTTCTTATCCGGGGTGAAGTAGAAGTCGAAGCCATACGTCTCGCTGCCGTCCTTGATGGCATCGCTCACGCGCATCGCGTCGAAGCTCTTGTCGATCGAGGCGAGCGTGTCGATGCTGCCGATCGTAATGCCAAAGTCTCGGTTGGTACCGGTCTGGGCCTCGGTAATGAGTGTGCTGAAGATGCTGCCAATCGGGGTGCCAACGAAGGAGCGGGACGGCTCATCGGTCTTGTTGGTGAAGCGATCCATAAGCAGGGTCAGGAAGCCAACCGCTCGGACGGTGTAGACCTGCACCGAGGACGAGATGCGTGGCGTCATGTAGACGATCTTTCCGCCGCAGAGGTAGCCGCCCTTGCGCTTGATGCGGACCTCAGTATGACCAGGGATTATCAGGCGGTCAGATTCGACGTGGATCAGCTCGGCGTAGCGCTCGAACTCGTTGACGTCGATGTCGAAGCTGATCTCTTCGGGATTATTTCGTGACTGGATAACGTGGATGTTCCTGGCGCGACCAACAAGGTCACCAAGGGCTGTGCCGTCTGGTTCGTAGAGTTCTATGTGGTAGGGGCTGTCTTGCACATCACCTCCTTTTAGATGCCGATGTAGGCCGGGTAGAACGTCGGCTCCATCGTGCCGGTGTCGCTCGTGCTGTTAGTTGAGAAGCGCAGTGTGTTGTTGTCGGGTGCCAGGCTGAACCAGTTGGAATCGTCCGTCTTAACGTCGTAGAGACTCTGTGAGTCGTTCAGGACGATGGTGTGCTCCTTCATGTCGATGATGACCGTGTCGGTCGCACCGAGCGTTGTGTTGAGCTGGAACAGCGTGGCGCCCTCGACGTAGTTGATCGTCGGGTTCACCAGCGGGCCGCGGAGCGTGATGATCGGCCAGGCGTCAGCGTTACCGCCGTTGACCACCGTGACCACACCACCGGTCGTGGTACCGAACTCGATGGTCGGATCGAACTCGATGGTCGGATCGAAGAGCAGTCCACCTACTGTGACCGGCCTGCCGATCTGACCGCCCGTAGCAAGCGGGTTGCCTGAGATCGTGGCGGCAGGGGCGATGAACTGGATGAGGAACGGCGAGGTTCTGTTCTGGTCTACGCCGAGCTGGGCGATCTGAACGTAGGCATCGACAAAGTACGTCGCGCCATCGACGGTAGTAACGGTGATCCTCTTGGCCAGGGGTCGGCCACTTGAGTCACGCCTGATGGCGCAGACGGTGAGAAGGAGCTGTCGGTTCGCTAGAAGCTCGGTGCTACTGCTACCGCGGATGAGGCCCCGAAGCTCGATGCCCCTCTGCCCGAGGTTTTGCGACGACAGCCGGCCGCCGTCCTCGCCCGCGTTGTCGAAGGTGTTCAAGCGGTACTGCGGGTCGCCCATGCCCTTGAGTCCGCCGTCCTTGGTCAGGGTGAAGCTCACCGGGTTCTCTAGGTCATGGATGACCAGAGCATCGATGGCGACTCGCTTGAACGGACCCATCAGTTGAGCCCCCATGCCAGGCGTGATGCTGCCTGCTGAAGTTGCTGCTCAGTGAGCGATGGGTTGACGAAGGTGTTGTGCATGACGACCTGGACCGACTTGCCCATCCCGGCGGCCGTGTCCGGGGCACTCACGATGCGGCCTGGCTGACTTGGGATGAACAGCTCTCGGCCTTCCTCACCAACGATGTATGGCGTACCGGCTTGAACTGGACCACCACCAGCACGGGCTTGGTAGACACCTTGAGCGGCGGGTACGCCCTGTGTGCCCTGCGCGTTGGCCTTGGCCTTCTGGAGCTGGTTGTCGAGGTTCTGGCCCTGGCCCTGAAGCTTCTCGATGGTGCTGCCGATGCCCTGAAGACGGGTCTCCGAGTTAGTCAGCGCCTTTTGCAGCTCGGACCCCATGGTCCCCGACTTGTCGATCACACCTTGCACTGCGCCGGCTAGGTCGTTAATTGGAGAGATCTGAGCAGAGGAGACAGGGCCGAACTCCGCGATCTTCTTGACGGTGCCGTTCAGCCCATCGGTCAGCGCATCCTGGCTGCTCTTGAGCTGGTCGTTTGCGGACTTCAGCTCGTCGTCGGCCAGCTTTAATTGGCCCTGAGCATCCATCACGCTGAGCGACGCGGTTGCAGACTTGTTCATAGCGTCAGACAAATTGTCCTGATCGACCTTCAAATCGGCAACTGCCTGTTGGTACTGAGGTGAGTTAGATCCGAAGTCGTCGAACGCCCGCTTAACTGCGTCCTGGTGGTCCGCGACGTCCTTCTGCTTGTCGGAGAGGTTCTTAGAAACTGGAGCTAGGGCGTCTTGAGCAATCTTCAGGTCATCGGTGGCCTTCTTGGCGCCCTGCGTAGCTCGGTCGACGCGGCCTTGTGCTAGAGCGAGAAGGTCAGCCTTGCCGCCGGCTGTGGCGTTCGCCTGGGCGTTGTCGTCTACCGACTTGGTGTTGGCGTCGAACATGGCATGAAGCGCCATACCAAGCGTGAAGGCACCACCAGCGGCCAGGCCCCAGAGCCCGAACTTAGAAACGCCGCCGAGGAGACCGCCGCCGAACTTGTCCAACAGCGGAGACGCTGATGCGAGGTTGCCGATGAAGGCGAATAGAGAGCCAGCGCCCGTGGCGATCGGACCGCCGAAGGCCAATACGTCAGCAGTGACGGTCTTGAACGGCTCGTCCAGGTTGTTCAGGAACTTCACGCCGTCAGCTAGCGCTGTGTTGAGCTTGGCCTGTGCCGGAGCCGCCAAGGTACCGGTCGTGATCTTCAGCGCATCCTGAGCTTCCTTAAGGTCCTTGGTAGACTTGATGTACTCGCTCACTGCGCCGATCGTCTTGGCGTTGAGCGTCAGACCTAGCTTGTCGGCCTGGTCTTCCATCTCCTTGATGCCTTTGCTGCCCTGGTTCAGCAGCTTGATCATGTCCTGACCACCTCGACCGAACAGGTCCACCGCGGCGTTGGTTTTCTCGATGCCGTCTGGCATGTTGTGGAAGCGGTCAGAGACGTCGAGCAGGATCTCATTGAATGAACGGTTACTACCGTCAGCGTTCTGCGTAGCGACGTTCAGCTTCTCAAGCGGGTTCGTGGCTGCGGTGAGCTGCGACTGGTAGTCCTTGAGCTGGAGGTTGAGACTGGCGACCTTGTTAGCCGACTCGCCAGTCTTGTCGCCGTGGACCTTGATGTCCTCGGTCAGCTTCTTGATTTCGATCTGCGTGCCCTGGACCTTGTTCTTCAGTTCCTCTTGCTTGAGTGCTGCGTCACTACTGGCGTCACGAGCATCGGCGATGTGCCGGGTGAACATCGTGACCTTCGTGGTGGCATCCTCGTAGGAAACGCCTACGCGCTGAGTGGCGTACAGGAGCCTTGAACTGTCCTCAACGCTCTCGCCAGTCAGCCTGGACAACCCTTTAGCGTTGTTAACCATGCTCACCGTGGCACTGGTGGCTTGTTTTTCGTAGGCAACCAGGCCGGCACCGACACCGATAAGCGCCGCACCACTCGCCTTCATGGCTGCACCGAAGTTTTGACTCATCTTGCTGGTCTTGTCGTTAACCGAAGACGTGTTCTTGTCGACGTTCGTGGCGAGTTTGTCCATACCAGCAGAGACATCCTCTTTCATTTGGATGATGAGCTGGAGTAACTTCGCCTTGCTGTCCATATACCTTTACTATAAATCAAATTACTGAAACGCCAACTACTGAGCGTCGCTGCCTTGGTTGGCCCGCCGCTTGTCGAGCTTTCTGCGCTTGTTTTGGCGCCCAAGTAGGTACTCGACCATCAGTATCTCCTCAAGCGGCTCCTCGGCCATCTCAGCGGCAGTGAGGCCAAACATCTGCCGATACCAAAGCGAAGTGACCGCTTGCCACTCTGGCGTAAAGCGGTCAAGAGGGGTGTCGTGAACAATAATCCCATGCAGGGAGTTCTGTAGCTCTGTGTCTAAACTTGCTGACCGTCTAAAAAACGGGCGGCCGTGAGGAAGAACTCGGTTGGCATTTCGTTGAGATCATCCTTGGTCATAGGTTGGGCGTTGCCATCATTGTCAGGCACGCTGCCCTCTACCCACATCTCTGAGACGAGGTCCTTAATCTTCAGAATGAAATCGTGAAGCTCAGAACCGAGGTGTACGTCGGCGTTGCCCTTCATGGCCTTGAGCTTGGCAGCATCAAGCGTGTCACTGAGTTCCAGGTATTTCTTCGACTCGCTAATGCCGTACGGGCGGAAGCGGACGTAGTAGTCCTTGAGGCTGTCGTCAATAAAGCCAAGCTTGAGGGTCTTGAGTAGCTTCATATCTAGTAGCTCGTGACCAGGTTAGTTAGTACTGCGCCCCAGCTCTTGCCATCGCTCAGGCTGTAGAAACCTTGCAGACCAATGGTTTGCTCAACCATATTGCCAAGGCCCTGGTCTAGGCCCCAGTCCGACAGGCCGACTTTGTAGAAAGTCATGACGAGCTTAGGATTGGCCGCGGTGCCGATAGTCACGTCAGTGTTCTGGATGGTTACCTGCATCACCTGATAGGTGTTATTGAGGTATGCGTCGCGGTGAGTGAGGGAGTCAAACAGCATAGTGAAGTCGCCCTTGATCTCCGACTCTTTGAAGAAGATGTCGTAGGGGTCATTGCTGCCGACTGCCATGTAGTCGTCGAGCGTCTTGGCCCAGCTCAGCTTCATAGAGCGGAGTGGTATGGCTGTAGCGCCAGCCAGACTGGCAACGTCAGCGGCTAACTTCACGGTGACGTGCTTGGCTTTGAACTCGTTCTCAGCAACGTAGCTGACAGTGTTACCGGCTGAGCTGGACGGCTTCTTGGACAAGAACTCAGCGCTAAACTTGATCCAGTCGCCCGTGGCGATGTTTAGCTCAAGGCTCGACAGTGAAGCGAGTGGATAGCGTTCGTCGCGGTTGTTGTCCTTTACCGCGATTGTCGATGTCAGCGGCGTGTTGCTCTGGTTCTGCGTGAAGGTGTGGTCTTTAACGTTGCCAGAAGCGTCGGCATTAGTTGCTGTGCTAGGAGCTGCGCCGGCGGTCAACGCGAGTAGTAGACCGATAAGACGATCGGTTACCTTGCCACTCAATTTGCCCGCGCCGGTGTCCTTAAAGACCTCGGACTCGTTGTATTTGTCGAGCACACCAAGGCCGGACTCGTTCATCTTCTTGTCGGACTTCTGTTTGAAATCGAGCTCAAGCTGTTTGCTCCAGTACGTTGGAGCTACTCCGGTACCTCTGGTTGTTTCCTTGCCCAGTCCGACCGATACTTTTCGTCCACTCTCAGCGCTCATCACCTACCTCTGGCACTTCGGCCTTCTTAGTTTCCTTCTGCTCGGCAACCTCGCGAGCTACCTTGGCCTTGGCCAGACGGACGGCTTCATCGACTGAACGAGCACGTACCACGACAGGACCATCAAGCATGACAGTGTGTGGCTCTAGGAGCCCATTCTCTTGTCGCTTGATTCGTTTAGCTCTGTCAGGATTCATTGCTTTTACTATCGCACATCCACATCCTTTTTTGCAACAGCATGAATAGAGCACACCAGTGTTTTACCGGCTGTTGTATTGACGACGTCCCAAGCAAACGGCACAGCTTCGAGGAAGTCGGCGACGCCATTCAGGTCGATAGACTGATCGAGCGCATCGAGGACGGCATCCAGTAGGTCGAGCATGGTGTTGATAGCGGCTGCCCAGTCCTCCTGGTCGATCGGGTAGTAAACGAAGATGTTCAGACCATAGCCACGCTGGTTCTGGGCCACTGTGATGTACTGGCTCTCAACGCCACCCGGAATGACACAAGCCGCGGGGTAGCCGATGAAGTTGTTTTTAGGAGCCTTGGCCACCTCGGCAAAGGCACCAGATCCACCGAGCTGCACGCCCTGGACCAACGTTGCTGCCGCATCGCGTATGTCTTTGTACCGTCCCATCACCATCCTTCCACTATTCTATTAACTGCCACTTCAAATGCATCACTTACGGCGCTGGCCGAATTGTCGGCAGCTCTCTGCATAAATGGGTTTTGAGTGATGCCCTTTGATTCAACCGAGTCGACAACCGCAGACGGATCAAGCCCTTTGCGCTTGGCCCAGGCCCGCAAACTTGTGCGTTCCTCCCCGCTTAAGCGTCCTGGCGAGCGGCCGTATTCAACGTCATACGCGTACTTCGCGATCGGCGCTACAATCGCTTGATTGTCCGTGACGCGAAGGTAGATTCCTGACCTCAATGCCCCGGTGTCGACAGGCGCCTCTTGCTTAGCGTTGCGCTCGGCGATCGCCCCGGACTTCATCAAGGCGATGTTCAGATGCCTACGAACGCTTTGTTTCGCCGTCTTCAGATACTTACTCAGATCGTCCAGACCGGGGATTGCTAACTCAATATAGCCCGCCATGGCCTAGTTCCCCTTGTCCTCGCCCAGGAGGAGCTGCTTGTGCGGGTGTCGGCCGTAGTTGCGGAGGCGTACGCCCCTCACGTAGAAGGTGCGACTCTCCTGGTCGACGAGCTGGTCACCCTCGCGGATGTCCTGAGCGGAGAGCATGAAGCACTGATGCGTGGCCGCAAACGACGTGTCGAACTGCCTGAGGGCTTCCGGGTCAAGCGGTTCGATCAAGCACGCAATGTCCGTGTAGACCTGCTTGTAGGTCTTCCTGATGCCAGCGGCTGCCGCAGGACGCTTCACAGTGACTCGGTGGGTCATCAAACTGCGCAGGCTCATAGTTGGATGGCCCTGTGCGCGTCGAGGATGCCGAGCTGGTCCGCACCAGCAACCTGGGACATGTTCTTGTAGCTGACTGAGTAGTCCCCGATGGACTCGCTAGAGATGGAGTCGTTGCGGAAGATGCGCGCACAGATCTGGACGCAAGCAAGCGAGATCTCAACCGGAGCCGTGGCACCGTAGGTGTACGTGACTTTGATGTAGTCGAGGAAGGCGTCACGGTAGAACGGTCTAACGTAGGTACCGAGGTATATCCGGCCCGTGATGCTCCACTGATATGTGCTCGGGTCCTGAATGGTGTCGCCAAGCTTGAGCTCGGTGACGGCCGTGACAGGGAAGTTCTTGAGATAGACCTTGGAGCCGACAAAGTCGTGCGGCTCTGCCGTGACCGTGTTCGTGCCCCACTTGCGACCGGTATAAGTCTCGATCCAACCGCTGACTTGAGCTAGCAGGTTGTTCAGATAGTCGTCCCGCGACGTATCGTCCGAGCTGATTTCGAGTTCATTCTTTAGCTGGTCGAGCGTCGCGTATTTCATTGTGTACTGTCCTCACGACTCCCCGGCGGTGCGGGGAGGGAGTGAGATCACTACTTTTTGGCAGCGTCTTCTTTTGGCTTCTCGGCCTTGGCCTTCTCATCAGCGTTGGGAGATCCGGCGTCCTCAGCAGGCTGCTCCAGGTCCTTACCAGTGTGAGGATCGGTTGGCTTGCCACGCTGAGCGTCGAGCAATGCTCGGTGCTCAGCACTGTCTGGATCGAACTGCTCGACCTTGACTGGCAACTGATTGCCCTTTTCGTCGGTCTTGCCAACAGGGTTTAGAAGCAGATCAGCTTCCTTCTTGGTCACCGTGAACACATCACCCTTGTTGTAAGGAGTAATCTGATCGACAGCGACGAGTGTTACATATTCCATGTACTTGTTCCTTTCCTACCTATTTAACTGCCGTCATGTAAGCGAATGATTCGTTCAGGGTTAGCTGGCCGTCCAGGCGCTCACCAACCTTCACAGCAGCACGATGCTTCTCGAAGCTCTGGCCTTCCTGGGTTGATACTTCGCTGAAGACCTGCTCGCGGTCACCGATGTAGTAGTAGCTAGCGTCACCGAAGTACATTTCAGATTCGTTCGTACCACCACCCAAGTTGCCCGGGATATCGTCCTGAACAATGATTGGTCGGCCGAACAAGGTTGGGTTCTCGATGTCATCAACTTCTGGGTGAAGCTGACGGCCGTCTGTCGAGCGCAGGTTGCTAATCAGCTTCACGCGGTCGTCGCGCATGATCCAGACAGCACCGCGGCGGTACTGACGAGGCAGCGTGTAGTAAAGGTTCTTCAGATCTGAGTCAAGAAGGTTTGCACCGGCCTGAGCAACAGTTGCGAAGCTCGCCTTGTAGCCACGAATACCCTTCGGCTGACCTGTGCCGCTACCAACCATGAAGACTGTGTCTTCGGCAAGGCCAAGAGCGCGAGCAAAGATGCGGATCAGCAAGTCCTGTACGGCCTCGTTGATAGCTGCGTCCTGAAGCAACTGACGGCTCTGGCGAGAGATACCGGCTAGCATGTTTGCTGCCAAGGTTACGATGCCGAAGGTTGGGTCGCTTTGCGTGATAGTTGCCAGCTCGGTAGTCCAGTTGACAGAGACGGTGTTGCCTTCAACCGGCAGGTCCATCTTGTCGCTGCTCATCGGGATAACCGTGGCGTAGCGGCGCAAGTAGGCACCCTTGTAGAGCTTCTCGATCAGTTGGTTGCGGAACTCAGTCGGTACGATGTAGCCACCGTTAGCATCGACAGAGTCTGACAGGTCCTTTAGGACCGCTTTGTCGTTGGATCCGAGGGCCGCCAGGAACTTGCCGACGATATGCTTAGCCTGAGGGTCGCCCTTCTCAGCATTGGCAATCTGCTTCAACTTGAGGTTGTCGGAGAAAGCTTTGAGGTCAGGGTGGTCGGCCAGAGCCTTACCAACCGTGTCCTCCATCATTTTTTGTAGGTCTTCTTTGGAGATCTTAGTCATCACCTGCTTCCTTTAGTCTTTAATCTTGCCCATCTTGTAGTCCACTGCGTCGTTGGCTGCGCCGGCCATGAGCGACTTCACTTCGTCGTCGTCCATGCCCTCAATCTCAAGGTCGTCGTCATCCTCGGTGCCACCGCCCGCAGGTTGAATTTCTTCCTCCTCGTTCGGCTTAGCCTCAGGGTCGCCTTCGTCCTCTTGCTTTTGCTCCAGCAGCTTCTTCAGTGGTTCGAGTGTCTTTTGGAAGTCAGCAAGGGTCGAGGTCAGCGTACCGACCTGCTCTTTCAGTTCTTTGACTTCCTGTTCCATACCATCATTAATTACAGAATCATCGTCTGGCGTCAATGACTTTATGAGCTTCTTGGCCTCGCCAATCATGATGCCGCGCTGGCGTTCCGAGAAAGTGCCATCTTCAAAGCCAAGCACGAGGGCTTCAGGGTTAGCCGGTACGGTCACACAGCTCACCTCAAGCAGCTCACACTTGGTGAAGGTGTAGCCGTCTTCCCAGTTCCCGTCGTACTCCAGCGGAATGAATCCAACACTAAAAGCCCGCAGGTAGCCGCTCTTATAGGCGTTATAGATAGAATCAGCGAAGAGCGCATAGTCCGATGGGTGGGATGGGTCGCTGGATAGCTCCTCAATACTCGCATACTTCCCGACGAATGCGAGGTTGCCGTTCTTGATTCCTACCTCGATAGCCTGAGCAACCGGAGGCTCGCTGTAGTTGTGGCCCCATGGGATGACAGGGTTCCTAACGAAGTTGCCCAACTCCCAGCCGGCCTGAACGATCTCATCGCCGTAGCGGTCCTTCGTCATGGTCGAGCCGACGAACTCAATGGTTCGGTTGGCATCGTTCAGCGACTTGACTACGAACGGTATGACCGTGCGGAGCTTCTGGGGCTTGTCGCCCTTCTTGAGGTTTTCCAGTGGTTCCTCAAGCCTGATGGTTTTACCAAAGAGTGTGGCGACACCCTGCTTCGTGTCCGACGGGAGAGCCGTGCGAGTCTTCATTTAGAGATTCCTGCTTAATGATCTTACTTTAGCACTAGAAGACTGAAGGCACTAGTTTTCGCCTGACGAGGCGAGCAATGAGCGTATGACCGTTGGGGTCTGGATGAATGTTGTCGCTGTTCAGCAGAGATAGCGTGTCATGGACGCTGTCGTTCACGAGCGGGAAGAAGCTTGAAATGTCAGCGTAGTAAACGCCTTCGAGCTCGTTCGCGAGTTCTTTGAGCTTGGGGCCGTACTTGTCGTAGGTGTAAACAGTGCCGTAGCCGACCTGATCGGACCGCTTGTAGCTATTGACGAGCAGGATGTCGGGATTCGTTGCAGCTAAAGCGACCCATGCCTTGCGGATGATTGTGTAGACCTGACTCTTGAACGTCGCTGGATCGATGCTGCCACTGAAATCGTTCGAGCTGAGCATGATGAGAACGCAATGGATGTTCAAGGTTGCCGCGCGCGTCCAGATGGTGTCCGCTGCCGCCGTAACGAAGTCAGCGCTTGCTGTACTTCCCTTGCCTGAGTTATAAACGCGGTAGCCAGTCGTGGCGTCTCCGTTGTGGACGTAATAGCCATTGATGATGCAGGCGTTGGTTGCATTAATCTTGACGGTGTGAGAGCCAAGCGCGAGGCCGGTAACTGGGAAAGTTCCGTCGTGGCGGTTGGTTGCACCGCTCGTACTTGGTGTGACCGTTACAGCAGAGCCGCCGTCGACTTGATACGTGAAGGTGCCCTGTCCCGGACCCTGGACGAAGTGGATATCAAAGCCCGTGCAGTTGGTGAGTACGACAGAAATGTTCGAGCCAGCAGGTAACGACCAGGAACCGAGGCCAAGGCCGTCACCATTCAGCGTCGGTGTGCCAGTTCCTCCTGCCGTCCAGGTTCCGTCAGCGGCACGTATGTGCTTGCCACCCACGACAGCCGGATCGTTGAACTCCTTATGCATGAGGGCGCCGAGCTGGTCCGTGTAGCGGTTGTCTAAGCTGCTTGAACCGGTGCCGGCCGTTGTGCTCGACCCAATGATGAGCAGACCAGTCTTGATTGTGTTGGCATTCGCAGCCGCGGCTTGAGCAGTCGTTGGTAGTGGCGAGAGGCGGTTTGGATTGCCATGAGGGCTGACGATGTAGGTGCCGCTGTTTATCGTGCCGTTGTTGCCACTGCCTGAGCTGTCAGTTGCGGTGGTGCCGGTGCGTTCGTCAAAGTGATAGATGAAGAGAGCACCCGACGGGAAGACAGCGTCTCGGAAAATTGAAGTCATCTCGGCTGGAGCAAGCACGCGAGCGTAGAGGAACGCATCGTCGATGATACCGCTGAGGTTACGAGCGGTCGCGTCCCTAGTACCGAGGAAGCTGTGAATTGTAGCGTGCGCATTGCGAGCTGCAGACGCGATCGTAAGGGTGTCTGTGAGCACGCCATTCTTGTAAGCCTTGAAGGTCGACACGCCGTCGAACGTAAACGTCACCCACATCGGGCCGTAACAGTACAGATTGTTGGCCGTGGCCTGGTTGGTCGAGGCGCCACAGAAGATGACAGGTCTTCGATCCGTATTATTCAGACGGATCGAGTAACCCTTGTCCGTCGTGTTGTCATAGCCGTAGGAGAAGAGAGCCCCGTCGTCGGCTAGATCCTTGCGACCGAAATCAACCCACATGCCAACCGTGAACGGTTTGGCACCGTCGAGGTATGTCTTCACTGCAAGGTCGACATTACTGCCGTTACTACCGCTGAGCTGAATCCCATACTTCAGATCATGCGCAGGTAGGCGGCCATCGAGGTCGACATAGCTCTTGGTCGCAACGTCCTGGTCGTTAGTCGGGTTGGTAGCGGCATTCTGCGACCGAGCAAGCTCCTCATAATTCGTATCCCAGGTGAGTACCAGCGTGTACGTGCCGTTGATTGTAGGTGGCGTACCACTGCGGAAGGTTACGTTGCTCGGCCAGGTGAGGTTGAACGTGGTGTTAGTGATTCGCAGGGTCAACATGTCCCCTGGAGCCTTGGGGGCGTTGATGGTCAGTACGGTGTCGGCCGTGACGCTGAGCGTCTGGTAGTTGCCATCGGTAGGGTTGATCGTCTTGGTGCCACTCACGTTGCCGACGTTGAACTTCTTGATCGGGTTAGCCCCGGCGTTGTTGTAGAAAGTGTTGTTAAAGCCGTTCAGGTTGATCGGACCGAAGTTGTTGCTCAGGTCGTTTCCGAAGATGTTGTTCGTGTCGGTCGTTGCATCCATGTTGATACCCACGCCGCCGTTGTTGCGGATGATGTTGCCACTAAGGACGTTATGACCACCGCCAAAGATGTTCACGGCGTCGCTGGTGGCGTTTCTGATGGTGTTGCCGATGAAGACACCATCCGTGATGCGGCTGACGCTCAGGCCGTTCGTACAGCCCGTAGCGTCGACTACGTTGCCCATGACCACCACGCCGCGGCACGTGCTGTTAGTCGTCGAGTTGGTGATGGTTAGATAGCCGCCTTCAATCGTGTTGTTGCTGATGGTCAGGTTGTGGGACTCAGCGGCGCCCGGGAGCGTGGCATTGAGTAGGAAACCAACCTGAGCGACATAGCCGACGCCAGGGTTCTTGATGGTGTTGCCCGTGATGATTGACTCGCGGTGCGGCCACTGCTCTGAGCCGAAGATGACACCGCCGGCGACGTTGTTGTTGGCGAACTTCAAGCGGTAGGCAGCCACCACGTCGATTGCGTTTGTATAGTGAACGCCCTGGGTGGCGTCCTGGTTGATGTAGTTGTCGGTGACGATAAGGTCGCGGACCACAGCACCCGTGCTGTTGAGTGGGCCACCACCGATCAGATCATTGCCGCCCAGGCCCTCGAAGCGATTGCCAGTAATGGTTAGGCGCTGCGTGACGTCCGTACTGCTTGCGTCCGAGAAGATGCCGAAGCCTTTGATGTTGAGCAGGCGGTTATTACGGATCAGCACATCGGACGAGCCACTGTTGAGCGCTACCACTTTGTTAGTCGTCGTGTGTGCTGTGGCGTTGAACTCGAAGCCCTCGATAGTGGCGTTGCTGACGTTTATGCCAACGACGACGCCGTAGCCAGTCTGCAAGTTGAGCTTGACCCCAGCCTCAGCAATGAGCTTCACGTTGCTCTTGAGCTGGATGTCGGCAGCGAACGAGTACGGCAGTGCGGCGAGCCGAAGCAGAACGGTACCGCCGCCGCCATTGCTCACGTCGGTAATGGCAGTGTTCAACGTCGCATAGTCGGTGAGGCCAGCCATCGGCCGGTCAACAGCTATGCCGAAGCCGACGGTTAGTGTGACCGTGCTCGGGCCAGACGGACCTTGGACGCCCACGCTCACGATGTCGACAGTGGTTTCACCTGTGACAACGACGGTGTACTCGACAACGTCGGTGCTCATCAGGTGGTTACCTCTTGGCTAAGGCTCACGATGCCCTGTACGAGCCTGGTGACCTTATTCGAGGCATCAACGAGTTCGAGGTCGTACTTGCCTTCGGTGAACGTCATGGCAGTAGTCGTGACGCTCTTGATGGTCAGCGTTATGGTTCCGACCAGACCACCGAGCGTTAGGACGTTGCCGTTGGCGTCTGCGGCGTTCGTAAGCGACAGGATCGTAGTGCCTGTCGAAGAGTCCTTGATTTTCATGCGGGCCGTATAACCAACAAGCGAAACAGGGCTACCGTTTGCATCCTTCCAGGTAAAAACTCTGGAGAGATCGGCGCCCTGTTCGATAGTGAAGTTGTATTTGCCTGCACTCATGCTTGATCTAATGATAAATCAAGCCTGCTCGATTGCCTAGCAACTACATTGCTGCGGTGCGGGAGACCTCGACAGCCTTGCCGCCAACAACCAAGAACTGCACGAGGAACTTCTTGGCGGTCGTGGTGCCAGTAGCAAGCGTGCCAGTGGTGACGAAGTTCGTACCAAAAGTCAGCGTGAAGCTGCTTGAACCACTGGTCGTGACGAGGAGGAAGAGCGTTTCACCCTCGGTCAGGCCGGTTGCGTTAATAGTCTCGTTTTCGGCTGGTGTCAGGGTGAAGATGCTCGCTAATGCAGCGCTCAATGCTACTGTCGCAGCGGGGGTTAATGCTGCTGCGTCGAGGGTGAGCGGACCTTGGATGCTTCCGCCGTCCATCTTGTTCTTTGTCATAGAAGTGTTCCTTGATTAATAACCCCAATTGTGAATAGCAAGATCGTTTGTGTCAATCCTCAGCTAGCACTGGCAGCATCGTGCAGCGACAACTCACATGTAACGGCGGACCTTGGATGCTCTCGAAGTCCATCTTCAGAGAACCACCGTTGTTGCCGTCCATGACGTCGCCCTTCTTGAAGAACTCGCCGCTCAAGGTGACGACTACGCCGTCCATAGGGCCACAGAACTCACAGACGCGCTCGTCCTTGGCTGTGAACCATTCCTTCGCAGCAACAACACCTGACTGATGCCAGCCTTCTTGTGCGGCGAAGTTGTTAGCCCGGATCGTCTCGGTCCTGGCGATGCGCTCAGCGCGATAGCCCGCGGCCGAGCCGTAGACCTGCTCGACACGTGCGGTCAGCTCGTCCAGGCCCTCGCCGGCTGAGATGCCTTGGCTCAGCGCGGCGCGGAGCTGCTTGTCGGTTTCGTCGTTGACGGACTTGCTGATCTTGTTCGGGCGGTTCTGGATGAACTTCGTGACCCTCGGATCGTTGGCGTCGAAGCCTGTCACGCCAACCAGGAGCATGGCTTCCCTAGCTGCCTCGGTCACGTGGTCGTGGTAGACCGGGCGGAACAGCAGGGCTAGACGCTTGATCTCGCCGTCCAGGTTGAACAGCGGGTCGAGCTTGCGCTGCACGCTCTTCCCCGCGAGCGGTGGGAGCTGCTTGAGGACGTGCGCCTTCTGGGTGTCGAAGAACTGGCGAGCCAACCGCAGGAACTGCGACTGATAGCCGGTGCTCATCCTGATCTGTAGGTCAACCAGCTTGTCGCCGAGGACTTCGCGTTCTTCTACGCTGCTGTAGAGCTGGGTTTTTTTATAGCGTGGACGGCCCCCTTGCCCGTCTGGTCAGCCGGCGGTGTCGTACCGTCCTGCGTCTCTGGTGGGGCTGCGCCCATCGGTATGAGGTTGATCGGTAGGTAGAGCAGGTCGCCACCATCAAGCGGCTCGTCGCCCAACTCCTCGCGGACCTCGTTGATGGTGCGGTAGACGTTGATGCTCGCGGTGCGCTCCTTAAGGATGAACTCTTTGTCCTCTGGTACTGGGTCGGTGAAGCCGATGACGAGCTTGCTGTCGTACTCAGGTGCGAGGTTGTGGTTGATCGCAGCGACTAACTTGGTCATGATCGGCTTGATGACGCGCTTGGTGTGGTTGTACTCCGCGGCGTCCATGTTGGAACGGCCGTCGCCCTCGATGATGCCGAGCATCACGCGGCTGATGCCGAACATGCCGAAGATCTCGTCACGGTTGAACTTCCGACCTTCGAGGAAGTCCATGTCCTTCTGAGTAACGGTCAGGATCTCGGCCTTCAGGCCCTGCTCAAGGATCGCTGTCTTGCCAGCGTTCTCAGCGCCGCTGTAGCCGTCCTGCCACTCGGACTTCATGCGCTCGTGGACCTCTGGGCTTAGCTTCTGGTCGGTCATGAGCATGAGGTCAGGACGGGCAGCGTTCTGGAAGAAGTGCTTGTTCCAGTCAGCGCTGTGCGTGTCGGTGTCGATCGCCCGAGCTGCGGCGCGTACAACGCTCATGCCGCGGGTCATGTCGCTCGGATCGACGAAGCGCAGAACCATGACGTCATCGACGTCCCAGACCGTGTCAGTGCCGTTGATGCGGTAGACCCAGTGGTCTATGAGCTTGCCGGCCTTCGGGTCACCCTTGGGCGTCATCGCGAACGGCATCATCGGCCAGAGCTGGGCTGGCTTACCGAGGCCGTTTCGGATCTTGCCGACGTACGCCTCACCCGTCAGCAACAGGTGAAGGATCAGCATCTCGATAAACTCCTGGCTGCTCTGCACAGGATTCGGCTGGTCCAGGAGGTCGAGCAGGATGTGGTTGTCCAGCTCTTCAAGCACCGGCTTGCCGCCAGTACCCCGCGTCCTCTTCAGTTCACGGACGACCTTCGGGTAGCGCACGAGCTGCTTGTAGACCTTGCCGTTGGTCTGCTTGCCACGGTTGGCGTAGGCGTGCAGGTCGATCTGAGCTACGTCAGTGGAGATGTTGCTGGCAGCGGCGTAGACCCACCCGAGGTAGGCGTTGAGCTGACCGCGCTTAGTGCCGAGCGTCGTACCGAAGAAGCCTGGCGATGTCCTCGCCCATAGCTCATCCAACGTAAGGTTATCGGCGCTCTTCTTGTAGCCGTAGCCTACGAGGAAGCCATTTACTGCGTTTGAGATTGCTTTTTTCAGTGGCATGAGTCGTAAATCATTACTTGACTTTATCGTAACGCAAAAGCGCAAAACACGATAGCTATAACCAGGTGACCTGCGGGATTATTACTTCAGGCGTGTAGAAGCAAAGGATCGTGGCGTCAGCTTCGTCAGGTGAACGGTAGCCGCGCTTCTTATAGTCGTCCTTGCTCTCGACTCTGCGCCGGCCCTTAGTGTCCATCTTCCATAAGCGCGTAGACAGCTCCATGAGCAAGCTGTCGTTCATATCGAGCTGGGTGGTGTCGATGATACTGGCGAGGTAGAACCACGCCTCACTGATGAGATTCGGATACTTGTCTTCGTCCACAGCAGAGGCACCGAAGTTGATCGGCACGACGTTATAGCCGCGCTTCATCATCTCGTCGGTCACACCGCCACCAACGCCAGTGTCGTCAATCTTGATGAGCACCGTCTTGTCGAAGTCCGCGAACACCTCTAGCTTGTCGCACACCTCGGTTGTGCGGAGCTTGGTGTAAATCGCGGTGTCGATAATCTTGAGGCCCTTGCGCTTCTTGAAGACGATCCGGTCGTTGCCCATGCGCGCGATGTCGGCGCCGATCTCGATGGCTCCGGCGGGGTCCACGTCCTTGCGCTCCATAGCGGCTAGGACCTTCGAGCGGCCGATGATTGCGTTGTCTGCTTGGGCTTCAGGCTGACCGAGCCAGACGTGGGCATAGAGATCAAGTGAGGCGGCCTTGTCCGCTTCCATCTCCTCGCGCAGCTCGGCCGGGAACAGACCCTCTTTATCCAGCACATCGAAGTTGACCTTGCGTACATACGTCCTGGCGCGCTCTGTGCGGACGTAGCGCACATACACCGGGTCGAGCTCGTCCCTGCGGTTGAACGTGTAGATAAGCTGGCTGCCCGGCTTACGAATGGTCGGCACGAGGATCTTCAGGCTGTCTTCGCTGATGCTCTGGGCTTCTTCCACCCAAGCGATGTCGATGCCCTCTGTGGACTTAATCTCGGTCGCGTTGTGCTTCAGACCTTTGAATATAAACTCTGTGCCAGTGATCGTGTTGCGGATGGTCTTCTCTGTCACCTCGTAGTCGGTAAAGCCGTACGAGCTGATCAGGTCCTTCAGAAGCTTGTGTACCGAGTCGGCTATGGAGTTCTGTAGCTCGCGCGTGCAGAGGATGCGGAGCTTCTTCTTACGGCCACGTAGAAGGAGCGCCAGGGCAACGTGCTGAGACTTACCGGACCCACGTCCGCCGTAGAAGACGATGTTGCGCCAGGTCTCATTAAACAGCTCCCTAAAGACGCTGAGAAACTTAATCCTGACTGTTGGCTGGGTTTGCATCCCCGACAAACTCCACCAGGGCAACCATAGGCTTGCCGCCTGGACCGCTCAGTTCCTTCTTGTCGGCCCAGCCCTCGTAGTTATTCGTCAGATTGAACTTGGCGCCGTTGCTGGCTGGCGTACCGAGCATCCCTTCCCAGAACTCCTCACAACGCGTCTTAGCTGCCTCTACCGAGTCAAGAAAGTCCTCACGCTCGGAGTAGTTCACAAGCGTCTGACGGGAGATGCCAAGCGACCTAGCGAGGCCGGACATGGTGTAAGGAACCTGTTCGGTAAGACGACGAACCTTAAGCTTCTCAAAGTAGGTCTGACCATCATCGTCTCGCTTGAGTGAACCGTCCTGATCGCGAGCGGGCACCCAATCCTTCACATACTCCCAGTGTGGATCGCAAGATTTGAAGTACAACGCAATGGCCCTCTCCAGCTTCTCGACCGTCTCATACTTGAGTGGACGATGCGCTGGACGCTTTTCTTCAGTTTTATCGACTTCTTCGCTCATTCTGAGCTAATTTAAGCACAAAAACGCTCTATTTTGAATCTTCGCCCAACTTGCGCCACCCGCCCTTATCCTTAATCACAAAGGTCGGACGATCCTGTGAGTTCACATGATACCAGGGGCTCAACATTACAAGCAGTTCGCTCAAGTATGATTTCTCCACAACCAGGATGTGGTAGCGCGATAAGTCTTCGCCAGCAAGGGAAGCTAGCCTTTCCATTTGCGCCATAGCATTCTGAAGCGAGGTCGCAATCGCATGGCTCCCTATACTGACATGCCAGCGCTCTTCCTTATCAAACAGGGCTATCTCATAGAACTTTGGTCGAATACTCATCACTTGCCTTTCATTGATTAGTTTGCGGCGCCCGCCACCCAGAGCGTTAAACTCGGGCGGCGGGCTGCCTGTACGGGCCTAGATCAGGCCCAGCTTGTGAAGTGGCGAGACACAGCCTTGGGGGCACCGTCCGTCTTGCTCGATCACGTCACCGTGCGGGCAGACGAGAAGGCAATCCATGCCCATGTCTTCGTCGTGGATGTCCCAGTCTTCGGGCAGTACCTCGTGCAGCAGCTCGATGAACTCACTCATCTGCGCTCACCACCCGGACCTCATCGACGGCCGTCCAGCGCTGAGCGAGCTGCACGCCGTAGACGTACGCCTCGAACCAGTCGGTGAAGCGTTCCTCGTTGCCGGACCACTCAGGCCGCTCGTTGACCTGGACCTCGACGCGGTACGTCTTGGTGTTGAGGAACAGGTCGATCAGGGCCTGGGGCGCTGTCTTGTCGTCTCCTCGGCCATCCACCGGGCCGACGATGAACGCCGGACCAACGATGTGGTCTTGGCCGCGGAACGCGCTGTTGTGCGCCCACAGGAGCGTCGTAGCGCGTGGGTTGACCGGGAACTCTTCGAGCTTGCCCTCCTCGTTGAAGTACAAGCTCGCCGGCGGTTGGCAGAGGTTGATGACCTCGATGTTGCCACCAACCAAGTCGCGGTAGGCGTTCAGGTCGCGCTTGTCGATCTCCTGGATCCGCACAGGCTCCTTCGGGTCGACCGGGATGACGATTGCTGTGATGCTCATGGTGCACCGCCTCTGAGCCTAAGGACCAGTTCGCTTGACGTGAGGCTCGGTCACGTCAAGCCGCTGGCCCCGAGGGGCTAGGCGATTTTCAGCAGCTCAGGGTTCTCGTAGATATTGCCGATGACTTCAATATTCTTACCGTTGTCATCTGTAATATGCCAAAGGCTCGAACTATCCCAGGTCACGTAGTCGCCGTCTTCGTCCAACGGGTATTCCTCAAGCTCCTTAAACGTCGGATTAAAACAACGTAGTGAGTAGCCACACGTTTCACTAGTGACTTCAGCAAAACCTCCGTAGCTTGTGTTCCCGTAACCGACCTTATCCTTAGCAATTTTCAGGATGTCTCCTTGAAATACCTCCACACCGTTCTTGTCTTTGAGGCCGGTGTATTGCATGAACACCAGCCACTCGTGATGCCGCTCCTTCTGGAGCGTGAGTGTCCGATATGGCGCGTCTGGGCGCATGACGTCGTTAGGGAAAGCCGTCGAGGCACCTATATCAAATGCCCAACGACCATGCTTCTTGTCCCACGCTCTAAACTTAATTTCTCGCATCACCTCTTCTCCTGTTTAGTGGGTTGAGTTAGGGCAAGGATGATTTTGTTTATCCGCCTGAGTGAGCGTTGGGATTCCTCGTCAACCTTCGCGAGTTCCAGTCCCTTGATCTTTCCGTCCCGCTTTGCAGCCTCTAGTTGGATGAGGATGAAGTCGGCCATGATGCCTAACCAGTGCTCACCACCACGTACACCCCAGTGATCGAAGTAGAGCCCGTGAAGCTGTTCAACTAGCTCTTCCTTGGCGGTCATGCTTGCTTGCCCTGCTCACGCTCGACCTTAGGGCGTCGGCTGATGCGTCCGCCCTTCATGCCAGCCAAACGCGCCAACTCGCGGTTAGCAGCGAAGCCACCAGTGGTGCCGTTCTTGCCGCCCTTGGCTCCGATCTTCTTGTAGAAGTCCGGGCCGTGCTTCTTGCGGTTAGTCTCTGCGGCCTTCTTGCCGCCCTCTAGTGTGCCCGGCATCTACTCGTCCTCCCCGAGCTTCTTAATTGTCGAGGATGCGCTAGGCCAGAGGATCAGACCGATCAAGGCGAAGGCCAGCACTGGAGCCCATACAGGGAACCAGACCATGGCCCAAGACCAGTTGATCTGTCCTGTCAGTTGGAGCGTTGCAAGGACCGCGGTTGCGCCGACACATGTGCCGATGATCGATCCAATTAATATGTAAGTTTGTCTCATAGAACCTTTCTGCCGCGCCTAGGCGCGAGCTGTCTTAACTTTGATTCGATACGTCTTGGACTGCCACTTCGACTTGACTCGTATGCGGTGCCAGATCCCCTTCATCATGATCTGCTCGTTCGTGAGCTTGACTTCACCGTTCTCATCGAAGGCGCTGTGCTCCAGCTCGATGTTGTTCTCTTGGAATAAGGGATCACGCCTGGGCCGCTTACTTGGCTTAAACATCGCTACAGATCCTCGGCTTCCTTGCGCTGCTCAGCGCGCAGTTCGTTACGTGTTATCCGGTCACGGTTGGTGGGAGCGTCTTCGTAGCGCTCGTCAGGGCCGATAACCGTGCCGAGCACGAGCTGCTGGATCTGTTGCTTAGCGACTGCTTCCAACGAGGCGTCCAGCGTCACCTTTAGCGGCGAGGAAGCCTTGCCACCGGACCGAACAACCAGGCTGCGAAGAATGTTGTCTAGGGTGCTCATGCGTTGCCCCCATCCATGCGCTGACCGTCAATCTTGGCCTGTAGCTCTTTGATTAGCTCGCTAGCCTTGGTCTTGGTGGTCGCCTGGGCGCGTATCTTCTGGCGCTTTCCCTGGTTCTCATCGCCTGGAAGTATCTGGTGCAACATGCCCTGAATCGCGCTCATCTGAACGTCCGTCGCCGGCTCTGGTCTATTAGCTGCGGCGGATGGCTTGTGGTTCTTCTTCTCAGGCGAGCCGATCTGGCTCTCTAGCTCGTCCTTGCTCCAGAGGTCAAGGGCAACACCGAATCGCATGGCAGCGTTGCGGAGGGCATCACCGATGCGCTCTTTGGCGTTCGCCCCGTCACCCACACCTATCCTGGTCACGCCAAGGACGGTGAGCTTTATCCAGAGGTTACCGTCTGAGTCAGCCGCAGGCAGGCCGTTAATATCGGTAGCCATGGGTTCCCATGACCAGCCCGGATCAACAGACAACAGGCGGTCAGTGACGGCAGCGTGGCCAACGTAGTCGAGCTTCATTCCTCCCTTCGGGATGGTGCCAATAGCTTCCTTTGGGAACGCCTTGCGTAGCTCCTCCCATTTCTTAGTATCGGTCTGATTTGTTTCCTTCATAGGTTTACCGTTGTACGGCCTCCTTGTGGACTAGTTGGTGGACTCTGAAAGTCGCTACCTTTCCCGAGGACGAACGCCAACTCATACGGCTGTGTCAGCCGCGTAGCATCCGCGACACTCATCTCACCGCGGCGATAGCTAAGTCGCAGCCTTTGAAGCCGGAGTGCTCGCAGTCCTCTTTTCACCACTTCTTCGGTGACGACTTCCATCTGTTCTTTGGTCTTGGCAAATGATGCTGGACGGACCGAGTAGTTCCTGTTACCAATGCGTCGTTGTGATCTCATCATGTGTAACCTGTTTAGATCCCGTACGCCTGGAAGGCTGCTGTCGCCTCCAAAACCGCTACGGCTACTATTGCGACGAGTGCAAACCCGCTCCAGCCGAGGACAAGCCTGGTAGCTCGTTTCCTCTGCTCTAGCCGGCGCAGATCGCGGTGAGTCGCAGCCCTTGCCAGACTTACTCTGACCACCGATGGGCTAGCTCCTCTCTGCCAAAAGTTGAAAATATGCTGCACGAAACCTCCATTCGTATTTAATGCCTTGGGAGTTCACCTGGGTGCTGTCGATCCTAGCCTTAGCTGATCCGCACTTGTCCTGGGTGAATGTACTTATGTTACGCAATTACAAACATAAATGCAATAGCAATATTCGCATTACTAATCGTGCCAGTAGTCAAGGTACTGCTTCAGATGGCATTTAATGCAAGCCTTCACCTTGAACCATGCAGCACCGCCTGTGTACTGGGCCTGATGACCGCCAGGAAGTGTCTTTACGACGTGATCCACCTGGATCTGTTCTTTAAAGAATTGCCACTCGTGCTCGCAGGTATCCTGCGGGTTCGGCTGCTGCACTGGCAACGTAGCCGGCCTTTCAAGTGCTGCTCGGCCTATAATGAGCCCGTACGGCTCAGCTTCACGTTGTTTTCCCATAGGGCCTCCATGTCCCTGCTAACCCCAGCCGGGACTGTTAAATGGTGAAGGAGAGCAACCCTGCAAGCGTAGGCCCCATGCTTGCCTGGCTCGGATGGTTACGGTGTCCAGGCATTAGTATCGCCACTCGGTACGCTGTGTTGGGTCAGTCAGTTGTGCCCTCAGCAGGTCGGCCGTTGCGGAGTAGCAGAGCGGCCACTTGTAGCTGATGACGCAACCTATACGTCTTTTGTTATTCTCGTGAGGATGTACGACCTCACGCTACCCTCCAGATGAAGGGTCTGTAAAACGAAAACAGACCCTCTCGTAAGGGGTCCGTTCGGCTTGATGTTCACCTTTATAATAACAAAGAGTGACCTTTGCGACAAGACCTTTTACGAGGAGTCGCCGCGAGGTTGAACATCAAGCTTTGACTCCCTTTCACAATAAACCACAGCGCTGCAATTGTCCATAATAAAACAGCCGCCCTTGTGTGGCGGGGCGGCTGTACATTTGGAGGATTCGTTTCCGGATACGGAAACAACATATTCTCTTTTGGGGATTGACTGCCCAAAATTCCCAGTTAACAGAAGGTGCTAGCTCCAGCAACGGGGTCTCAAGTCAATGAGTACTGGAGATCTGTCTTTGTTATAAATCAACTGCCCGTTAAAAGCAACAAGCCCTCGGACGTGAAGGCATCCGGGGCTTATTACTGATCACAACAGCCCGAGCTCCTTGCATAAGTGCTCTGGCCCTTCTATTTAACGACAGTCGTCCTGTAAATGCAACAAGCCCAGCGAGGGAGACGCGGGCTTGTCAGTGTGTCGGGCATACTGCGAACTCGACTGGCCTATTTAACAACAACTAGTACTGTAGTGCAAGGATGGTCTTATAGTTGACAGCTTCCATGAATCTCATGGTCTCGTAAGTGCATAAGCCCATAGGTTTGACAGGCTGTCGAGTTGCACACTGTGTGAGTTCTATGGTCTGGCTGGCGCTACCTCTGAACGAACAAAACTAGAACGTCGTCAAATGTACGTTGTGCGACGTTGGGGGTTGGGCAGGCTACTTGACGAATTGCTCTATGAATGGCAACGCAAATTTTCTTAGATCCGGCTGGAAGACGGACAGTACGACCAGGCCGAGAAGTAGGACCGCCACGCTCAATGCAAACGACGTGTTGCCGTAGCCTCGCCAACCGCTGAGCTGATGCCCTGAGTAGAAACGTCGTCTTGCCATAGTCCCTCTATTAAAACTCATCAGCGAAGAACTCGTCCAGCATGTAGACGCGCACCCACTCGGCAGAGTCCTTCGGAACAAGCCTGCTGATGCCGCGCTTGTGGTCGGTGTCCCACACCATGAAGACGAGTAGCGGCCAGGGGTCAAGGCGTGTAGAAGAGAACTCGCGGCCATACTGATCGAGTTTCGGCTTGATGGCGTCAGACCTCGCGTTACGCTGTGCCTCTAGGTAATACTTGCCTCGCCACTGCCTTGCTCTAATGCCGATATCCAGATACATATCGGCACGACCATCACCTACGTGGTACTCAAGCCGGCGCTCGAATATGACAATCAGGCCGGCGCGTTCAAGAAGTTCCAGGCGCACATACACGTCAGCCAGCAGTAGTGAGTGCTCGTTCACCGCACGGACGCCGGGGTTTGGATCGTCCCGACCTACGTGCCACCAGCCCTTCTTGCCCAGCCGGTAGACGCTCGGTGAGTTGCCACCAAGAGGACCGGGCATTCTACGACCGACACGCCTGACGTACTCCTCGCGCGCCAGGCGCTTGAGCGCTCGGTCCATGCTGATGCGGTTCACGTCTGGAAATACCATGTCTTTGATGTGTGCTGAGCTGGCTTGGCTGAGTATTCCGATCAGCTTGATGACCTCCCGGTCACGGGGGGCGAGTTCATGCGTCAGCATGACGAGTCCTCTGTGCTGCGCCGCAGGCCCCAAAACACCTGGTCAACAGCTACTTGACTGCTGGCGTTCCACGGCACTTGCCTAGCACCCCTGGACAGCGGGCGGGTGATCATCTTCTTCATGATCCAATTATCCTCTAAGTTCGATCAAATTAAGAATGTCACCGATCCATGTTTCGACGTAGCGTGTGCTTGCTTCCACGTAGTGCATGGCGTTTCGCAGGCTATCGTGAGCCTCGTGAGCGTTCTGGCTTAGCCCGCTTCGGATGCCAGACTGCTGAAGACGTTCATACGTCTGGCCTCGGCCCGAGTTCGTAACGCCACTAATCGTTCCTGTCACCTCAGACAAGCGACTCTCAAGGTAGTCCAGTGCGCTCCGAAGAGCCGCGACTTCACTGCTGATGCTCTGCACACCATCTGCCGACATCGGTCTTGCTCCCCACTACTCGGCTGCTGATTCTTCTGCCCACGCTTCGCCACCGATCTTCGGCCGGTGACTGGCTCCAACGGGCGGCTTGCGGCGACTCTGAATCTCGGCTTCTACGTCCGCTGCGCTACGCCCATATCGCGCACGGCTCGCCTGGATGGCCCTACTCACGAATCCTGTAGCTGGGAACGGCTCAAACGCCAAGGCCGTCATGGGCGGGCTTACACCGCCGTCCACATCTACGAGACGGGTAATCATCTGCCGGAAGCCGAGCTGCTTGAAGTCGTCCTCGTTTACTTGCTTGCCGAACTCGCGGGCAAAGCTCAGGGCGTCGTCGGCACCACGGTTGAATACCACCTTGTTGACGACGTTGTTCATCACGGCTGACTTCAGTCCGGGACGGGTAAGTTGGTCGAGGCCCTGGTGCGCCAGGTGCATACTCAGCCCAAAGCTGCGGGCCTCGGCTGTCATGGTCTCGAAGGACACGGGCAGGTTCACGAAGCGCCAGAACTCATCCATTGCTAGGATGGCCGGCTGCTTTGGATCGCAGAGACCACGCTTCACGGCGTGCCACAGGCTGTTGAGGAGGAGCGAGCCGAGAAGTGATGCGCTCTCCTCGCCAGTACCATGCAGGTTGACGACGAGGATCTTGCGGCCCTTAAGCACGTCGTCCATATCAAAGCTGCTCTTGGCCTGCCCGATGATGTAGCGGATCTCAGGTCGAGCGTTGAGCTGCCAGATACGAGCACGTAGCGGGTCAAGGTAGCGCTCACGCTCACTTGAACGCATGGCTTCCAAGCTCTTCCAGAAGCTACGGATATACGCGTCGGGTATGCCGTCAGTGACAGCCCTACTCCACGCCCGTTCTTCGTTGGTAGTCGGCCAGAACAACGCCACAAGATCGACGAAGGTGTACGGGCCGCCGAACTCGGTGGTCATTAGCGTCAAGATGCCGTGATACAGCGTCTCTTGCACGCGCACACCATCTGTCGGATACAGGTGCTTGAAGATGGCCTGAAGCTCACTGGCGACGATCTGCGGGCTGCCTCCGCTGAGCACGTTGAAGCCAACCGACTTGGTATCGGTCAGGTTGATGTAGATGACGTCGTCCAGCCGGTCTTCCGGTACGTGATCGAGCATCCCAAGCGCCAGGTCCTCCTTCGGGTCGAGGACCACGATGGGCGCACCGCGGAGTGCGTCCTGAGCCAGCATGTTCAGAAGCAGCGTCGTCTTGCCTGAGCCCGTACGACCAACGATGTGGAAGTGCTTAGTTGATCCCTCAGGTGTTACCGCCAACGGTCGCTCAGCGCCAGGGAAGTTGGACATGGCGACGACTCGACCTTGACGAGGTACAAGCTCACTAGCCGGCAGGTGGCGAGTCTGACCGCGCGGGAGTCCTGGTACGTGCGGGTTGCCAACTGGCCAGGCGATGAGACTTGCCAGCTCAGTCGCCGATAGTTGTGCGGGAAATGCAAGCGGAGCAGACCCCATGCGGATGTTCTGAAGCGTCGTCGCGAAGCCTCTGAGCCTCCGCTTCCTTAGATGGCTTGCATCGCTTCTCGTGCTCGTGAGGATTCTCTCAAGCCGCCTGATGAGGTCGTGCGCTCTTGGGCCAGTGTCCGCCTGTGCTGCGATCCTGAGTACACCCAAGAAGTTCGCCTCGTCCATCTTGCCGCGACGATCGTGAACCTCGTCCCGGTCAGCGTGTGTACGCGGAATAGCTAGCCCTACGTGCTCGGTACGGCTGTAGCTTCTAGCCTGCTCACCGACCACTGGCTTCTTCTCCTTCAGCTTGCCAGTGACGACCCACTGCATGACAACGGACTCATCGTCCTTGAGCGGCTGCATACTGGCGAGCAGGCTTGCGCTGACTGCCTCTGGGCTCGTAATACTGAGGCTTCTATGTGGGTTGTGCTGCCCTAGCTCCACTACGGCATTTAGCTTCTCTGGGAGGTCTCTCGACACCGGCGTTACTACTACGCCTCGGATCGACTGGCGAAGCTGGGACACAATCGACTCAGCGTCCTTACCGTGCATACGCAATCGGTGGGTGATGCCCTGACTTGTCGCTACGACCTCCAGGACCAACGTCGGCACACCGATAAAATGCGGCGGCTTAGAGTAGAGCGGACCAACGATCGTGCTGAGCCACTTGATTACTTCTTCCGCAGACAGTTCGCTTGGAAACGTGATGTTGTATGTTTTAAGACGCCTGTCTCGCCCTCGTTGGTCGTCCATTCGAATCCCCGCCACTCCAAAGATGAGTACTGCTGCTATGGGTAGAAGATGCAAGAGGGCGGGGATCATTGAGGTTATTTTCTCACACTCGCTGATCCCCGCCCCTGACAAACCATTTTGAGCATGTCCTCAAAATGGTTCACGCCATCGCGGCCCGGTACTGCTCCATGATGGCCTCGGGGATGCGACCTTTGGGATTTACTTCCACCCCGTTCTCGGCGCACCAGGCGCGCACCTTGGCCGTCTCGCTCTCGCCGTTGGTTCCGTTGGCCTTGACCGTGCCGGCCTTGAAGAACGGCTCCAGGAACGCGCTGAGCTTGCCGTAGTTGCCTTCGCCCAGGTCGACCGTGACCGCCACTCCGTCGAGCACGAGCTTGTGAGTCTCCGCGCCCTTGGTGCCATCCAGGTCATCCACCTTGTAGGTTTGGACTGCCATGATTGATAAACTCCCTCCGTGAATCCCCCATGCGATAACAGGGGTAGATTCGTTGAATCTGATAAAGTTGGGGTTTGCTCGCTGAAAACTTGGTGGGCGGTTTATCGCCGCAACAGGTGCAGCGCCTCGATCAGTTCGTTCAGCTCTTTGGTTCCGACCATCGCCCGGAACTTGGCTCGACTTACGGGTTGCGCCCGAGCTGCGATGTACTTCGCGAGTGGCAGAGCCGACTGAAGCAGCATTGCCAAGATGGTGAACATCTTCTCTGCTCCACGGCCGAGTGGTTGGTTTGCCATGAATTGCCTTTCTGTTAATATTGGAGGTAGATACGTTGCTGCAAATGTGTCTTAGGAGCTACGCCCCCTATGCTGACTAGGCGATTAAAACCCCCGATTTCGGGGGTTTTAGTTTTACCTCCTGAACCCCCTGAAGATGACCGCATAGATTGCGCCGAGTACCACGACGGCGAAGATGATCCCGAGCATCGGCTCTATCAGCCACCACACCAGCCGTGCGCCGAGTGCGAGGACCAGCAGCAGGATGGCGGCGGCGTAGACCTTCGCCATCCCACCGCTGAACCTCGTTGGGTAGTCCGATTTCACTTGCTCGCCGCGACGTGCTTGGCGATCTCGGCCGCGATAGCCGCCTGGATCTGCGAGCTGATGTCGGCCACCTGCTCCTTGGACTTCTCCTCGGCCTGGCGAACCTGCCGCCGCTCCTGGCTCCGGCGCTGACGACGCTCCGTCTTCTCCGAGCCGAACCACTTGCCCAGGAACTCACAGACCCAGCAGAAGACCAGGAAGCCGAACAACGCCAGAACCGCGATGTTGGCCCACATGAGCACGTGAACCTCGTGCTGCAACTGCTCCACTTTGATTTCCCCTAACCGAAGGCCCGGCCGTACCGGGTGATGACGTTCGCCATCTCGATGCCACCGGCCGTGGCGAGCATGGCGTAGACCTCAGCGCCGTCCGGCGCTAGACGCTCGGCTTCACGCTTGAGCATCTGGACCCTCATGAACTCCAGAGTTGCGTGACCGGTCAGCCGAGCGATGCTGCTGTTGACCTCCTCGGCGAGCTGCGCGCCGAGGGTCGCGTTCCGTAGAGCGACGCCCTGCTCCCGCTCCAACTTCCTGGTAGTCACCGGCTGAGCGCTGGGGCGCTTGATGATGTCGCCCACCCTGACCACCTCCTTCTGTTGAACGCTCCGTACCAACCTTCATCCATGTGAAGGTTGGCCACCAACGTACAACAGCGTGAACCTCGGCCGCAAGCCCAAGCTTCAACTCGTGGTAGGTTGGCTTCCGTGACAGAACCACCACCAGATGCGCCGGCCGAACATGGGCCTTGGGTTGAGCTACCGGGCGGCGCTAAAGCACGTCGTCTGTCACCACGTGAGCAGTCCGGCGCTACGAAGCGGATGCGGACACAGCTCGCGCTGATTAGGGCAGCACGGGAAGAGTTCACCGAGAAGGGTTGGAACGGCACGCGCGTCGAGGACGTAGCGAGGCGAGCCGATTGCAGCGTGAAGACGCTCTACAACCACTTCAAGACCAAACACGAGCTGATCGCCCGCGTCTTCGGCGGCGTGTTGACCGTCATCATCGAGGACGGTCAGCGCGTGCTGAACGAGACCGAGGACGTGACAAAGACGATCGAGTGGATGCTGAGCAAGCTTGTAGAAACGTCGATCCGGCGTCGGAACATCACAGCGGCGATGGTGGCCGCCATGCTTGAGCAACCCCTGATCTACCCAGAGGTCGACCACACTCCAGGAGCCAAGCTGCCGGAAGACTACGGCGCTGCGATCATCGTGGCTGCACTGTCCGACCTGATCGAGCTGGGACAGGAAGACGGGTTGTTCAACGCTGACCTGCCGGCCTTCCAGGTAGCGAGCTATCACGTCATTGGGACGCTGCTGCTGATCGCCATGCAACCCGACATGGCGACCGAAGAGGTTCAGAAGATCGCGCTCAGTCAGTTGATGCCCGCGCTTACAAGTTCTCCAGGCCCTCACGAACCTGCTTCAGCAGAGCCAGATCGTTCATGACCTGCACGGGCTCGGCTGGCTGGCGGTTCGGTACACGGCGCGGAAGGCCGGCTGACGTGGTCGCGTGTAGATCACGCCAGACTGCTTTGCCGCCGCCGCGCAGGTAGTAGTACTGCCAACCCTCTGCGGGCTTCTCGTCGCCCTGGTCGACAACCTCAACGATGAGACGGCCGTCTTCGAGGAGCACGAGCCGTGCCTGTATGTAGGTCAGGGCAACGTCGTCCGTCAGCTTCGGCATGTCGCCAGGGATACCGGTGCTCTCGACGGCCATGGTGATCAGCTCATCCATGATGAGGCTCGCGGCCTCAGTGAGATGCCCGATCTTCCAGTCCCTGAGCGTCACGTAAACCAGCGAGCGAGCACAGGTGACGGCGGTTGGG
>FTKL01512876.1_pt1 | contig 38598 bp, 34 predicted proteins | sample 2434061 | NCBI WGS metagenome assembly FTKL01 (sample SAMEA3914816, study PRJEB12502) | metagenome | biome: forest; material: soil | place: USA | collected 2011-09-16 | depth 0.3 m
GTCGCGGCGACGATCGCGTCGCCGGCCACCTCGACCCGCAGCTCCATGCCCTCGACTCCGGGGACCAGCAGGCCTCCGAGATCCACCCGGCCCTCTTCGGGCTGTTCCAGCTCGGAGTGGTCCCAGGGACCGTCCGGGCGGGGGGCCGGCGGCAGGCCGACCCGCTCCGCCGGGTCCAGCTCGGAAACGTTCTCGCTCTCGGAGTCGGCGGAACCTTCGACGTCATCGGCCGTCTCGTCGGCGCTGATGGCGTCGTCGGCGAGCTGCTCGACAGCGTCCTCGCTCTTCTGGCGACGACGGAACACGGTCACTGTCCTTCCCGGTTCAAGACCGACACGAATACCTGCTCGGCCGCGGGCAGCCTAGACCGCCGCATGGCCACCGGTCGACCCGAACCCGCCCTCGGCGCGTGCCGAGCCCGGCAGCTCGGCCACCTCGTGGAAGCGGGCCTTCTCGACCTGCTGGATCACCAGCTGGGCGATTCGGTCCCCACGACGGAAGCTGACCCCCTCGCGCGGGTCCAGATTGACGACGATCACCTTGATCTCCCCACGGTACCCGGCATCGACCGTCCCTGGGGCGTTCACAAGGGCAACTCCGCAACGAGCTGCGAGCCCCGAACGCGGGTGCACGAACGCCGCGTAGCCGTCCGGGAGCGCAATGGCGACGCCGGTCGGCAGGACGGTCCGCTCACCGGGGGCCAGCTCCGCGTCGACGGTGGTGCGCAGGTCGGCTCCGGCGTCTCCGGGCTGCGCGTACGCGGGCAGGGGCAGCTCGGGGTCGATTCGCCTGATCAGAACGTCTACCGGCGGGCGGGCGGTGGTACTCACGGGTTCACCTCAAAGGCTCGGGCGCGCTTGAACACATCAGGGTCGTCCAGGGCCTTCTTGATGTCCTCGGGACGACCGTGCTGGGTGAAGTGTTCCAGCTTCACCTGGATGAAGAGCGCCTGCGCCTTGATCGCCACGGGTCCGTCGGGGCCGCCGATCCGGCCCTCCGCGGCGCTGTAGATCTTTCGGCCGTGGACGCCGGTGACCCAGGCGTGGATGTACAGGACCGAGTCGACCGGCACCGGACGGACGAAGTCCGTCTCCAGTCGGCCGGTGACGGCGGCGCTGTGCAGCAGCCAGTTCAGCGACCCCAGGGTCTCGTCCATGGCGGTCGTCAGCAGGCCGCCGTGGGCCAGGCCCGGGCCGCCCTGGTGGGCCGCGCCGACGGTGAACTCGGAGGTGACGTCCAGCCCCTCGCCGGCCACCACGGTCATCCTGAGCCCGGCGGGGGCCTGCGGCCCGCAGCCGAAGCAGTGCTCGTAGTGCGGGCCCAGCACTGCGCCGGGCGCCGGGGCCTCGGGCGCCCGGGGCGGGAGCACCGCGGCCGGGGGCGGCGTGGTCGGGGAGAGCGGCGCGAGCTGGGCGGCGGGGCGCTCGACGGGCTGCTCCGAGCCCGTCGAGGCCGGCTGGAAGGCTATGGATCCGGTCACGCGCGCCACCCTACCCATCAGTAGGAACGGATGCGCCGGGGGCGGCCGTCGGCACGGGCCGGTGCGGCGCCCACAATGGAGGCATGTACGACGAACGCCTTACCGCTCCCCGCATCTGGTGGCTCCTGCCCGTCGCGCTCGGGCTGACGCTCGCGCTGATCCTGCTGCGGATCAGTGCGGTCGCCTCGCTGATCGGGCTGGTGGTCGGTATCGCCGCCGGCGCGGCCGCGGTCAGCAGCTACGGCTCCGCCCGGATCCGGGTGGTGCAGGGCTCGCTGGTGGCCGGACAGGCCAGGATCCCGGTCGAGGCGCTCGGCGAGGCGCACCCGCTGACTCCCGTCGAGGCGGTGGCCTGGCGCGGTGTGAAGGCCGATCCACGGGCGTTCATGCTGCTGCGCAGCTACGTGCCGACGGCCCTGCGGGTCGAGGTGACCGATCCGGCCGACCCAACACCGTACCTGTACCTGTCGACCCGCTCTCCCGACCGGCTGGCGGCGGCGCTGGCCGAGGCCCGGCGGCGGACCGCCTGAGGCGGCCGCTCCGGCCGGTGCGGCCGAGGAAACGGAGAAACGGAGGAGGGACGGTTCCGCTCGGTGCGGGACCGTCCCTCCTTTTCCGGTACTCCCGGTACTGCGGGTGGTGCTGTCACTGCGGGTACTGCCGGTGCTGCGGGTGCTGCGGGTACTTCACGTACTGCTGTCACTGCGGGTACTGCGGTGTTCTGCAGGACCAGCCTGCCGGTGCGGCCGTCAGGACGGCCGCCGGATCTGCCTCCGGCCCCGCTGCCCGGGGCCGGACGGGGCGGTGTGCCGAGCCCACGGAGTCCGTGGGGCCCGGGCCCTGACCGCCCGGTGCTCAGGCGCCGCAGTCCCGGCAGATCGGGTTGCCGTTCTTCTCGCTGTAAAGCTGGCTGCGGTGGTGCACCAGGAAGCAGCTCATGCAGGTGAACTCGTCGGCCTGGCGCGGGAGCACCCGGACGGACAGTTCTTCGTTCGAGAGGTCGGCGCCCGGGAGCTCCAGGCCCTCTGCCGCCTCGAACTCGTCGACGTCGACCGAGCTGGTCGACTTCTCGTTCCGACGAGCCTTGAGTTCCTCGATGCTGTCCTCGTTGAGGTCGTCATCGGTCTTGCGTGGGGTGTCGTAGTCCGTTGCCATTTTTTCGCTCTCCCCCTCCGGGTGTCTGCTGTTGTGTGCGGTATCTCCAGCGCACGTAACGCACGGGGGGTCGGTCTTGTGCCCGACCCGAGGGCGAGATTTTGCCTTACTTCAAGCCCTGTTACTCAATCGACACTCAGCCGGGAGCCCGTTGGGGTGATCCAACCGGGCTCGGGCCACCTTACGCAGGGCCATCACCGACGGGCTACCGACCCCTACGGGCGAGTACCCACAGTGATCAGCCGGCGGGCGAGCCTCCGCCCATTCCTTTGCCCACCTGGGAAGACCCTTAACCCCTCCCGGGGGGCCGAGACTGCGGACCGATCACGGACGGCAACCGGTGTGCCGTGCGTCATGATCACCCTACGGGGTCGCCCGATCGTGTGGCGCGACCGGGTGTGACGTTGCTCACGTTGCGAATCTTTCGGGTAAATTCCGGAAAATCCACCCACCTCAGAGGCTGCCGGAGGCGACGGAGGCGACCCTACTTCCTCGCCGCCTCGGCCTTCTTCTCCGCGTTGGCGGCGCGGCGGGCCAGCAGGGCGGCCTGGCGCTCGTCGAACTTGGTGGCCTGGGCGTCGAGCCCGTCGAGGAAGAGCCCGAGCTCCTGCTGGGCCTGCAGGCCCTCCGGGCCCAGGCCGCCGATCTCCATGACCTTGAGGTGGCGCAGCACCGGCTGCAGCACGTCGTCGTGGTGGATCCGGAGGTTGTAGATGCCGCCGATGGCGATCTGGGCGGCGGAGCGCTCGAACCCGGGCATGCCGTGGCCGGGCATCCGGAAGTCGATCACGACGTCGGCGATGGCGCGCATGGCCTGGTCGGGCGCGATCTCCAGGGCCGCCTTCAGCAGGTTGCGGTAGAAGACCATGTGCAGGTTCTCGTCGTTGGCGATCTTCGCCAGCAGCTGCTCGCAGAGCGGGTCGCCGGAGAAGTGGCCGGTGTTGCGGTGCGAGATGCGGGTGGCGAGCTCCTGGAAGGCCACGTACGCGACCGAGTGCAGCATGCTGTGCGAGTTGTCGGACTCGAAGCCCTCCGCCATGTGCATCATCCGCGCCCGCTCCAGCTCCACCGGGTCCACGGCCCGGGTGGTCAGCAGGTAGTCGCGCAGCGCTATGCCGTGCCGGCCCTCCTCGGCGGTCCAGCGGTGCACCCAGGTGCCCCAGGCGCCCTCACGGCCGAACATGGTGGCGATCTCGTGGTGGTAGCTGGGGAGGTTGTCCTCGGTCAGCAGGTTCACCACCAGCGACACCCGGCCGAGCGGGGTCACCTTGGACTGCTCCAGCGCCCACGCCTCGCCGCCGAGCACGCCGTCGAAGTCGCGGCCCTGGCTCCACGGGACGAACTCGTGCGGCATCCACTCCTTGGCGACCTTCAGGTGGCGGTTGAGCTCGGTCTCGACCACCTCTTCGAGGGCGAGGATCAGACGTGCGTCGGTCCAGGCGGTCGAACCGGTCGATGCGGTGCGCTGCACGGGGGCGATGGTCACGGCTCTTGCTCCTGGGGGACGGGAACGCTGAGGGTTACTGACGGGCAGACCTACGGATGCGTAGGTTACGACACCGTAAGTTGCCCGGACCGGAAATGACAAGCCGCCCCGGCCAGCACTTATGTCGTTCTGACACGGCTGGCGGGGCGGCTCGGGATGGTCCGCGCACGGAGCGGAAATCCGGAAAGCGGGTGTACGGGCGCGTACCGGCCCGGGAGGACGATCAGGCGCCGGGGATGCGTACCCGCATCGTGAGGCCGCCACCGGCGCGCGGAGTGGCCTCGATGACACCACCGTGCGCCCGGACGACCGAGCGGACGATGGACAGGCCCAGACCGACGCCCTTGTCACTGCGCGTGCGGTCCGCCCCCTTGACCCGCCGGAACGGCTCGAAGATGTGCTCCAGCTCGTAGCCGGGAACCACCGGCCCGGTGTTGCTCACCACCAGCTCCCCGCCCCCGCCGGGGCCGGTCGCGGTCGAGATCTCCACCCAGCCGTCGGCCAGGTTGTAGCGCACCGCGTTCTGGATCAGGTTCAGCGCGATCCGCTCCAGCAGCACGCCGTTGCCCGACACCGTGGTCGGCGCCAGCGAGGCCCGCAGCTCCACCTCCCTGCGGGACGCCTCCGGCCGGATCTGCTCCAGCGCGCGGGTGGCCACCTCGGAGAGCTCGACCGGGCGGCGGTCGACCAGCTCGTTGTCGCTGCGGGCCAGCAGCAGCAGGCCCTCGACCAGCTGCTCGCTGCGTTCGTTGGTGGCCAGCAGGGTCTTGCCGAGCTGCTGGAGGTCGGTGGACGCCGCCGGGTCGGACAGCTGGACCTCCAGCAGCGTCCGGTTGATCGCCAGCGGGGTACGCAGCTCGTGCGAGGCGTTCGCGACGAACTTGCGTTGCGAGTCGAAGGAGCGGTCCAGCCGGTCGAGCATGTCGTCGAAGGTGTCGGCGAGCTCCTTGAGCTCGTCGTCCGGCCCGTCCAGCTCGATCCGGCGGTGCAGGTCGGAGCTGGCCACCTCGCGGGCGGTCCGGGTGATCCGGCCCAGCGGGCTGAGCACCCGGCCGGCCATCGTGTAGCCGGCCATGAAGGCGATCACGGCGAGGCAGACCAGCACGGTGAGGGACTTGCGGAGCAGGGTGTTCAGCGCGGTGTTGGCGCGGGTGTCCTGGTACTGCGCGAGCACCTGGTTGGCCTGCTCGGAGGTCATCGGCGTGCCGTTGAGCTTCACCCCGCCGGGGCCGAAGTCGAAGACCGGCAGCTGGACGTCGTGGAAGGCCTGCCGGACGAAGAAGTACATCAGCATCAGCAGCACCACCCCGGCCATCAGGAACATGCCGCCGTACAGCAGGGTGAGCCGCATCCGGATGGTCGGCCGGAACGGCATCCAGGCGAGCAGGCCGTCACCCGGGGTGTAGGTCTCCGGCCGGGGCAGCAGCTTCGGCGGGCGCGGGGGCTGTGCGGGGCGGGGCGGCACGGTGCGCGGGCCTCCGGCGGGCACGCCGGAGGGCCCGCCGGCCGGGGGCGGGGCGGTCATGGTGGTCCTCTCAGGGGGTGAGGGCGCAGCGGGCGGGGCGGACCGGGTCAGATCCGGTAGCCGGAGCCCGGGACGGTGATGATGACGGCCGGGTCGCCGAGCTTGCGGCGCAGCGTCATGACGGTGACCCGGACGACGTTGGTGAACGGGTCGGTGTGCTCGTCCCAGGCCTTCTCCAGCAGCTGCTCGGCCGAGACGACCGCACCGCCGGCCCGCATCAGGACCTCCAGGACCGCGAACTCCTTGGGCGCGAGCTGGACGGGCTTGCCGTCGCGGATGACCTCGCGGCGGCCGGGGTCGAGCGAGATGCCGGCGCGCTCCAGCACCGGCGGCAGCGGGACGGTCGCACGGCGGCCCAGGGCCCGTACGCGGGCGACGAGTTCGCTGAAGGCGAACGGCTTGGGGAGGTAGTCGTCGGCGCCGATCTCCAGGCCCTCGACCCGGTCGCTGATGTCGCCGGAGGCGGTCAGCATGATCACCCGGGTGGCGAGGCCCTGCTCGACCACGCTGCGGCAGACGTCGTCGCCGTGCACCAGCGGGAGGTCGCGGTCGAGGACGACCACGTCGTAGTCGTTCACCGCGATCCGCTGGAGGGCGGCCTCCCCGTCGTAGACCACGTCGACGGCCATGGCCTCGCGGCGCAGGCCGGTGGCGACGGCCTCGGCGAGCAACTGCTCGTCCTCGACGACGAGTACCCGCACGATGGTTGTCCCTTCTCCAGGCACCCGGCCCACTGTGGACGGCCCTCGCGGGCCGGTCCGCGAAACGCGGGCCCGGAAGTCCACCGGGAGCGGACGCACGACTCCGACGGTGCCTCCATCCTGCCTGGTGAGCCGGTAAAGCAGGAGTAAGCAGCGGCTGGACCGAAGGAGCCGCTCCGTTTGGACTGTGACGCGGGCAACTTTCTCGGCCGATGAGGTTTCCCCGCGCGGGGGGTGGGGAGGACACGTTCACACCCGCGATCTGGCTGTTGGCCGGTCGCACCCACCCGCCGTGCGTTCATCCGCACCGGCCTGGGGCTGGGACGTCACCGGGAGCGGCCGAAGGCCGTCTCCGCGCCCGACCGGAGATTCAGCACCGGCCCACGGACGCTTTCGTTGGCACCCGACCCACCGCCGGGGAACGCGCGACCGTGCACGTCCGACACAGTAAGGGGGCCCGTATGGACGCCTTCACCGCCGGAATCCTGCAGCGCATACAGAACGCCGAGCAGGATCTGCACCGCGCAATCGAGTCCGGGGACGAGTTCCTCGCCGAGGTGGAACAGTCCGAGCTGGAGGACCTCCGCCGGCTCGCAGCCGACCACGGCGTCGACACGGTGCTGGAGCGGCACCGCGCCGCTGCCTGACACCGCTGCCCGACACCGCCACCGACCTGATCCGTAGCGGTCCGCGAAACCCAAGCCCTGGTACCTGCGTACCAGGGCTCTTCGCTGTGCCCTCCCGCATCGCCGGCCGGTCTCAGTCGTGCCAGGCGCCGAGTTCCTCCAGGCGGGCCTGGAGCGGCTCAAAGACTCCGGGGGGCGCGGTGACCGTCAGGCCGCCGTCCGCCGCGAGCCCGGGGCGGCCGCCGCAGAGCGCGCCGGCCTCGGCGGCGATCAGCAGGCCGGCGGCGCGGTCCCAGGGCTGGAGGCCGCGCTCGTAGAAGCCGTCCAGCCGGCCCGCCGCGACGTCGCAGAGGTCGACGGCTGCGGCCCCGGCCCGGCGGATGTCGCGGACCTCCGGCATCAGCGCGAACAGCACCTCGGCCTGGTGGGTGCGGCGGGCCTGGAGGTAGCCGAAGCCGGTGCCGATCAGCGCCTGGCCCCACGGCGCGGCCGGGCGGGTGGCGATCGGCCTGCCGTTGAGGTGGGCGCCGCCGCCGAGGACGGCGTGGAAGGTCTCGTCTCGGGAGGGCACGACCACCACGCCCGCCACCGCCCGCCCGTCCAGTTCGGCGGCCACGCTGACGCCCCAGGAGGGCAGGCCGTACAGGTAGTTGACGGTGCCGTCCAGCGGGTCGACGACCCAGCGGACGCCGCTGGTGCCGGGGCGGTCGGCGCCCTCCTCGCCGAGGTAGCCGTCGTCCGGGCGACGGCCGGTGATCAGCTCCAGGACGAGCTTCTCGGACGCCAGGTCCATCTCGGTCACGACGTCGACGGGGCTGCTCTTGGTGTCGGCCACGCCCAGATCGGCGGGGCGGCCGTCGCGCAGCAGGGCGCCGGCCCGGTGGGCGGCGTCCAGGGCGACGGAGAGCAGTTCGTCGAGCAGTTCGGGGCTGGGCACGGGTGTCCTCTCGGTGGCGGAGCGCTCTCAGGCCTCAGGTCTCAGGCCTCGGCGGCGGCCGGGCGCGGGGCGCGCGGGTTGGGGCAGCAGGCGACCGCGCACACGTCGTGGCTGGGGCCGAGCGCGCCGAGGGCGCAGCGGGTGACGGCCTCGCCGCGCTCGGTGGCGGCCCGTTCCAGGACGAGTTCGCGGACGGCCGCGGTGAACCGGGGGTCGGCGCCGACGGTGGCGGCCCGGGCGATCGGCAGGCCGAGTTCGGCGGCCTTCGCGCGGGCCTCGGTGTCGAGGTCGTACTTGACCTCCATGTGGTCCGAGACGAAGCCGATCGGCACCATCACGACGGCCGGGGCGCCGGCCTCGTGGACGGCTTCCAGGTGGTCGCAGATGTCGGGTTCGAGCCAGGGGGTCTGCGGGGCGCCGCTGCGGCTCTGGAAGACCAGCTCCCAGGGGCGGCCCGGGACACCGGTGGCCTCGGCGACGGCTGCGGCCACCTGCCGGGCGACGTCCAGGTGCTGGGCGACGTACGCGCCGCCGGGTGTGCCGCGGGCGGGGTCGTCGGGGGCGCCGGAGGCCGCGGCCATGGTGTCGGGGATGGAGTGGGTGGTGAAGGCGAGCCGGGCGCCGCCCCGGACGGCGGCGGGGAGTCCGGCGAGGGCCGCGAGGGTGGCGTCGGCCATCGGGCGGACGAAGCCGGGGTGGTTGTAGAAGTGCCGCAGCTTGTCGACCCGCAGCTCGGGCGCGCCCTCGGCGGCGAGCTGCGCGAGCGCGTCGGCGAGGTTCTCGCGGTACTGGCGGCAGCCGGAGTAGCCGGCGTAGGCGCTGGTGGCGAGGACGGCGATCCGGCGGTGGCCGTCGGCGGCGATCTCACGCAGGGTGTCGACCAGGTAGGGGGCCCAGTTGCGGTTGCCCCAGTAGACCGGCAGGTCGAGCCCGTGGCCGGCGAAGTCCTTGCGGAGTGCGGCGAGGAGTTCGCGGTTCTGTTCGTTGATCGGGCTGACGCCGCCGAAGAGGAAGTAGTGCTTGCCGACCTCCTTGAGGCGCTCCTTCGGGATTCCCCGGCCGCGGGTGACGTTCTCCAGGAACGGCACCACGTCCTCGGGGGCCTCGGGCCCGCCGAAGGAGAGCAGCAGCAGAGCGTCGTACGGGGCAGTCGTGCCGGCCGTGTCGGCCGGGGCGCCGGGTGATGAGGGTTTGCGCGCGTCGGACATGGGACTGATCCTGCCACTGCCGGATCGTGGCCCGTGGACGGGGCCGCGCGCCGTTCCGTCCGGTATATCTGGTTTGCCAACGTACGTAAGCTGCTACTGCCAGCAATGTTCCTTACTCGACGCGGAGCCCTCGTGCTGTCCAGCTACCGCCAGATCTTCGCCGTACCCGGCACTCTGGCCTTCTCGTCCGCCGGTCTCGTCTCCCGGCTGCCGATCTCGATGACCGGCATCGGCATCCTCACCATGCTGTCGCAGCTGCGCGGCTCGTACGGGGTGCCCGGCGCGGTGGCGGCGGTGCTGGCGCTGGCGGCCGCCGCGATCGGCCCGCAGGTCTCCCGGCTGGTGGACCGCTACGGGCAGCGCCGGGTGGCGCTGCCCGCGACCGCGATCACCGTGGCGGCGGCGACCGCGCTGCTGCTCTGCGCCCACTTCGGCGCGCCCACCTGGACGCTGTTCGTCTGCGCGGCCGCGATGGGCGGCATGCCCAGCACCGGCGCGATGGTCCGGGCCCGCTGGGCGCATCTGTACCGCGACGACGCCCCCAAGCTGCACACCGCGTACTCGTACGAGGCGGTGATGGACGAGATCTGCTTCATCGTCGGCCCGATCCTCTCGATCGGCCTGGCCACCGCCGCCTTCCCGGAGGCCGGCGTCCTGCTGGCCGGGATCTTCCTGACGGTGGGCGTGGTGCTGTTCACCGCCCAGCGCGGCACCGAGCCGCCCGTCCACCCGGCCGCGCACCGCAGCGGCAGCTCGGCGATCCGCAACGGCGGGCTCCAGGTGCTGGTGCTGACCTTCGTCGCCACCGGTGCGATCTTCGGCTCGGTGGAGGTGGTGACGGTGGCGTTCGCCCGGGCCGGCGGGCACGACGCCGCCTCCGGGCCGGTGCTCGCCGTCTACGCGCTGGGCTCCTGCCTCGCCGGGGTGGTGTTCGGCACGCTCAAGCCCAAGGGCTCGATGGCGCGCCGGTTCATCGTGGGCGTCAGTCTGATGGCGGTCAGCATGGTGCCGCTGGCCCTGGTCAGCCGGGCGGTGAGCGGCGTCGGGGGTCTGGCGGCGATCGGCGGCGCGCTGTTCGTCGCCGGGATCTCCATCTCGCCGACCCTGATCACCGCGATGGCCCTGGTGGAGCGGCTGGTGCCGGCCGCCCAGCTGACCGAGGGGATGACCTGGACCACCACCGGGCTGGCCCTCGGCGTGGCCCTCGGCTCCTCGGCGGCCGGCTGGATGGTGGACGCGGCCGGCGCCCCCGCCGCGTACTGGGTGCCGGTCGGCGCCGGCGTCTTCGGTGCGCTGACGGCGCTGGCGGGCCTCGGCCGGCTGCGCTCCGGGCTGCCGCCGGCCGATGCCGGCAGGCAGTCCCCGCAGACCGTAGACCTGGGGCATTGAACTGATTACGCTCCCTACCCACGGGTAGCGCTGCCGGGGCCCCGCCCCGTGCCGTCCCGGATCGCGGACCACGCCGTACGTACCGCCGGTACGGCACCCGAGCAGGAGGCACGACATGCCCCAGGCCATCACCGCCGGCCGCTGGACCAACTGGGCCGGCAACCAGAGCGCCCACCCCGCCGAGGTGGTCGCGCCGGCCTCCGCCGCCGAGCTGGGCGAGCTGGTCCGGCGGGCCGCCGGGGCCGGACGGACGGTCAAGGCGGTCGGCTCCGGGCACTCCTTCACCGCGATCGCCTCGGCCGGCGACGGCGTGCTGGTGCGCCCAGACGCGCTCACCGCCGTCCGCGAGCTGGACCGCGAGGCCGGGACGGTCACGGTGGAGTCCGGCCTGCCGCTGTCGCGGCTCAACCGGCTGCTGGAGGCGGCCGGCCTGTCGCTGACCAACATGGGCGACATCGAGGTGCAGACCGTCGCCGGCGCCACCAGCACCGGCACCCACGGCACCGGCCGCGAGTCAGGCTCGCTGGCCGCGCAGATCCGGGCGCTGGAGATCGTGCTCGCCGACGGCAGCGTGCAGCGCTGCTCGCCGACCGAGAACCCCGAGCTGTTCCAGGGCGCCCGGCTGGGCCTCGGCGCCCTCGGGGTGGTCAGCGCGATCACCTTCGGCGTCGAGCCGGCCTTCCTGCTCACCGCCCACGAGCAGCCGATGGGCTTCGACGAGGTGCTCGGCCGGCTGGACGACCTGACGGCCGTCAACGAGCACTTCGAGTTCTACTGGTTCCCGCACACCGACCGCTGCTCCACCAAGCGCAACAACCGCAGCCAGGGGCCGGCCGCGCCGCTGCCCCGGTTCAAGGCCTGGCTGGACGACGAGTTCCTCTCCAACACGGTCTGGGAGGGCGCCTGCCGGGTCGGCCGGCGGTTCCCGAAGGCCGTCCCGTCGATCGCCGCCGTCGCGTCCCGCGCGTGGTCCGAGCGGACGTACACCGACCTCGCGTACAAGGTGTTCACCAGCCCGCGCACGGTGCGGTTCACCGAGATGGAGTACGCGGTGCCGCGCGAGGAGGTCGCGACCGTCCTGCGCGAGCTCAAGGCGCTGGTGGAGCGCTCGCGCTGGCAGATCAGCTTCCCCGTCGAGGTGCGCTTCGCGCCCGCCGACGACCTCTGGCTGTCCACCGCGAGCGGCCGCGACAGCGCGTACATCGCCGTCCACCTCTACCGGGGCACCGCCGACCAGGGCTACTTCACCGAGGTGGAGAAGCTGATGACCGCCCACCGGGGCCGCCCGCACTGGGGCAAGCTGCACACCCGCGACGCCGAGTACCTCTCCGCCGTGTACCCGCACTTCGGTGACTTCACGGCGCTGCGCGACAAGGTCGACCCGCAGCGGCTGTTCGGCAACGACCACCTGCGGCGGGTGCTCGGCGAATAGCCGTCAGCGGGCGGCCCTCAGGGCGTCTGCGCCGGAGCAGCCGGAGCGGCCGGGGCCCCGCCGGCGGGCGCGGCCGACGGGGCGGGCGGGACGGGGGCCGAGGAGGCCTGGCCGCTCGGGGCGGAGCCGGCCGCCGGCCCGCCCGACGACTGCCCCGACGACTGCCCCGACGGCTGCCCGGAGGACTGCCCGGACGGCTCGGCGGAGGGCTCGGCGGTGGTGGGCCGGGCCTGGCCCGCACTCGGCGAGGCCGACCCGCTCGGCCGCGCCGACGGCGACGCCCCGGGGCTCTGCCCGCCGGACGCGGGGGTCGAAGGACTGGACGCCGAAGGACTGGACGACGTGCCGGGCGAGGAGCCGCCGGGCGTGGCCGGGGGGCTGTCGTGCACGCTGCCGCCGAAGGACGTGCCCTGGCCGGTGCCGCCCTGGACGGTCGCCGAGACCGGCTGGCCGGTGACCAGCTCGAAGGCCAGGATCGGGACCATCGCCAGGACGAAGACCAGGGCCGAGGCGGCCGCGTACGACTTCCAGGTCCAACGCCGCTCGGCCCTCAGTACCCGCGAGCTGTTCCAGTCCGGGGGAACGGCGGGGGCCCGGCCCGGCCCGGCGGCGGGCACCTGGCGCAGCGAGTTGACCGTGTCGCCGGGCCCGGTGTCGGTGGCCTCGCGCAGTTGTGCGCCGGTGCGCCGGAAGAAGTGCTGGAACACGGCGCCACTGGTGGTGGCGGCGACGCTCACCACCGCCGCGCCGGTGACCGTGCCGGCCACCCCGAGTTCGGAGGCGAGGAGGGCGCCGACCACGGTCGCCAGTGCGCTCGCCGCGACCTGAGTCACACTCAGGTCGATTCGCTTTCCGCTCTTCGCTGCCGGCCCCTCCGTGGGCTTCCCGGCGGGCTTCTGGTCCGGCATCAACATCCCTTGATCAGTTCGACCGCTCTTCGAACAAGTCAGTCCATCTTGCCCAAAGAAGGACACAAGGGGCGAATGTCCGGTTCTTCTCGGTCGATATATGTGAAGATGATCACCGTCCGGTCGTCAACGGTCCGCCGTTGAAGTGCGCACTCTTGAGATTCCCGTGAATCACGGGAGACTTGAGCGGCGAGCCGCCCCTCCGGATGCCACGAATGGAGTACTGTTCGTGGAGCCTGAGCCTTTGGTCGACTTGTCGACTGCCCATCAAACGGCAGATCCGACACCGGCCGCGGAGCGGGCACGCACGGCGGCGCCCGTCCCGGATCGTCGCGTCACGCCATGTGCGAGGACGGCCGGGACACCCAGGCGCGACGTCGACCGCGACGTGGCAAAAAGGCAACCGTGCCACAGCGGCGCGTCCGGGCAGAAGCCCGACACGCCGGGGAACTCAGCAAGGTTGTGGCCAGTCGCCAGTGGGCAGGCCACACTCAGTACGGGAGCAGCGACGCAGGTGACGTCGGCAGGCACCACCCGGGAGGTAACCGTGCCCGAACTGCGCGTCGTGGCCGTCAGCAACGACGGCACACGGCTGGTGCTCAAGGCTGCCGACAGCACGGAGTACACCCTCCCCATCGACGAGCGGCTGCGCGCCGCCATCCGTGGGGACAGGCCGCGCCTCGGCCAGATCGAGATCGAGGTCGAGAGCCACCTCCGTCCACGGGACATCCAGGCACGGATACGAGCAGGCGCCTCCGCCGAGGAGGTCGCCCACGCCGCCGGCATCTCGGTCGACCGCGTCCGCCGCTTCGAGGGCCCCGTGCTCGCCGAGCGCGCGTTCATGGCCGAGCGTGCCCGCAAGACCGCCATCCGCCGGCACGGCGAGTCCACCGGGCCCCAGCTCGGCGAGGCCGTCGCCGAGCGGCTCGCGCTGCGCGGCGCCGAGAAGGACACCGAGCAGTGGGACTCCTGGCGCCGCGACGACGGCACCTGGGAGGTCGTCCTCGGCTACCGCGCGGACGGCGAGAGCCGCACCGCCAGCTGGACGTACGACCCGCCCAGGCGCCTGGTCCAGCCGATCGACGACGAGGCCCGCGCACTGATCGGCGAGAACGTCGAGCGCGAGGAGGAACAGGTCTTCCCGTTCATCCCGCGGATCGCCCGGCTGCCGCACGACCGTCCGCTGCGCCCGATGATCGACCGGCCGTCCGCGGACCGGATCATGTCGGCGCGCGAGGTACGGGAGTCGCGCGAGGCCACGGCCGAGGCGCGGGACTCGCTGACCAGCCTGCTCGACGTGGTGCCCGCCTTCCGCGGGGACCTCGCGGTGGGCCCGGCCCCGGTCGAGCCCGCGGTGGCCGAGGTCGTCGAGGAGGTCGAGGAGCCGGTGGCCCCGGCGGCCAACATCGGCGCCGGTTCGGCGTACGCGGACATCCTGATGCCGCGCGCGGTCGCCCCGCACCGGGAGCGACTGGTCGGCACCACGGACCGGCAGGCCGAGGCGGACGGCGTCCGCCCCGGGCGGCGCGCCACCGTGCCGAGCTGGGACGAGATCGTCTTCGGCAGCCGGCGCAAGAAGCAGGAGTAGCCGGGAGAAGCGTGTGCGAGAGGGCGGCCGCTCCCCCACGGGGGCGGCCGCCCTCTCGCATGCGCGTCGGTGACGGACCGTCAGCCCGGCTGGGCGCCGGTCGCCGCCGGGCGCTGCGGGTCGCCGGACCACTCGCTCCACGACCCCGGGTAGAGGGCGGCCGGAATGCCCGCCAGCTCCAGCGCGAGCACCTGGTGCGCGGCCGTCACGCCCGAGCCGCAGTAGACGCCCACCTGCCGCTCCCGCGCGCCGACGGCGGTGAAGCGCGCGGCGAGCGCGGCGGCCGGCAGGAAGCGCCCGTCCGAGCCGACGTTCTCGGCGGTCGGCGCGGACACCGCGCCGGGGATGTGCCCGGCCCGGGGGTCGATCGGCTCGACCTCTCCCCGGTAGCGCTCGCCGGCCCGGGCGTCCAGCAGCAGGCCGGTACGGGCCAGTTCGGCCGCGCCGTCCGCGTCGAGGGTCGCCAGCCCGCCGGGGACGGGCTTGAAGTCGCCGGCCCCGGCCGGCGGCAGCTCGGCGGTGACCGGCTGCCCGGCCTCCTGCCAGGCGGCCAGCCCGCCGTCCAGCACCCGGACGTCCGGGTGCCCGGCCCAGCGCAGCAGCCACCAGGCGCGCGCGGCCGCCATCGCGGTGGCCGCGTCGTACACGACGACCGGCCGGTCCGCGCTGACGCCCGCGCCGCGCAGCACCTCGCCGAGCGCCTCCGGGTCGGGCAGCGGGTGCCGGCCGCCGGCGCCGGGCGGGGCGGAGAGCTCGCGGTCGAGTTCGAGGAAGTGGGCGCCGGGCAGGTGGCCGGCCGCGTAGTCGTCGGCGCCGGGCGGGCCGCCGAGCTGCCAGCGGATGTCGAGGAGCACCGGCGGGCGGGCGGAGGCGAGCGCCGTCGCCAGCTCGGCCACGGAGATCAGCGGGGAGTCCTGCGGGAAGCTGTCCATGACCGTCATTCTCGCGCAGCGCGGCCGTCCGGAAGGCGCCTTCCCACGCTGCCCGGCCCGGGCGTTTGTCGTACGTTTGGCATGCCTTTGGCCCGCCCTCGGGGCCGCCTCCGGCGTCAGGCCTGCTGCTCGAACGGGAGGACGTCCGGGGAGAGCACCGAGGCCCGGGCCGTCGCGGCGGTGAGCCGGCGCCGGTGGTGGCGGCGGCAGAGCACCTCGTAGCCGATCTCGTCCTCGCTGACGGTGATGTCGCCGACCACGACCTGGGCGCCCTCGACGACCATCACGCCGCCGACCGTCCGGGCGTTGTGGGTGGCCCGGGCGCCGCACCAGCAGAGCGCCTCCACCTGGAGGACCTCGACCCGGTCGGCGAGCTCGATCAGGCGCTGCGAGCCGGGGAACAGCCGGGTGCGGAAGTCGGTGGTGATCCCGAAGGTGAAGACGTCGATGCCCAGCTCGTCCACGACCCTTGCCAGCTGGTCGACCTGCTCGGTGGCGTAGAAGTTCGCCTCGTCGCAGATCAGGTAGTCGACCCGGCCGCCGGCCGAGAGCAGGTGCACCACGTGGGCGTGGAAGTCGAAGGCGTCCGTCACCTCCACGGCGTCCGCGCGCAGGCCGAGCCGGCTGGAGATGGTGGCGGCCCCGGCCCGGTCGTGGCGGGAGAAGATGATCCCCTGCCGGCCGCGGGCGGCGTGGTTGTGGTCCAGCTGGAGCGCGAGCGTCGACTTGCCGCAGTCCATCGTCCCCGAGAAGAACACCAGTTCAGCCATGGGTGGTGCAGAGGCCCTTCGAATGAGTGGGGGGGTCGGTCGGTACGGAGGAGGTCAGCCGCGGACTTCGAGCAGCGGCACGTGCTGCTCGACCGGGGTCATCGACCCGTGCAGGCCGATCATCGTCGACTCGCCGGGCTCCTTGCGGGAGGCGATCACCGCGATGTCGTCCCGGGCCGCCGCGACCACGTCGCCGATCCGCTGGTAGACGCGGTCGTCCACGACCGGGCCGAACCAGCCGGCCGCGATCGCCTGCTCGCGGGTCGCCACCCACATCCGGTCGCCGAGCACCTCGCTCCACACGGTGTGGACGTCGGCCGCCGCCCCGGGCACCGCGTACACGTGCCGGGCCCGGCCCTCCCCGCCGAGCAGGGCGACGCCGGCGCTGAGCTCCCAGTCCTCGTCGAAGTCGATCCGGTCCTCCGGCGCGATGTCGATCATGCCGTGGTCGGCCGTCACGTACATCACCGAACGCGGCGGGAGCTGCTCCGCGAGGCGCCGGGCGAGCCGGTCGACGGTGTGCAGCATCATCCGCCAGTCGTCCGAGTCGACGCCGAAGCGGTGCCCGGCGCCGTCCAGCTCGCTGACGTAGGTGTACACGAGCGCCCGGTCGTGCTCGGCCAGCCATTGCGCCGCCTGGTCCATCCGCTCCTCGCCGGTGGTGCGGCCGAGGAAGGTGCCGCCGGACAGCGCGACCCTGGTCAGCGGCGTCTGCGAGAACAGCGGGGAGGAGACCTGACAGGTCGCCACCCCGGCCGCCTGGACCTGCTGGAAGACCGTCGGGTACGGCTGCCAGACGCTCGGCTCGGTCGGCGGCTGCCAGCGCAGCTGGTTCATCAGGTAGCCGGTGCCCGGCACCATGACGGTGTACCCGGCCAGGCCGTGCAGGCCCGGCGGCAGGCCGGTGCCGACCGAGGCCAGCGAGGTCGCCGTGGTCGCCGGGAAGCCCGCGGTGAGCGGGCGGCCGGTGTTGCCGAGCGAGGTGCCGGCCAGCGAGCTCAGGAACGGCGCGTACTCCGGGTGGCGCAGCAGCAGTTCCCAGCCGAGGCCGTCGACCAGGAACACGCAGGCCCGGTCGGCGGGTGCTATCGGCAGGGTGTTGGAGAAGCCGGCCACGCCGAGCCCGGCCGCGACCGAGGGCAGCAGGTCGCTGAGCGAGCCGCTGCCGTACAGCGGCGCGGGGGCCTCGGCCGGGTCCAGGATCTCGAAGGAGTCGTAGCCGTCGGTGGGTGCGAGAGTCATCGTGAGGTTCTGTTCTCCCCGGCCGCTCAGGGCCGGCCGCTGCTGATGGTCGCCTCGGACAGCGCCCGGGCGAACACCAGGGCCTGCGCGACCGTCTCCGGACCGTCGCCGGCCTCGCTGACCCGCAGTGACAGGTCGTCAGCCGTCGCCGAACCGGTGTACCCGTGATCGGCGTCGCAGTTCGGGTCCGAACAGCCGGCCGGCTCCAGGTCCAGGCGCTGCACGGCGCCCCAGCCGATCGTCAGCACGACCTCGCGCGGCAGCGTGCCCGGGGTGTACGTCTCCGGGTTCGACACCATCCGGCTGAGCACGACCGACCCGATCCGGTCCAGCCGCACGCTCTCGGTCGACGTGGTCGCGTACGGCACCGGGCTGTTCGCGTCGCCGGACTGCTCGTCGGTGTGGCTGACCACGAAACGGGTCTGGGTGAGGACGAGCACGGTGACGTGCCGGCGGACCTCGTTGGCGTCGAAGGTGGTCTCCTGGTGCACCAGGTAGGAGCTGATCGGCTCGGAACCCACCGCGGACTCGACCGCCTCGGACACCAGGGCCGGGTAGTAGCCACTGCGCTCGATCGCCGAGCGCAGGTCCTGAGTGTTGGTGGTACCGGTCTTGGCCATAGCTCCATCCTGGCACGGCCCGCCGACGAAGCGGGCGGCACGGCGCCGGGCTCCCGGCGCACAAGCACCCCGGATGGGGCGCAACCAAGGAAGGTTACAGGCTGCTCATGGCGCGCGGGCCCAGATCGCTGCGCACGGGCAGGGGTGCGATCCGTACCCGCGCCCCCAGGATCGCCAGTCCGTGCGGGGCCACGACCACGGGTTCGAGATCGACCGAGGCGATCTCCGGCAGGTCGTCCACCAGCCGCGACACCCGCAGCAGCACCTCCTCCAGCGCCGCCGTGTCCACCGGGGCGGCGCCCCGCCAGCCGAACAGCAGCGGGGCGGCCCGCACCTCCCGGATGAGGCTCGCCACATCCTGGTCGGTGGCCGGCACCAGCCGGTGCGCGACATCGCCCAGTAGTTCGGCCGGAGCACCCGCCAGCCCGAACGACAGGATCGTGCCGACCGCCGGGTCGACGGTCGCGCCGATCACCGTGTCCACCCCGCGCGGAGCCAGCCCCTGCACGACCAGCTGCGCCCGGGCCGCACCGCCGAGCAGCGCGTCCAGCTCCCGGTGGGCCCGGCGCAGGCCCGGCTCACCCGTCAGGTCGAGGCGGACACTGCCCAGGTCGGGGCGGTGGCGCAGGTGCGGAGCGGTCGCCTTCAGCGCGACCGGGTAGCCGAGCGCGGCGGCCGCCCGCACCGCGCTCTCCTCGTCCGGCGCCGGCAGCGTCGGGTGGACGTCGATGCCGTACGTGGCGAGCAGCGCCGCCGCGTCCGCCTCCGGCAGCGTGATCCGGGCGCCGCCCGGCTGGGTCCGCGCGGCGACCGCCGCCCGGGTGCCGAGCGCGGCGTCCACCAGCGCACGCGCCGCGCCCTCGTCCACCCGGTCCAGCTCGGGCACCCGGGCGGTCTCCTCCGCCTCCGCCGTCCGGCGGCGCCAGTCCGCGTACCGGACGGCGTGCGCCAGCGCGTGCACCGCCCGCTCCGGCGTCGGGTAGGCGGGGACGCCGCCCGGGCGCAGCCGCCCCGGCAGGTCGGTCAGCGCCAGGTGGGCCAGCAGCAGCGGCTTGCCCAGCTCCCTGGCCCGCCCGGCGGCCTCCAGCAGCGCCTCGGCGATCTCCGGGTCGTCCGAGCCCGGGTCCGCCTCGTGCAGCCGGCCGCCCATGAAGGCGTGCGCGGCGGTGCCGATCGGCGGTATCGCCACGGCGATCACCGCGTCCACCCCCGGGTCGGCGAGCGCGGTGTCCAGCGCGATCCGGAAGTTCTCGGCGGTGGCGGCCGTGGTCAGGTCCACCGGGGTGCGCGGGCGCAGCCCGGCGCTGAGGCAGGCGTCGTGGGTCAGCAGGCCCATCGAGTCGGAGTTGCCGACCACCGCCACCCGGTCGCCGGGCGGCAGCGGCTGGCGGGCGAGCAGCTCGCCGGTGTCGTACAGGTCGGTGATGGTGTCCACCCGCAGCACCCCGGCCTGCTGGAACAGCGCGTCGGCGGTGGCGTCGCGCAGGCCGCTCGCGGCGGGCTGGACGGCGTGGCCGGGCGGCAGGCTGCCGGTGTGCCGGGCCCCCTTGACCACCACCACCGGCTTGCTCGTGGCCAGCCGGCGGGCGATCCGGGTGAACTTGCGCGGGTTGCCGAAGGACTCCAGGTAGAGCAGCACCACGTCGGTGGCCGGGTCCTCCTCCCAGTACTGCAGCAGGTCGTTGCCGGAGACGTCCGAGCGGTTGCCCACCGAGGCGAAGGACGAGACGCCCAGGCCCCGGCGGTGGGCGGCCTCCAGCAGTGCCACACCGATGGCACCCGACTGGCAGAAGATCCCGAACCCGCCGCGCTCGGGCGGCACGGGCGCCAGCGAGGCGTTCAGCGGATGCTCCGGGTCGGTGTTGATCAGGCCGAACGCGTTCGGGCCGATCACCCGCATGCCCGCCGCGCGGGCCTGGCGCACCAGCGCCCGCTGGCGGTCCCGGCCCTCCGGCCCGGTCTCGGCGTAGCCGGCGGTGACCACCACCAGGCCCTGCACACCGTGCGCGCCGCAGTCCGACACGGCGGACGGCACCGCACCCGCCGGCACGGCGATCACCGCGAGATCCACCGGGCCGGGGATCTCCAGCACCGAGCGGTGCACCGGCACGCCGTCCAGCTCGGTGCCCGGCGGCGCGTTGCGGTTCACCGCGTACACCGGGCCCCCGAAGCCCGCCAGGTCGCGCAGTACCGCCCGGCCGACCGTCTGCGGGTTGCGCGACACCCCGACCACGGCGACCGAGCGCGGGGTCAGCAGCCGCTGCACGGAGCGCGCCTCGGCGCGGTGCTCGCGGGCGCGCATCACCGCCAGCGAGGCGGCCGTCGGCTCCAGGTCGAACTCCAGGTGGACGACGCCGTCGGCGAAGCTGCGGCGCTGGGTGTAGCCGGCGTCCGTGAAGACCTTGACCATCTTGCGGTTCTCGGGGAGCACCTCCGCGATGAACCGGCGGATGCCGCGCTCCTGCGCCACCGCGCCGATGTGCTCCAGCAGCGCGGACGCGACCCCCCGGCCCTGGTGGGCGTCCTGCACCAGGAACGCCACCTCGGCGGTGGTGCCCTGCTCGGACGGGCGGCCGGTGGCGTCGATGCGGTCGTAGCGGACGGTCGCGATGAAACGGTCCCGGACGACCACGGCCAGGCCCACCCGGTTCACGAAGTCGTGGTGCGTGAAACGCCTCACGTCCTTGTCGGACAGCCGGGGGTACGGGGCGAAGAACCGGAAGTACTTCGACTGGTCCGAGACCTGCTCGTAGAACTCCACCAGGCGCTGCGCGTCGGCCGTGGTGATCGGCCGGATCCGGGCCGTGCCGCCGTCGCGCAGCAGCACGTCGGCCTCCCAGTGCCGGGGGTAGCCCGGATCCTCGGTCGGCCGCTGCCCGCCCGGCTGCTGCCCGCCCGGCTGTCGGCCGCCCGACGGCTTCTGCTCGTCGGTCGGCTGGGGCTGCGGTACCGGAGAGTCGTCCACATTCGTCAGGTTATCCGGCGGCGAGCCGCATGGCGCCGGGCACGCGCCCACGGCAGGGTGGGAGGGACGGCGACCGGTGCGAGGGCCAGGTCGGGACTCCGCTGCCCGACGGCCCCGGGGCCTCTCCCAGGGCTGCGGAGCACCCCTCCACGCGTGTAACACTGGTCTAGACAACATGGCCGTTCCGAACATGGCCAGCAACACCTGAAAGGCACGTCATCATGGCTGAGCGCCGCGTCACCATCGGTTGGGCCGAGGGCCTGCACGCCCGTCCCGCCTCCATCTTCGTCCGCGCCGTGACGGCCACGGGCGTGCCGATGACCATCGCCAAGCCCGGCGGCGCCCCCGTCAACGCCGCCTCGATGCTCGGCCTCCTCGGCCTCGGCGCCGAGGGCGGCGAAGAGGTCGTCCTCACCTCCGACGCCGACGGCGCCGACGCCGCCCTCGACCGCATCGCCAAGCTCGTCCAGGAAGGCCTCGACGAGCTGCCCGCAGCCTGAGCCCACCACGGCTGCGCGAAGGGGTGTGCCGCACGACGGCGCACCCCTTCGCCGTACCCGGTCGCGCCCTCGCGACGATCGGCTCCACCGGCGCCTCGGCCCGCACCGGCGGGATATCTCCGCCGAGCCCGTCACGCCCTGACGGTCACCAGGCCACGGCCTCCCGCAGCAGCAGCTCACGCACCAGCGCCACCTGCGGCTTCTCGGCCGCACCGGGCAGCCGGACCAGATAGCCGGTGTTGATCGGCGGGTCCTCGGGATCGAGCAGCAGCACCAGAGCGCCCGACGCCAGCTCCCCCGCACACAGATACCGCGGCAGGACGGCGAAGCCCGCCCCCGCGACCACCGCCGCGAGCACTCCCCGCAGATCCGGGACCACGACCGCCGCGGGCCCAGAAAGGCGGGCACCGAAGACGTGCCGCCAGTACCGGCGCGCGATCGGCAGATCCTCCGCGTACGTCACCAGCGGCACCCCGCGCAGCGCGGCCGGCCCCAGCTCGGCAACCTGCCCGGGGTCGATCCGCCCGGCCCAGTCCGGGCCCGCGACCAGGACGAACTCCTCGTCCGTCAGCGGCACCGCGCTCAGCGTCCGCCCGCGCGGGCGGACCGTGGACACCGCGAGATCGAACCGGCCGGCGCGCAGCCCGTCCAGCAGGTCGTCGGTGAGCCCGGTGGTGATCCGCAGCCGCACGCCCTGCTCGACCAGCGGCGCCAGGGCCGGCAGCACCCGGACGCAGAGCAGCTCCGCCGGCCCCGCCAGGTGCACCGGCTCGGCGAGCACGCCCGGCTCCGCGTGGCCCCCGTCGGCGACCGCCGCCAGGGCGTCCAGCGGCCCGGCCACCCGCACCGCCAGGTCGTCGGCGACCGGCGTGGCCGCCACCCCGCGCGGCAGCCGGTCGAACAACCGGCGCCCCAACTGCCCCTCCAGCGCACGGATCTGAGCCGTCACCGTCGGCTGCGACAGCCCCAGCAGCCGGGCCGCCGCCGTGAACGAACCCGTCCGGTGCACGGCGAGAAACGTCCGCAGATGGACGAGATCGAGCGGGCCGCCACCGGCCGAGCCATCGGAATTCCTATCGGACATGATGGCAAGCCTATTGGATACCGATCGGAGAACGGCCTACGTTCGAGGAGATCACCGAGCCGAGACCCGGCCCCGCACCCCTCCGGAGAACCGACATGTCGAACATCCTCATCGTGCTGACCGGCGCCGACCACTGGACCCTCAACGACGGCACCAAGCACCCCACCGGCTACTGGGCCGAAGAACTCGCCGCCCCCCACCGCGCCCTCACCGCCGCCGGCCACCGGATCACCGTCGCCACCCCCGGCGCCGTCACCCCCACCGTCGACCGCGGCAGCCTCACCCCCGAGTCCAACGGCGGCCAGGCAGCCGCCGACGCCATCGCCGCCGAACTCGACGCCATCGACCAACTGCGCGACCCCGTCCGCCTGGAGGACGTCGACCTCGCCGAGTACGACGCCGTGTTCTACCCCGGCGGCCACGGCCCGATGGAAGACCTCGCCGTCAACGCCGACTCCGGCCGCCTGCTCACCGCCGCCCTCGACTCCGGCAAGCCCCTCGCCGTCGTCTGCCACGGCCCCGCCGCACTCCTCGCCGCCCGACGCCCCGACGGCACCTCCCCCTTCGCCGGCTACCGCCTCACCGGCTTCACCAACGCCGAGGAGACCCAGGCCGGCCTCGCCGACAAGGCCCCCTGGCTGCTCCAGGACCGGCTCACCGCCCTCGGCGCCGACTTCCAGGAGGGCACGCCGTGGGCACCCCACGTGGTCGTCGACCGCAACCTCTACACCGGCCAGAACCCGGCCTCGTCGGCACCGCTGGCAGCCGAACTGCTCAAGGCGCTGGGCTGACCCCTCCGATCGAACCTGATGTTCCATCAGGGAGTTCCAGTCCCAACAGGGCCGGAAGCCTTCCTCGATGAGGAGGCCAAGCGGCCGGCGCAGACGTGAAAGTGGGGCCCCGACAGTGTCGGGGCCCCACTCGTGTCCAGCGGTCAGCCCTTGATGCAGATGACCTGCTTGATCTGGGCCACGATCTCGACGAGGTCCGTCTGCTGCGCCATGACCTTCTCGATCGACTTGTAGGCACCCGGGATCTCGTCCACGACGCCGCTGTCCTTGCGGCACTCGACGCCCTTGGTCTGCTCCTCCAGGTCCTTCGTGGTGAACCGCTTCTTGGCGGCGGTGCGGCTCATCTTCCGGCCCGCGCCGTGCGACGCGGAGTTGAACGCCGCCTCGTTGCCGAGGCCGCGCACGATGAAGGAACTGGTGCCCATGGAGCCCGGGATGATGCCGAACTCGCCGGTGCCGGCCCGGATCGCGCCCTTACGGGTCACCAGCAGGTCCACACCGTCGTAGGTTTCCTCCGCCACGTAGTTGTGGTGGCAGCTGATCGTCTCCTCGAAGGTGACCCTGGCCTTGGGGAACTCGCGTCGGACCACGTCCTGGAAGAGCGCCATCATGATGGCCCGGTTGTTCTTGGCGTACTCCTGCGCCCAGAACAGGTCCTGGCGGTAGGCCGCCATCTGCGGGGTGTCCGAGATGAAGACCGCGAGGTCACGGTCCATCAGGCCCTGGTTGTGCGGGAGCGACCGGGCGATGCCCATGTGGTGCTCGGCGAGCTCCTTGCCGATGACCCGGGACCCGGAGTGCAGCATCAGCCAGACGGAACCATTGAGATCAAGACACAACTCGATCATATGATTTCCTGATCCGAGCGTCCCCATCTGCTGCATGGCCCGGTCCCGCCGCCACTTCACCTCGGGTGCGACCCCGTCGAAGCGCTGCCAGAAGTCGTCCCAGCCCGCCGTCGGGAAGCCGTGCAGCTTGTGCGGGTCGACCGGGTCGGAGTGCAGGCCGCGGCCGACCGGGATGATCCGCTCGATCTTGGAGCGCAGCCGGGACAGGTCGTCCGGCAGGTCCTTGGCGGTGAGTGAGGTCTTCACCGCGCTCATGCCGCAGCCGATGTCGACGCCGACCGCCGCGGGGCAGACGGCGCCGTTCATCGCGATGACGGAGCCGACGGTGGCGCCCTTGCCGAGGTGGACGTCGGGCATCACGGCGAGGCCGTGCAGCCAGGGCAGGGAACTGATGTTGCGCAGCTGCTGCATGGCCTGGCCCTCGACGGTGGCCGGGTCGGCCCACATCCGGATGGGTACGCGAATGCCTGGTACTTCGGTGTACGACATGACTGGAACGACCTCCGGGGTCGACTGGTTTCCATGCTAGTTCCGGGGGTGCCGCGCGAAGCTTCCGGCGTGGCTCGGGAATGACCGACGGGCGGCAGCGCTCAGGCGTTGCTGCGGCGTCGCGAGGCGGGACGGGGCAGTCTCGGGGAGCGTGGGGCGCTGGTTCGCCGCAGGGTGGGCTCGACCCGCATGGTGACCGCCTCCTCTCGTTGTCTCGCGGTGGATCGTGCTGCACGGCGGTGCGTCGCGGTGCGGGGACATCTACCCACGGGGCGGGACACCGGGGCAAGGGATTTAGAGAGCGACCGGCGAACGCGAGGGGCCCGGCGGAGCCGATGCTCCGCCGGGCCCGACCTGCCGGCCTGGGTCAGGTGGTGATGACGGTGACCTCGCCGATGCCGAGCTTCTTGACCGGGTCGGCGATCACGGCGGCGTCGCCGACGAGGACGGTGACCAGGCGCTCGGGCGGGAAGGCCGCGACGACGGCCTCGGTGGCCGCGGCGGTGCCGAGTTCGGCGAGCTTGCGGTAGACCTCGGACTGGTAGTCGTCGGGCAGGCCCTGCTCGACCTGGTCGGCGAGGGTGCCGGAGACGGAACCGGCGGTCTCGTACTTGAGCGGGGCGACACCGACCAGGAACTGGACGGCCTCGTCACGTTCGGCGTCGGTCAGGCCCTCGGCGGCGAGGGTGCGCAGGATCGTCCAGGTGTCGGCGAGCGCCGGGGCGGTGGACGCGGTGTCGACCGAGCCGCTGATCGCCAGCAGGGCGCGGCCGGAGCCGTCGGCGGCGGAGCGCAGCGGCTGGGCGAAGGCGCGGACGCCGTAGGTGTAGCCCTTCTCCTCGCGCAGGACGCGGTCCAGGCGGGAGGTGAGGGTGCCGCCGAGGCAGTAGGTGCCGAGGATCTGGGCGGCCCAGCTGTCGTCGTGGCGGTCGGGGCCGATCCGGCCGATCAGGAGCTGGGTCTGGACGGAGCCGGGGCGGTCGACGATGACGACGCGGCCGGTGTCGTCGGCGGTGACCGGGGCGTGGACGGAGGCGTCGGCGGGAGTCCCGGTCCAGGCTCCGAGGGTGCTCTCCAGGAGGGCGGGCAGGTCGGTGCCGGTGAGGTCGCCGACCACGACGACGGTGGTGGTGGCGGGGCGGATGTGGGCGTCGTAGAACGCCTTGACGGCCGGCCGGTCAATGGCCTTGACGCTGTCGGCGGTGCCGCCGCGGGGGCGGGAGAGCCGGTCGTCGGCGGCGAAGAGGTCGGCGTAGAGGGCCTTGGCGGCGCGGCGCGCGGGGTTGGCCTGCTCGTGGACGATCTCGTCGAGGCGGTTGGCGACGAGGCGCTCGATCTCGTCCTCGGGGAGGGCGGGGGCGCGCAGCGCGTCGGCGAGGAGGGTGAGGCCGCGGGGCAGGCGGGAGGCCGGGACCTCCAGCGAGACCCGGATGCAGGGGTGGTCGGCGTGCGCGTCGAGGGTGGCGCCGGCCCGCTCCAGCTCGGCGGCGAACTCCTCGGCGGTGAGGGTGTCGGTGCCCTCGTTGAGCGCGCGCGCGAGGATGCCCGCGATGCCGTCCAGGCCTTCGGGTTCGGCGGCGAGCGGGACGTCGAGGAGGACGTCGACGGCGACGAGCTGCTGGCCGGGGCGGTCGCAGTACAGGACGGTGATGCCGTTGCCGAGGGTGGTGCGGTCCGGCTGCGGGAACGCCCAGGGGGTGGGGGTGCCGGGCGTGGGCTGGGGGTGGAACGTCATGGTGGGGGTGGGGTCGGTGCTCATGCGGCCGTCTCCTCCTCGGTGTCGTCGGCAGCGGTGTCGGCGGCGGTGTCGTTGTCGTCGCCCGCGGTGGGCTCGTAGACGAGGACGGCGCGGTTGTCGGGGCGCAGCCGGGCCGCGGCGACGGCCTGGACCTCCTCGGCGGTGATGTCGAGGACCTTGGGGAGGGCGTCGTTGAGCAGCGCGGGGTCGCCGAAGAGGACGGCGTAGCGGCAGAGTTCGTCGGCGCGGCCGGCGACGGTGGTGAGACGGTCGAGCCACTCGCGTTCGATCTGGGCCTGGGCGCGTTCGAGTTCTTCGGCGGTGGGGCCGTCGGCGGCGAAGCGGGCGAGTTCCTCGTCGACGGCGGTGTCGATCTGCGCGATGGTGGCTTCGCCGGAGGTCTTCACGTCGAGCCAGCCGAGCGAGGGCGCGCCGGAGAGGCGGAGCAGGCCGAATCCGGCGGCGACGGCGGTGCGGTCGCGGCGGACGAGGCGGTTGTAGAGCCGGCTGGACTCGCCGGAGCCGAGGATGGTGAGGGCGAGGTCGGCGGCGTCGGCCTCGCGGGTGCCGTCGTGCGGGAGGCGGTAGGCGGCCATCAGGGCGCGGGAGGGGACGTCCTCCTCGACGAGTTCGCGCAGTTCGGCGCCGATGGTGTCGGGGAGGGTGCCGTCGCGGGGAGGCTGCTTGCCGTCGTGGGCGGGGATGGTGGCGAAGTACTTCTCGACCCAGGCGATGGTCTGCTCGGGGTCGATGTCGCCGACGATGGAGAGGACGGCGTTGTTGGGGGCGTAGTAGGTGCGGAAGAACGTGCGGGCGTCCTCGAGGGTGGCGGCGTCGAGGTCGGCCATGGAGCCGATGGGGGTGTGGTGGTAGGGGTGGCCGTCCGGGTAGGAGAGCGCGGTGAGCTTCTCGAAGGCGGTGCCGTACGGGACGTTGTCGTAGCGCTGGCGGCGTTCGTTCTTGACGACGTCGCGCTGGTTCTCCATCGAGGTGTCGTCGAGGGCGGCGAGCAGGGAGCCCATCCGGTCGGCCTCGAGCCAGAGGGCGAGCTCCAGCTGGTGGGTCGGCATGGTCTCGAAGTAGTTGGTGCGTTCGAAGCTGGTGGTTCCGTTGAGGGAGCCGCCGGCGCCCTGGACGAGTTCGAAGTGCCCGTTGTTGGAGACGTTGGCGGAGCCCTGGAACATAAGGTGCTCGAAGAGGTGGGCGAGACCCGTGCGGCCCTTGACCTCGTGGCGGGAGCCGACGTCGTACCAGAGGCAGACGGCGGCGACCGGGGTGAGGTGGTCTTCGGAGAGCACGATGCGCAGGCCGTTGGCCAGGCGGTGTTCGGTGATGGCGATGGCAGCGCCAGTGCCTCCGGTGGAGGCGGCTGCGGGGGCCGGGTTGGCCATGCGCTCGGGTCCTTCCCGTCGTCGAGGGTCGGGGGGTCGGTGGGCTTCCCCCATCGGGGTTCGTGGGCGTCCCCCATTGTGGTGCAACGTGTGGGGGCCGTGGTTGTGTCCGCGCGGTGCGGGCGTTCGCCACGGGCGGAAGCGGCGGTGGCCGGGAGGGGTCCGGCGGGGGTGCGGGCCGGTGTTGCCGGGTGTGGGGAGAGCCCTTGGCGGGCTGTGTCGGCCGCAGGGTCCACAATGGGGGCGCTGACCGACTATGCCGACCGATGTTGACGACAAGACGACGCCGACAGACGCAAGGGAGCCCCGCCGCGATGGCCCGCCGCAGTTCGCCTACCCCGCCGCCCGGAGATTTCGAGGAGCGGATCCTCGATGTCGATGTCGTGGACGAGATGCAGGGCTCCTTCCTGGAGTACGCCTACTCGGTGATCTACTCGCGTGCGCTGCCGGACGCGCGGGACGGTCTGAAGCCGGTGCACCGGCGGATTCTCTACCAGGCCAACGAGATGGGTCTGCGTCCGGAGCGTGCGCATGTGAAGTGCGCGCGAGTGGTGGGCGAGGTGATGGGCCGGCTGCATCCGCACGGTGACGCGTCGATCTACGACTCGGTCGTCCGGATGGCGCAGCCGTTCTCGATGCGGCTGCCGTTGATCGACGGGCACGGGAACTTCGGCTCGCTGGGCAACGACGATCCGCCGGCCGCGATGCGGTACACGGAGTCGCGGTTGACGGCGGCGTCGATGGCGCTGGTGGAGTCGATCCACGAGGACACGGTCAACTTCGGGCCGAACTACGACGGCAGTGAGCAGGAGCCGTTGGTGCTTCCTGCGGCGTTCCCGAATCTGCTGGTGAACGGCGCGTCGGGGATCGCGGTCGGGATGGCGACGAACATGCCGCCGCACAACCTGACGGAGGTGGTGGCGGCCGCCCGGCATCTGATCAAGCACCCGACCGCCGATCTGGACACGTTGATGCGGTTCGTGCCGGGGCCGGATCTGCCGACGGGCGGGCGGATCGTCGGGCTGTCGGGGATCCGGGACGCGTACGAGAGCGGTCGTGGCACGTTCCGGATCCGGGCGACGGTGTCGGTGGAGAACGTCACGGCGCGCCGCAAGGGGATCGTGGTCACGGAGCTGCCGTACACGGTGGGTCCGGAGAAGGTGATCGCGAAGATCAAGGACCTGGTCAACGCGAAGAAGCTGCAGGGCATCGCGGACGTCAAGGACCTGACGGACCGCGAGCACGGGCTGCGGCTGGTGATCGAGGTGAAGAACGGTTTCGTCCCGGAGGCGTTGCTGGAGCAGCTCTACAAGCTGACGCCGATGGAGGAGACCTTCGGCATCAACAATGTGGCGCTGGTGGACGGTCAGCCGCTGACGCTGGGTCTGAAGGAGCTGCTGGAGGTCTATGTCGACCACCGCTTCGAGGTGGTGCGGCGGCGCAGCGACTTCCGGCGGCGCAAGCGTCAGGAGCGGCTGCACCTGGTCGAGGGTCTGCTGGTGGCGCTCGTCGACATCGACGAGGTCATCGCGATCATCCGGTCCAGTGAGAACGCGGTGCAGGCGAAGGAGCGGCTGATCGAGCGCTTCTCGCTGTCGGAGACGCAGACGGCGTACATCCTGGACACTCCGCTGCGGCGGCTGACCCGGTTCGACCGGGTGGAGCTGGAGACGGAGCAGGAGAAGCTGAACCGCGAGATCGCGGAGCTGTCGGAGATCCTGGACTCGGACTCCAAGCTGCGCGGGGTGGTGTCGGCGGAGCTGGCCGCGGTGTCGAAGCAGTTCGGCACCGAGCGGCGGACGGTGCTGCTGGAGGCCGGCGCGGTGCCGGCGGCGTCGTTGTCGGTGCCGTTGGAGGTGGCGGACGATCCGTGCCGGGTGCTGCTGTCCTCGACGGGGCTGCTGGCGCGGACGGCGGACGGGGAGCCGCTGGAGCTCGCGGAGTCGCGTGGCCGGCACGACGTGATCGTGTCGGCGGTACCGGCGACGGCGCGCGCGGACGTGGGTGTGGTGACGTCGGCGGGCCGGGTGCTGCGCCTTGCGGTGATCGATCTGCCGGGGCTGCCGCCGACGCCTTCGCCGACACTGTCGGGCGGTGCGCAGGTGAGTGAGTTCCTGCGGCTGGAGGCCGGTGAGCGGGCGGTGGCGCTGACGACGCTGGACGAGTCCTCGCCGGGGTTGGCGCTGGGCACGTTGCAGGGTGTGGTGAAGCGGGTGGTGCCCGAGTGGCCGTCGAACAAGGACGAGTTCGAGGTGATCGCCCTGAAGGAGGGCGATGAGCTGGTCGGTGCGGTGGAGCTGCGTACCGGCGAGGAGGATCTGGTCTTCATCACGTCGGATGCGCAGTTGCTGCGGTTCCAGGCGGGCCAGGTGCGTCCGCAGGGCCGTCCGGCGGGCGGTATGGCGGGGGTGAAGCTGACGGACGGAGCGCGGGTGCTGTCGTTCACGGCGGTGGATCCGGCGGTGGACGCGGTGGTGGTCTCGGTCGCGGGTGCGTCGGGGACGTTGACGGGTGAGGCGCAGTCCAGTTGGAAGGTCACGCCGTTCGAGCAGTACCCGCGCAAGGGGCGGGCGACGGGCGGGGTGCGGTGCCAGCGGTTCCTGCGGGGCGAGGACGCGTTGGCGTTCGCCTGGGCGGGTGCGGCGCCGGCGCGGGCCGCGACGGAGAAGGGCCTGCCGGTGGAGCTGCCGGAGCGTGATCCGCGCCGGGACGGTTCGGGTACGCCGGTGACGACGCCGGTGGCGGCGGTGGCCGGGCCCGCGTAGCGCGGTCGAACGGCTGGAAGGGGGGTGCCTGCGGGCGCCCCCTTTCGTCTTTGTGCGGAGTTTGTGCGGGATTGAATGGGCGATATAGCCGTTGCCCACTGATGGGTCAACTATGTTTTCTTTGGTCATGGTTGAGTAAATCTGATAGAACGTTTGGGCCAAGGGCGACCTTCGTCGGCGCGGAGCGCCGCTGCGGAGTGTCGGAGCGAAGTGGAGGGGCGGGACTGTGGCCGACGGCTTCAGGATCGACATCGACCGGATGAACGCGGTATCCCGTCAGCTGGGTGAGTGCGGGGAGCGGATGCGCTCGGTGACCAAGCGACTGGAGCACATGGGTGACTCCAAGCAGATGGGCACCAAGGCACTCGACAACGCCTGCGAGGATTTCGAGGACGAGTGGCACGACGGCATCGGCCGGATGGCCAAGATGGCCGAGAGCCTCCACAAGGGGCTGGACGCGACGCTGAAGTCGTACTCGGAGAACGAGAGCGGCACGGCCAAGGGTTTCGGCGCGAGCTGAGGCCGGCCCACCGGGGCGGCGCGGCAGTCGGCGCCCCGCACGTACGAGTTGGCACGGGGTAACGGGGAGATCGACATCTCATGAGCGACCACGACTGGCCGGGCCTCGGATTCTGCCCGGCGCCGGGGGATCTGGGCTCGATCGAGCAGGTGTACGCGAACGTCGACGCGGTGGCCCGGGAGTTGGACGAGCTCCAGCACGCCCTCGCCGACATCGGCAAGAGCGGCGGCGCCTGGGAGGGCGACGCCGCGAAGGCGTTCACCGAGAAGCTCGGCGAGCTGCCGAAGTACCTGGACAGCGGTCACCAGTCCATGGCCGCCTGCTCGTTGGCGCTGAAGACCTGGCACACCCAGCTGTCCGGCTACCTCAGCACCGGCAAGAGCCTGGAGGCCCAGGCCGCCGAGATCCGCGCCCGGCTGAAGCAGCAGGACGCGGACGCCGCCGCCCAGATCGACGTGGTGGAGTCCTACGGCAGCTTCATCAACAGCGCCGACGAGGAGCGGTACAAGCGCGACACCCAGGAGTGCGATCGGCTGCTGGACATCAGCCGGCGCAGCCACGAGCAGCTGGACGAGATCGTCGACCGTGCCCGCAAGCAGCTCGACGAGCACCGGGACACCGCGGACGCGGCGGCGCGCGCCGTCCAGGCGGCGTCCAAGAACCACCCGCCGGACCCGGGCCTGTTCGACAAGCTGCTCGGCGGCCTGAAGGCCGCCTGGAAGGGCGTCTCGGACTGGCTGGTGGAGCACGCCGACACGCTGTCGAAGATCTCCGCCGGGCTGGCGGTGGCCGCGCTGGCGGTGTCCTGGATCCCGGTCGTCGGCCAGGTGGCCGGCGGCATCCTGGCCGGCGGCGCGGTGCTGTGCAGCGCGGGTGCGCTGGTCGGCCACAGTCTGGGCAAGGCCCGTGGCAAGGACGTGTCCTGGCTGGACATCGGCCTGGACACGCTGGGCGTCGTCCCGGGTGTCGGCGCCATCAAGGGCTTCGCGACGGCCGGGCGGGCGGCGACGGCCGTCAAGGGCGTCGGGATCGTCGGCAAGGCCGCCGCGCCGGTCAAGACGATCGTCAACTCGGTCAAGCTGGCCAGGGGCGCGGGCGCCGCGGAGCGCGTCGTCGGCGCGGGCAAGGGCCTGTTCCAGATGACGGCCAATCCGCTCTCCACCAAGGGCATCGCGGCGGCGCTGGGCAAGTTCGGCCACACGGTCGACCCCCGGATCATCACCGGGACGGTCAAGAGCCTGGGCCTGGCCAGCCACCTGCTGCCGCACGGCGGGGACGCTCCCAAGGAGACCTGGAAGGCCCCGGCCCAGCAGCCGGCCCCGCAGCCGAGCCCGCCTCCGGTCACCGTCCAGCCGTACCCGGCGCCGTCCCAGGGTGTCCCGCACCCCTCGCCGCAGCCCGCCCCGTACCCGGGCGGGACGAGTACCCGGCCGACCCCGGCGTCCGGCCCGTTCCTGCATGCACTGGCGGTGTGAGGAAACCATGACCGAACAGAACGTGCTCCAGGTCAGCGGCGCCCGGCTGGCCGCCGTCCCGCAGGTCCGCGAGAGCGCCCGGGCGGCGTCCGCCGCGCTCGGGATCGACCTGCTGGACGACTCCGTGGCGGCCCGGGTGGTCGCCGACCACCAGCGGCTGAAGGACACCGGCGGCTGGCACGACGAGGCCGGCGCCGTCCTGGTGATCGGCGGCATCGTCGGGGCGGTCCTCCTGCGCGGCGCGCTGACGTCGACGCCGCTGGAGGCCGGCCCGGTGGCGGGGTTCGCGGCCGCCTGCGCGGCCGTGCCGCTGGGGCTGCTGGTCTGGGTGCTCGGCAGCCGCTCGGGCAGCCGCAAACAGCAGGCCGCGGAGCGGTTCGCCGCCTACACCTCGCTGCTGCAGCTCGCCCGCGAGGCCGGGCTCCCGGTGGACGCCCCGATCGGCTGGGCACCGGCCCAGGCGGCGCCCTCCGGGCCGGACGCCTCCAGCCTGCCGCTGCTGCCCGCGCACCTCGTCACCGGGGACCCGGCACTGTGGCGCACCGCCGCCGAGATCGGCTCCCGCCACGGCGTGAACTACCTGGACGAGCAGGCCGTACGCACCGTCCTCGGCGCGCAGAAGAAGGCCGTCGGCCGGATCCAGCTCCGGGCCGGCCTGATCACCCTGGGTGTGCTGCTGACCGCCGGCGCGGCCTGGATCGGCACCACCCTGCACGCCCCGGACGGCGGCACGGGCCACGGCACCACCGGGACGGCGTTCTTCACGGTGGCCGGCGGCTTCGCGGTGCTCACCCTGCTGTTCGTCGCCCAGCTCGTCCGCGGCATCGGCTCGTGGCGCGGCAGCGGTACCAGGGACCGCGCCCGCGGCTACCTGGAGCTGCTGGAGGCCGCCCACCGCTCCGGCCTGCGGCTGCCCGCACTGCCGTCCTGGCTGGACACCGGCGGCACCTCGAAGAACTGGTCCTGACCCACCCGGCCCCCTCACGTCCCGCACCTGTGGAGCACTCCTTGACTTCCCCGGATCCCGCCCCGACGGCGCCGCCGCAGATTCCCGGGCAGCGTGCCCAGGGTGACGACGACCCGCTGCAGATACGTTTCGTGGTGCCTCCGGCGTTCCACGAGATCCCGGTGCTGGGCACCGAGGACGAGGTGGCCGAGCGCCTCTGGGAGGTGGTGAGCGAGGTGCTCGCGGGCCGCCCCGAGGAGGACCGGCTGCTCTGGGCCGGGATGCTGATCCCGCTGATCCCGCCGATGGCCGACGCCGGGGTGCTCTACTCGGGCATCTGCCTCATCGACGTCGACGGCCGGCCGAGCACCGCGTCGGTGCTGGTCTCGCTGAACCCGCTCGACGGCCTGCGGTACGAGGAGGCGGTGGACACCACCGCCGCGCAGCTGGCCAAGGCCCGCCCCGATGCCGAGATCACCCAGGTCGACCTGCCGGCCGGGCGGGCGGCGGTCATGGTCGACCACGAGGAGACCCCGGTCACCGGGCCGACCGCCGACGGCGAGGACGCCGAGCTGGCCACCTCGGTGATCCAGGTGTACCTGCCGCTGCCGAACGAGCGCGAGATGCTGTCGCTGGAGCTCAGCACGCCCTGCGCCGAGGACTGGGAGCTGTACTCGGAGGTGTTCGCCGACATCGTCGGGAGCATCCACGTGGAGTTCGCCGCCGTGGAGATGGCCGCCGCGGAGCCCGCCGCGGACCTCGCCGGCGACGGCTCCGAGGGCGGCGACGGCGACAGCGCGGCCCGGATCAGCGCCGCGTTCGGGTGACCGCCCGAAGGTAGGGTTGCCCGGGTGAGCACCTGTGCGACGGCGTCGCTTGAACTGTCCGAGCCGCTGGCCGCCACCGCGGCGACGGCCGTCACCTGGCTGCTGGTCGAGCAGACCGGCCCGTGGGGCGGCAAGGCACTCACCGAGAGCCACCTCGACCCGGACCTCGGCCGGGCCCTGGACGCGGCCTGCGCGGGGACCGGCGTCCGGATCGCGCTGATCCGCCGGCCGGGTCGGCACGCCGACTGCCTGCCGACCGCCCGGCGCGAGGTGGTCGTCGCCCACACCGTGCCGGGCCGCTCCTGGGTGCGGCGCGCGTCCGTGACCGATCCGGCCGAGCTGCTCGCGCTGGACTTCGCCGCGCTCGGCGTGGGCGACCACCAGGGCTTCGGCGCCGAGCACGTCGGCGGGCCGCTGGCCCTGGTGTGCACCAACGGGCGCCGGGACCGCTGCTGCGCGCTGCTGGGCCGCCCGCTCGCCGCCGACCTGGCGGCCGCCGGCCACAGCGAGGTCTGGGAGGTCACCCACCTGGGCGGACACCGCTTCTCCCCCACCATGCTGGTGCTGCCGTACGGCTACGCGTACGGGCGCCTGACGGCGGAGAGCGCCAAGGAGGTGCTGGCGGTGACGGCCGCCGGGCACATGGCGCCGCAGTGGGCGCGCGGCTGCTCCGGCTGGGACCGTCCGGGCCAGGCTGCCGAGCTGGCCGTCCGCGAACTGACCGGGGAGACCCGGGTCGACGTCCTGACCCTGGCCCAGCAGCCGGCCGGCGCGGGCCGCTGGCTGGTCGCCGTGCGGCACACGGACGGACGGGGCTGGGAGGTCGAGGTCGTCCAGGGCGCGAGCGAGCCGCCGCGACCGGAGAGCTGCGGCAAGGCCGCGGCCACGCCGGCCCGGATGGACGTGGCGGCCGTACGGCAGCTCTGAGCGCGCACACGTGACGGCCCGGCACCCGCTGTCCAGGGGGGTGCCGGGCCGTCACGCCCGGGGGTGGCGACGGGGTCAGCCGGTCGCGGCCTTGCTGACGAACTCGGTGGTGTAGGTCTTCGCCAGGTCGATCGTGGACTCCTTGCCCTTGACGTCCGGGTGGAAGGCCGCGAGGACGGCGAGGACGGTCTTCGGGCCCTCGGCGGGCATCACGCCGTCGGTGGTGAACATCGGCAGGGTCGCCTTGATCGCGGCGGCGTACTGCTCGGCGCCGCCCTGCCCGTAGTCGGCCGGCATCTTGGCGGCGATCTCCTCGGGCGAGTGGGTGGACATCCACTTCAGCGTCTTCACGAACGCGTTGGCGAGCTTCTGGGTGGTGTCCTTGTTCTTCTCCACCCAGTCGGTGTTCATGTAGAGCGAGGACGACGGGTAGAGGCCGCCGAGCGCCGCCTTCGAGCCCTCCGGGGTGCGCATGTCGTACAGGACCTTGCCGAGGCCCTTGTCGAGGATGTTCGCGACGGTCGGGTCGGTGGTCATGCCGCCGTCGATGCTGCCCTGCTGGAGGGCGGCGATGAAGGTCTGTCCGGCGCCGACCGCGATCGGGCTGAACTCGCTGACGGCGACGCCGTTCTTGACGGCCAGGTACTTGGTGAGGAAGTCGGTGGAGGAGCCGAGGCTGGTGACGCCGAGCTTCTTGCCCTTGAAGTCCGTCCCGGACGTGATCGCGTCGGCCTGCTTGGTGGAGACCACCTCGACCTCGCCGGGGGCCTGCGAGAACTGGACGACCGACTCGACGATCTTGCCCTTGGCCTGGAGGTCGATGGTGTGGTCGTAGAAGCCGACCGCGCCCTGGACGTCCCCGGCGAGCAGCGCGGTGGTGGCGTTGACGCCGGCCGGCTCGCTCATCAGCTCGACGTTGACGCCGGCCTCGGCGAAGTACCCGAGGCGCTGGGTGAGCATGGCGGGCATGTAGATGACCTTGTCCAGGCCACCGACCATGATCTTGACCTTGGGGCCGTCGACCGCCGTCCCGGCGGGTGCGGCGCCGGTGTGCGAGGTGGCCGCGTCGTTGGCGCAGGCGGTCAGCGGGATCAGGAGGGCGGCGGCGAGGGCGACTGCGGCGGCTCTGCGCATGGGGGTGGTGCCTCTCTGCGTGGTGGGGGTCCGGCCGGGTGGGGGTGGGGCGGCCGTACGGAGGTCGGGTCGGGTCGGGCGCAGCTCAGCGGCCGTCGCCGGCGTCGGCCGGCTTCCAGCGGAACAGCCGCTTCTCGGCGAAGGTCAGCACGCCCTCGGTGAGCAGGGCGACCACGGCGAGGATGGTCATCGCCGCGTACACGCCGGCGGCGTTGAAGGTGCCCTGGGCGGCCGCGACCATCAGGCCGAGGCCCTTGGTGGCGCCGATGTACTCACCGACGATGGCGCCGATCAGGGCGAACCCGAAGCTGACGTGCAGGCTGGTGAAGATCCAGGTGGTGGCGGCGGGGATGACCACCTGGAGGGTCACCTTGCGGTTGTTCGCGCCCAGGATGCGGGCGTTGGCGACCAGGTTGCGGTCCACCTCCCTGGCGCCCTGGAAGGCGTTGAAGAAGACCGGGAAGAAGACCAGGACGACGGCCGAGGCGACCTTGGAGGCCGGGCCGAGGCCGAACCAGATCAGGAAGATCGGCGCGAGCACGATCCGGGGGATCGCGTTCAGCACCTTGATGTACGGCCCGAGCACGTCCGCCAGGAAGCGGACCCGGCCCAGCGCGATGCCGAGCAGCACACCGGCGGTGACGCCGATGACCCAGCCGGTCAGCGCCTCGTACAGGGTGTAGGCGACCTGCTCGCCGAGCGATCCCTGGGCCGTGCCGTGGGTGATCCACATCCAGATCTGGTCCCAGATCTTCGACGGCTGGGAGAAGTTGAACGGGTCGATGACACCGCTTCGGGCGCAGGACTCCCACAGTCCGAGGAAGGCCACCAGGACCAGCACCCGGACCCCGTAGACGGTGAATCTCCGATTGCGGGCCGCACGTTCACGGGCCTGCGTCCTGGTGGCCGGCGCCGGGGCGGCGGCGGGCACGGGCGTCTGGACGGCACTCTCAAGCGGCATTGCCCGCTCCTCTCTCGCGGGTGATGCGGACCTCTTCGCCGAGCGACGCCCAGATCTCGCGGTAGATCTCGACGAACCGGGGCTCCAGCCGGACGGCCTCGACCGTGCGGGGGCGCGGCAGGTCGACGGTGAAGATCTCCTTGACGGTGGCGGGGCCCGCCGTCATGACGACGACCCGGTCGGCGAGCGCGATGGCCTCGTCGAGGTCGTGGGTGACGAAGATGACCGAGGAACCCGTACCGGCCCACAGTTCGAGCAGCTGGTCGGACATCAGGGCCCTGGTCTGCACGTCCAGCGCCGAGAACGGCTCGTCCATCAGCAGGATCTTCGGGTCGTTGACGAAGGTCTGGGCGAGCGCCACGCGCTTGCGCATGCCGCCGGAGAGCTGGTGCGGGTAGCGGTCCTCGAACGCGGACAGGCCCACCCGGGCCAGCCAGTCGCGGGCCCGCTCACGGGCCTCGGCGGCGGGTACCCCGCGGAAGCGCGGCCCGGCCATCACGTTCGACAGGACGGTGCGCCACGGGAAGACGGCGTCCTGCTGGAAGACGAACCCGACGTGCTCGCTGATCCCCTCGACCGGCTCGCCCTGGACCCTGACCTCGCCCTCGGTGGGCTCCTCCAGGCCGCTGACCAGGGTCAGCGTCGTCGACTTGCCGCAACCGGTCGGGCCGACCACGGCGACGAACTCACCCTGGGCGACCGTGAGGTCGAGGTCCCGTACGGCCGTGTGCAGGGCCCCGGAGGGCGTCCTGAACCGCTTGGTCGCGTTGGTCAGCTCGATCGCGGGGACGGCGGTGGCCGTCCCGCCCCGACCGGCCGGGACGCTGACACCCCCTCCGGTGACCGACTTGCCTTGCTCGCTCATGAGACCTCCGGGATCCGGCGCCATCGCCGGGCTCTGTGCTGTGCTCCGGAGGTTAGAAGTGGCGTCGGCCACAGCGGGAGCCTTGTCGGCGTACTGCGATTTACCGGCGTTGAGGGGTTTTCTGCTCGTTTTGCCTGCGTTACAACAGCGAGGGCACAGCTGACAGAAACACCGCGGAAACATATGGTGTGCGTCCCCGTCCAACACCGTCCCCGTCCAACACCGTCCGCGGCCGGCACCGTCCCCCGGCCGGACACCCCTGACCCGCACAGCGGCGAGAGAGGAGCACCCGATGAAGCGCCCGCACTGGCCCCGCCGGGTCTTCGCCCAGCTGCTGCTGAGCCAGACCGTCGTCACCGTCGGCGTCACCGCC
>FTKL01000583.1_pt2 | contig 38476 bp, 36 predicted proteins | sample 2434061 | NCBI WGS metagenome assembly FTKL01 (sample SAMEA3914816, study PRJEB12502) | metagenome | biome: forest; material: soil | place: USA | collected 2011-09-16 | depth 0.3 m
AGGAGTTCCCATGAAGACGCTGATCGTCTACGCCCACCCGGAGCCGAAGTCGCTCAACAGCTCGCTGAAGGACCTCGCGGTGTCCACCTTGGAGAGCGCCGGACACGAGGTACGGGTGAGCGATCTGTACGCGATGAACTGGAAGGCGGTCGTGGACGCCGCGGACTACGGCCGAGACGCCTCAAGTCCGCTGAAGGTCGCCCTGGACTCGGGCCGGGCCTTCGACGCCGGGACGCTCACCCCGGATGTCCTCGCCGAGCAGGAGAAGCTGCTGTGGGCCGACACGATCATCTTCCAGTTCCCGCTGTGGTGGTACACGATGCCCGCGATCCTCAAAGGCTGGGTGGACCGGGTGTTCACCTACCGCTTCGCGTACGGCGTCGGCGAGCACAGTGACACCAAGTACGGCGAGCGCTTCGGCGAAGGCACCCTCGCGGGCAGGAAGGCTCTGCTGTCGGTGACCGCCGGCGGCCCGGAGTCGCATTACGCCGCTCGCGGGATCAACGGCCCCATCGACGACCTGCTGTTCCCGATCCACCACGGCATCCTCTACTACCCGGGCATCGAGGCGCTGCCGCCGTTCGTGCTGTACGGCACCGACCGGATGACCGCCGAGGAGTACCCGGACGTCGCCAAGGCCTGGGAGCAGCGCCTGCTCACTCTGGAGTCGACCGAGCCGATCGCGTTCCGGCGGCAGAACTTCGGTGACTACGAGATCCCCTCGCTGCACCTGAAGGAGGGACTGGAGCCCACGGGCCGCACGGGTTTCGGGCTGCACGTGCGCGGCTGACAGTGAGGGTACGGACGGGGGGAGGAGGCACGCCCGGTCGACATCTCAGGGGCCGTAGGGGCTCCAGCCGTTGAGGAAGGGTTCGAGGTCCGAGGGCCTGGGATCCGGGATGGTGGGGGCGCGCATTTCGCCGTTGAGCGGGTCCAGGCGCTCCACGTACCCCTGGATCCAGCGGAGCCATGACTGGGCGGCTTCACGTTGGGCGGCGTGGTGGGTGGTCTCCACCCGTTGTTGGGCTGCGTGCAGGTACTCGGAGAGCTGCGCGGCGCGGCGCCAGGAGTGTTCCTGCTGTTCAAGGGCTCGGATCCGGTGTGCCTCGGCGTAGTCCTGGCGTGCTCGGTGTACGGCGGCGTCCCATTGCCGACGACGTTCGCGGGCGGCTTCCTGGTCCGCGTGGCGTTTGGCTTCCGCGGCGGCTCCGCGTAGGTCGATCTCCTGCAGGATCTGCGGAAGCTTGCCTTCGAGCGGCTCGGTATCGGTGTCTGACCGCTGTAACTGCCAGTGGACGAAGCCGCCGCCTACGGCGATCCCCAGGCGGTTGCCGAGGGGGTGGTCGAAGCGGGGGATCCTGACCCAGGAGTCGCGCGCGGCATCGGCGAGCTCCTTCGCGGAGGCGACATGGTCGGTGCGTTCCTTCAGTTGCGTGATGCGCACGCCGCAGGGGTGTCCCTGCGCGGTGACGATGAAGTGGTCCTCGGACTCGGCGTGCTCGTAGCCGTGCCGGTCGGTTCGCTGGTTGACGATGCGGATGGTGTGCCCGCGGTGTTCAGCCTCCGCCACGATGGCTTGGATCAGGCGCAGTGTGCGAGGGAGCACGGGCTTGGTGAGGTTGAGTGTTCGTTTGCCGTCGCGCGGTGCGGCGACGACGCTGTGGGGCTTGGTCAGGCGTTCGGGGACGGGGACCGGGTCTGGGACCGCGAGTCGCCACGCGGGGATGTCCTCGAGGCGGATCTCGTAGCCGCCTTTGGCCCAACCGCTTTTGATGTCCTTGCCTGCGGGCAGTTTGCCCGAGCGTTTGGCGGAGTTGACCCGGGACGGCCAGTTGGGTGTTCCTGGGCCGCCGTTGTGGTGGGGGCTTTCCCCTTGATCGAGGACACCCTGATCATTGGATCGTGAAGATCCATAGGACAGGAGTTCCCGTTGGGGACGTCGAAGTACTCGCCTGAGTTCCGGGCCGATGCCGTCGCGCTGTACCGGGCCAGCCCTGGGCGCACGTACGCCGCGGTGGCCAGGGATCTGGGAGTGAACCACGAGACGCTGCGTGTGTGGGTGCGCGAGGCCGAGCAGGCCGCGGTGCCCGGGGCTGCGGAGTCGAGTGCCTTGGAGAAGGAGAACAGGCAGCTCAAGGCCCGGGTGAAGGAACTCGAAGTGGAGCGGGAGATCCTGCACCGGGCAGCGAAGTATTTTGCGGCACGATCACCTGGCCGCCCGCATCGGGGGCATCGGGGCCGGCCAACTCCCAGACCCGTTCACGGACTTCGGCTGTTGCCCGGCGGATTGCCGTCAGCGCGCGTGGGCCGGCGGTGGCCAGGGTGTCGACCAGCCGCGAGACGGTGGGATCGGAGGCCACCGATCCGAAGATCTGCGGCTCGGCCCGCAGCATCGCCACATCCGACAGGCAGTCCCCGCCAAGTGCCACCGCCAGAGCGATGTCCAGCAGGACCTTACCCGGATCGTGCACCGCCCGTGGCTTGCGCCACGGGGCCAGCGCCGCCGTCATCGCCGTATCCAGTCCGGTCTTACGGAGAGGGCGGCGGTCAGTTCGGCGGTGGTCGGTGGGTTGGCTCCGGCACGGGAGACGGTGAAGGCCGCTGCTGCTGCGGCGGCCCGCAGGGCGGAGGGTACCGCTTGGGCATCCGCTTCGCGTCCCGCCAGGGTCACCAGCAGGGCGGACATGAACGAGTCGCCGGCGCCCACCGTGTCGACGACCTCAGCCGGTGCGGCCGCGATGCGGAATTCGCCGTCGGGGGTGAGCGCGAAGGCGCCCTCGCCGCCGCAGGTGACGACCACCGCGCGCGGGCCGAGGGTCAGCCAGCGGGCGGCGCTCTCGCGGACCGGAACGCCTGGGTACAGCCACTCCAGGTCCTCGTCGCTGGCCTTGACGATCTGGCTGAGCGCCACGCACTCCTCCACCGCGGCGACGCCGCGCGCCCGTTCGCCGAACAGGGCCGGGCGGATGTTGGGGTCGTACGAGACCGTAGCCCCCGAAGCGCGCAGTTCACGCAGCAGCCGGCGGGCGGTGCCGGCACCCGGCTCCAGTACCGAGGCGAGCGAGCCCAGGTGGACGTGCCGTGCCTGCGGAACGGCAGTCGTTCGCAGGCTCCACCCGATGGCGAACTCGTAGGCGGCGCTGCCCCGTTCGTCCAGAGTGACGATCGCGGTCGGGGTGGGCGGCTCCTGGCCGTCCGTCAGGACCGACACGCCTGCCGAACTGAGGTGCACCCGAATCAGGTCGCCCATCGGATCCTGCCCGAGCTGGGTGAGCAGCGTGGTCCGGTGCCCCAGCCTGGCCAGGCCGAAGGCGACGTTGGCCGGGCTGCCGCCCGGGTGGGCGCGGTCGGGCCGGCCAGGGGTGCGGACCACGTCCGCGACGCACTCGCCGATGACGAGGAATTCGACCCGCTCGGGGTGGACACTGCCTCTGATGTCGGGCTCTGCCATGGTGCCGGGCTACTCCTTGCATCGTGAACTTGTCTGTTCGTCAGGCGTGTTCGGGCCGGTGGGGGCGGGCGCGTCCGCTGTGGGACCGTGCGCCCCCACCGGGGTGTCAGTCGCTCAGGGTCACCTGATCGAGCATCAGATGACCCCAGCTGCCGGTCGAGTCGTCGAGGATCTGGAGCTGCGCGGTGCGGCCCTGCCACGGGCCGAGGTCCCAGGTGACGGGCTTCAGGGCGCCGGTGTCGTCGCCGGTGGCGGTGCGTACGGGCTGCCCGTCGACGAGGAGGTTGACGGAGGTCGCGCCGGGCTGGCCGAGCGGATGGTGGCCGCCGGCGACGAGGAGGTGCAGGGTGTTGCGGTCGATGGTGAAGGCGGGTGAGGTGACGGTGCCGGTGGCGGAGTCGGCTCCGGCGAACGTGTCGAGGACGGCTGCGCCGACCTGGCCGGGGAGGTTCGCCGCGGTCGGCGCGGTGCCGGTGAGGCCGCCGGTGGTGGTCCAGCCGGTTCCGTACGTGGTGCCTTCGAAGTCGGCGAGGGTCTTGGCCGGCCGTTGGGCGAGGTTGGCGAACTCGGTGACGGTGACGTTGGCGAAGGTGGCGCTGCCGCCGCTGGTGAACAGGTTGATGCCGTTGTCGGCGGGGTCGGGGAATGCCAGGCTGGTGTGGACGTAGCGGCCGTCGTCGAGGAAGTACTCGACGCTGGTTCGGTCGACGAGGATCCGCAGGTGAGCCTGGGTCTTCGCCGGGTCGTACGGTGCGTGGGTCTCCCCACGCCGGCCGGACGGGTCGGGGGTCCCGCTCTGACGCCGGTTCAGGTAGCTGTAGTCGCGGTTGATTCCGGCATCGACGTGGCGGGTGCCGTCGGCGGAGACACGCAGTTGGACGCCGAGGTTGTCGAGGGTGCTCCAGCTGACGTCGGCGTCCAGTTGGTAGGCGGTGCCATGGTAGTCGAGTGGGGTCTTACCGTTGACCTGGATCGTGCCGAGCGAGGTGACTCTGGTGGCGTGGTTGTCGAGCGCGGGTACGGGCCTGGAGGCCAGGGCGTAGCCGTTGCCGTAGTGCTTGAGGGTGATCTGGCGGGTGATGGAGTCGGTGCCGTTGAAGCCGTCGGAGGCCCAGGTGGGGGTGGTGTAGGGGTAGGACCAGTTGTTCATCCAGGCGATGGCGTAGCGGCGCTCGAGCGGGGCGGTGGGGTCCTCCCAGGTGACGCCGCCGTACCAGTCGAGGCCGTGGTCGAGCCATTGCGGGGTGGTGGTGTCGGGGGTGAAGGTGGCGCCGTCGAAGGTGCCGGTCCAGTAGGCGTAGGTGTTGGGGGCGCCGGTGAGGTAGCCGTTGGCGCTGGCGCCCATGACCCAGTGGGTGGTTCCGTCGTCGGCCTTGAGCTGGAACAGGTCGGGGCATTCGAGGGTGCCCAGGGTGTTGTTGACGTAACTGGAGGTCCAGCTCCAGTTCTTGAGGTCGGGGGAGGTGTAGAAGCCCAGGCGGTCGCCCTCGGCGAGGAGCGCGACCCAGCGGTTGCGGGGGGCGTCCCAGACGACCTTCGGGTCGCGGAAGTCCTTGCGTCCTCCGTTTGCCATGACCGGGGTGTCGCCGTAGGGGCGGAAGTTCTTGCCGCCATCAGTGGAGTACCACAGGAACTGCGCCTGCGGGCCGGACGCATCGGTGATCTGGGCGGGGGTGGGGTGGTCCATCTGGGTGGTCAGGATGACGATCGCGCCGGCGCCGAACCCGGCGGTGTTGTTCGTGTCGACGACCGCGGAGCCGGACCACAGGTCGTAGTTGGCGTTGGTCTTCTTCGGGGCGGCGACGCCCTGGTCGTGGAAGGCGACGTTGTCGGTGGTGGTGGCGAGGCGCCAGGCGGTTCCGACGGCCTGGTCGTAGTCGGCGTTGTAGAGGTAGTAGTAGTGGAAGGCGCCGTTGACGTAGATCGGCCGCTGCGGGTCGTTCTTCCAGTGGTCGGGCACGGTGAAGTGGTACACGGAGCGGTAGCTGTCTGCCGCCCGCGCGGCCTGGGGGGCGGCCGGGCCGGGGGCGGCGACGCCGAGCGCGGTCAGGGCGAGGCCGAGCAGGGTGGTCAGGCAGAGCCGCAGTGCGGCTCTGCGGTGTGGGGGTCGGTTGGTCATGGTCGGCTCCCGGACTTCTGTGGGTGGGGGAGGAGCTGGAGCTTTTGGGCCGTCAGTGGGGCAGGGGGACCTTCGCGGACGCGGCGCCCTCGCCGGCCTGTTCCGCTTCGAGCGTCATCCGGTGGCCGTCCCAGTGGAGGGGCATGGGGTTGCTGACTCCGCCGGTGAAGGTGCCGTCGGGGCCGGTGTGGTAGAAGCCCATGAGCACCCAGCGGCCGTCGCGGCGGCGCACGAGCTTGCCGCTGTAGTAGCGGTCGTCGGTGACCTGCTCGGCGGCGTCGATGTCGAACGGTCCGAGGAGGCTCCGGGCGGGGGCGGCCCAGATGCCGCCGCGGGTGCCGCCGGCGCGGCGCAGGTCGGAGGCGTGTTCGGCGAGGCAGGAGAAGACCAGTACGGGCCGGCCGTCGACGATCTCGGTCTGGACGACCTCGAGCTGTCCGAAGCCGCGATGGGAGGGCGCGGTCAGTGGTGGCCGCAGGCGCCACTCGCGCAGGTCGGTGGAGACAGCGTGACCGATGACTCCGCGTTCGAAGGCGGGGCCCTCGGTGGCGCGTGCGGTGATCAGCATGTGCCAGCCGTCGCCGTCGGGGTCGGGGAAGACCCAGGGGTCGCGGAACGCCTCGTCGTGCCACTGGCCGCAGTCGAGGGTCTCGTACCAGGCGGGGTCCGCGCCAAGGACGGGGTTGGCGTCGGCCTTGTGCCAGCTGGTCAGGTCGGTGGAGGTGGCGTAGCCGATGCGCTGGATGTTCTTGCCATCGGGGGCCCGGGTGGAGCCGGTGTAGAACAGGAACCAGGTGCCGTCCCGGTGGCGGGCGACCGAGCCGGTCCAGGTGGCGAGGTCGTCGAAGGCGGGGGCGTCCGAGCGGACCAGCGCGTCGGGGACGCGGGTCCAGTTGGTCAGGTCGGTGGAGACGGCGTGGCCGATGGAGGCGCGGTAGTGGCGGGCCTCGGGGTCGTGCAGGGCGCGGGAGGCGTAGAGGAAGAACAGGTGGTGCTGCTCGCCGTCGTCGGCGAACCAGAAGTCCCAGACCCAGGAGTCGGGCAGCGTGAACATGGGGGCCTTTCAGAGCAGGCGTGGGGGCCCGGCGGCCTGGGGCCGCTGTGTGCGGCGGGTCGGCGGGTCGTGGTGTGTGCGTGGGGGGGGGTCAGCCCTTGACGCCGCTGGCGGCGACGCTGCTGACGAAGGCGCGCTGGAAGGCGAGGAAGACCACCAGCACGGGCAGCGTGATCATGGAGGTGTAGGCCATGATCTCGCCCCAGGCGGGGTTGTCCTGGAAGAAGTACTGCATGCCGACCATGACGGGGCGCAGCTTCTCGTCCTGGACGACCATCGTCGGCCACAGGTACTGGTTCCAGGCGGGCAGGAAGGTGAGGATGGCCACGGTCGCGAAGGCGGGGCCGGACAGCGGGACCACGATGCGGCGGTAAATGGTGAACCAGCCGGCGCCGTCGATGCGGGCGGCCTCGTCGAGCGAGGTGGGGATGGTGGAGAAGTACTGGCTGAACAGGAAGACGGAGAAGGCGTTCGCGACGAACGGGATGATCTGCACCTTGTAGCTGTTGAGCCAGCCGATGTCGTAGACCAGGGCACCGTCCTGGAAGAGCAGGGTCGGCAGGTGGGCGACCCAATAGACCATCGGCACGGCGATCGTCTCGAAGGGAACGATGAGGGTGGCGATGACGACGCCGAGGACCAGACCGCGGCCGCGCCAGCGCAGGCGGGAGAGGGCGAAGCCCGCCATGGAGTTGACGACCAGTCCAAGGCCGACGATCGCGACGGTGACCAGCAGCGAGTTGAGCAGGAATCGCCCGACCGGCACCCGGTCGAACACGGCGTCGTAGTTGTGCAGGCTGACGTCGCCGATGGGAAGGAACGCGCGCCAGCCGCCGATGTCGGAGAGGATCTGGCCGTCCGGTTTGAGGCTGGAGACGAACATGAAGACGAGTGGGAAGAGGAAGAACACGGCGAGGCCGACCAGGACCAGGTAGGACCAGGCGCGGCGGCGCCGGCGCTGTTCGCTCGCCTCGGAACGCGTGCCTCGCACGCGCGGAGTTGCGGCCATGGGTCAGTCCTTGTCGCGGGTGAGGTGGCGCTGGATCAGCGCGATGACGAGCACGATCACGAAGAAGATCAGGGACAGCGCCGAGCCGTAGCCGATCTGCTGTTGGCGGTAGCCGGTGAGCACCGCGTGGTAGACCAGGGTCGAGGTCGAGTCGATCGGGCCGCCCTGGGTCATCACGTCGATCTGCACGAACAGGCCGAGCGCGGCGATGGTGATGGTGATCAGGACGAAGATCCTGGTCGGGCGCAGGCACGGCCAGGTGACGTCCTTGAACTGGCGCCAGGTTCCGGCGCCGTCGATGCGGGCCGCCTCGTAGAGCTCCTCGGGAATGGTCTGCAGGCCGGAGAGCCAGATCAGCATGTGGAAGCCGACGGCCTGCCAGATGGACAGCACGATGATCGCGAACAGGGCGGTGCTGGGCTGGTTGAGCCAGGCGGTGCCCTGCCAGGCGCCGAAGGTGATCGAGTTGATGAACGAGTTGACCAGCCCGTCCGGCTGGTACATGAACTTCCACAGGATCGAGACGACGACGATGGAGGTCACGACCGGGATGAAGAAGATGACCCGGAACGCGGTCACGCCGCGGATCTTCTGATTGACCATCAGGGCGAGGAATAGCCCGAAGCCGGCCTGGACGGGAACGACCACGGCCGCGAAGGCGAAGGTGTTCAGGGCCGAGCGGAAGAACGTCGGGTCGATGGTGAACGCCCGGACGAAGTTGTCGAAGCCGACGAAGCGCAACGGTTCGGGGGAGATCAGCCGCGCGTTGGTGAAGGACAGAGCGAAGCCGAGCAGCACCGGCACGATCAGGAACGTCAGCAGCAGGACGATCGCGGGTGAGGCCATGGCGAGCCCCGCGCGGGCTTCGCCGCGGCGGGCCGCGTCCCTGGTGCGCCGCCTCTTCCCGTCCGCCGTGGGGGCGGCCGGTGCCTGGGCGGGTTCGGGGGTGGCCGATTCGGCCGGGGAGTCGAGACGGTGGGTCGCCGTCATGGTGTCACGCCTTTCCACAGGCGGGGCGGCATGGCAGCCGCCCCGCCTTCGCTTGCCGCCTCGTCAGTTGCCGTAGCTGTTGTTCGACTTGATGTCGCTGTCGACCGACTGCACGGCAGTGTCGAGAGTGGACTTGACGTCGGCGCCGTTCATGATGTCCTTGGCGGCCTTCTCGAAGGTGCTGGAGATCACGGGGTAGCCAGGGGTGGCGGGGCGGGCCAGGGCGAACTTCTGCGACAGGACGGCGAACTGGTGCAGAGAGCCGTCCGGGCCGAAGTACTTCGAGGCGGTGGCCGCGGCGGTGGTGGCCGGGATGACGACCTGGCTGTCGGCGAACTCGGTGAGGTACTTGTCCTGGAAGCTGAACTTCAGGTATTCGCGGGCGCCTTCGCTCTGTGCGCTGCCGCAGCCGGCGGAGATGCCCCACTGCCAGGAGCCGCCGCCGATCTTGGGGCCCTTTCCGAAGTCGACGGGCGGCAGGACGAGCAGGTCCGGGCCGACCTTCTGCAGCGCGTCCTGGGCGTTCCACACACCGGTGTAGCTCAGCGCCACCTTGTCGTCGATGAACTTCTGGTTGCCCACCGGGCCGCTGTTGTTCGCCCAGCCGTTCTTGAACACCTTCTGGAACCAGGTGAAGAACTTGACGGAGTCGGGGCCGTTGAGCACGCCGTCGGCGGACTTCATGGTGGCCCGGTCGACCAGGTCGCCACCCGAGCTCTGCAGCATCGGCGAGTACGCGTACGGCCACCACTCGCCCTTGTCGGCCGCGCCGAGGTCGAGCGGAGTCACGTAGCCGGACTCCTTGAGCTTGGCGGTGGCGGCGTCGAACTCCTCCAGCGTCCAGGGCTTGTCCACGGTCGGGATGCGGATGCCGTTCTTCTCCAGCACCGACTTGCGGGCGAAGATCGACAGGGCGGCGTCCCAGTAGCCCGCGGAGTAGACCTTGCCCTTGTACCGGCCGACCGCGGCGGGCAGCAGCGAATCGGTCAGCGCGGCCGGCAGCTCCAGCGGCTGCAGGTAACCGGCCCAGGCCCAGTTGGGCATGATCGGGCCGTCCATGTCCAGCAGGCACGGCAGGTTGCGGGCAGCGGCAGCCGCGGTGATGGCGTCGTTGTACGAGCCCTGCGGGAAGTTCTGCTGGACGACCCGGTACTTCGCCTGCGAGGCGTTGAACTCATCGATGATCTTCTTGTAGACAGCCAGCTCTCCGGGGTTTCCCGCAGAATGCGTCCACATGGTGATCTGCGTCGGACCGTCTCCGGACGGCGTGCCGTCGTGGCTGGCCTTGGCACAGCCGCTCAGCACGACCGTTCCCAGGAGGCCCGCCGCTGCTAGCATGGCGAGGGGGTTGCGCACAGGTGATCCCTTCGAGGGAGTCGACTTCGCAGGTCGGCCCCGGGTGTGATGGCAGCGTCAACTGCCATGTGATGTCGGTGAGTCCGCCGCCGTTCTCAGTTTCCGGCCGTGACCGGTGGCGGGCCCACGGAGTCCCGACGGATGATCGGGCAGTTCATGAGAAGCGGGTCGTCCCTGTCGGACTCCCGCAGGCCCAGGGCGACCTCCATCGCCCAGCGGCCCATCTCGTAGTGAGGCAGCGCGACCGTGGTGAGCGGCGGATCCAGCTCCGAGGCGATCAGTTGCTGGTCGTCGTAGCCAACGATCGACAGGTCGTCCGGGATTACCAGGCCACGGCGGTGGGCGGCGGTGTAAGCACCCATCGCCATACGGTCGTTGAAGCAGAAGACCGCGGTCGGACGGCGCTCCGCCGGCAGGTCCAGCAATCCCTCGACGGCCGCCCTCCCACCCGAGGCATCGGTTGCCGCGCGCACATGCAGGGCCGGATCAGGGGTGATGCCGGCTTCTGCGAGCACCTGCAGATAGCCCTGGCGGCGAAGACCGGAGGCAACGACGTCCTCGGGGTTGGGCGCGTCGACGTAGGCGATCCGGCGGTGACCCGCCGCCACCAGCTCACGCGTCGCCGCCGCCCCGCCCCGCCGGTCGTCCGGCACCACCGCCGGCCAACCGCCGTGTGTCGGGCGGCAGTCCAGGAAGACGGCGTCCGCCGGGAGCCCCGCCGGCGCGTCCACCACACGGTGCCACATCCGGGCGTAGAGCACCGCGTCGACCTGCTGGCCGGCCAGCGCGAGGATCGCCTTCCGCTCCTGCTCCGCGTCGTCGTCGGTGTTCACCAGGATGACAAGGTGACCGTGATCCCGGGCCACATCGTTGGCCCCCGCCAACATCCGGCCGGCGAAGGGGGTGGTGGCGATGGTGTCGGAGATCAGCCCGACCGTCCGGGTCCGCTGGGTGCGCAGGCTGCGCGCCACCGAGTTCGGCGCGTATCCGGCCGCCTCGGCCGCCTCGCGGACCCGGGCCTGCGTCTGTGGCGAAATCCGGTCGCTGCCCGCACCGCTCAGCACCATCGAGACGGTGGCGGTGGAGACGCCGGCGGCGGCCGCGACATCGGACATACGGACCCGGGCCATGGTGATCCGACCTCGCTTTCAGCTGGGTTTAATCGTTTAACCAACGGGATGTGAGTATGCAGTCACCCCGTTGCACCGTCAAGACAACGGGCGCCCCCGTAACCCCTACGCAACACGGGTGTGACCGGAGCGTGGCTACGGAAGGAACCCTGCCGTGCCGCTTCTCGGCGGGCGGCGCCAGCGCCACGGCGAGTATCCGGAGGGAGGGCAGCGAAGTGTTCACTGAGCTCCGATGGAGACATTGTTCAAGGGCTTGGAACACCGACACGCAGTCGAGGTCAGCGCGTTGAAAGTGTTCAGCTTCAGGCGGTCCCTACACTGCAGGGTGATGTCGGTCAGGGCCGGGGTGCTGCGCCCGGGGTAGGTGAAGCCGACGCCCTCCAGGCTGATGGTGTCCGGGCGGTGCGGGAGGTCGGCGCCGCCGGTAGGGATGGCGCGGCGTTCGGCCTCCCGCTGGAGGCGCTCCAGGTCGGCGACGAACAGGGCCTCCTCGTAGAGCCCGTTCGCGGTGCGGACGAGGGAGGTGACGTCGGCTGCTCCGGTGCGGATGCCGACAACTGCCGTGCCGGCGACCGCGAGGGCCATCTGCCCGTCGTGGACGAGCCAGCCCAGGACGGCGAAGGTCGCGGCGGCGGCCAGCCCCGAGAGGGCGGAGGCGAGCAGGGAGGTGGTGGCGGCGGCGCGCGACGAGTACGCGCTCGCGAACCATATTGAGCACCCGCGCAACATCTATGTTCGCGAGGCGGACCTCGTCGGGCCGCTGGACGCCTGGATCGCCCGCGCCTTCGCTCCCGGCCGCCTTGAGCGCACTCTGACGGCCATGGCTGAGGCTCGGCAGGACGAGTCGTCGACCGCGACAGACGGCCCTGCGGCGGAGGACGCTCGACGCGTCATCAGGACGAGTGACGAGAAGATCGCTCAGTACCGGAGCGTGCTCGAAGCCGGCGGAGACGCGAAGCTGGTTGCCCTCTGGACCAACGAGGCCCAGGCGGCAAAGGCCGAGGCACAGATCCGGCTGAAGGCCCTGCCCCGGCCAGGGGCCCCTGTCTCCGGGAAGCAGATCAAGGCTCTGGTCACCAAGATCACCGACATGGCAGCCGCGATCAGCCAGGCGAAGATCGAGGTGAAGACGCCCGTCTACCAGGCCTTGGGGCTGCGAGGAACCTACTACCCGGGGGAAAACAAGGTGCGGGTCGAGGTGAACCTCGACCCGCACCTTCTGAGCACTACATCTCCCCGTGGGGAAATGGTTGGTGTCCGAGGGGGGACTTGAACCCCCACGCCCGATAAAGGGCACTAGCACCTCAAGCTAGCGCGTCTGCCATTCCGCCACCCGGACAGGGTGTGTGCCTCGGGGCTTTTCTTGCTGTTCCCCTTGGCGACAGAGAGAACACTACCAGGGTTCTGGAGTGCTTCTCACCTGCGTTTCTGTGGTCGGGGAGGGGGCGTGGTTCGGCGATGCGGCGACGGGGGATGAATCGGTGGTAATGGTGTGAATCGGGGCAACTGTTCGGGAGGCTGCGATGGGTCGGTGGCCACGGCGCAAGGGGCCGGAGGCGCGGACGGTGCCGGCGGGGCAGCAGGCTGAGGTGGCGCCGGAGCGTGGGTTGGAACGGAGCTTCGGGGTGCTGGCGCTGCTGGGGGTGGTGCTGGTCGGTGCGGCGGTCTTCGGGCTGCTGTACACGGCGTTCGTCACCCTCACGGGGGTGTTGCTGTTCGGCTGGCTGCTGCTGATCGGCGGGGTGGTGGGGCTGGTCCACGCGGTGGTGGCCAGGCGGGAGAACTTCTTCTGGCTGGGCACGGCGGTGGCGGCGCTGAACATCGCGGCGGGTGTGGTGATGGTGGTGCGGCCGGAGGCCGCGGCGGCGGGGCTGACGTTGTTCGCGGCACTGCTGTTCCTGAGCGCGGGTTCGTACCGGCTGGTGGGTGGTCTGGTGGTGCGGGGGGCGCAGTTCGGCTGGACGGTGCTGCTGGGGGTGCTCGACCTGCTGATCGGCATCCTGGTGCTGGCGAACTGGCCGAGCAGCTCGCTCTACACGCTCGGGTTGTTCTTCTCGCTGTCGCTGCTGTTCGACGGGCTGATGCTGATCAGTACCGGGGTCGGCGCCCGCCGGGTGATCGGCATGGTGGGCGAGGCACGCCGGGCGACCGAGGAGGCCGTGCCGCAACCGGTGGAAGGGGCGCAGCCGGCCGGGGGGCCGGAGCCGGTGGAAGGGCCGCAGCCGCACGGGGCGGGTGGGGCCGGTGTGGAGAAGCCTGCGGCGCCGTGAACGATCCGGTGGTCCCGGGTGAATATTTCTGTCAGTCGCCTGACATCAGGCGGTCACGACCGGGCGAAAACGGTCCGACACGAGCAAGTTGTCGACGCTGCCGTGCTGTCCGCCGTTGCTCTCCTAGCCTCGGTGAACCAAGGGAGCCATGAGTGGAACCGCCTGATTCCCGACGTCGGCAGCAGCCGGTGACGCCTCCCGTACCGTTGCGAAAGGGCGGCTTGACGTGGAACAGATCAGCGGGGCGGCCGAGCCGGTGACCGGCCGGCCGGGTGCCGGCCCCGGTCGGGGGGCCTGGCGGATTTCGGTCCTGGCCCAGGAGGCCTCGGTACCCAGAACCCGGCACGCGGTGCGGGACAGGCTTCTTGCCCAGGGCATGGCCGGCCTGCGCTATCAGGAGCTGATCGACGATCTGCTGCTGATCGTCTCCGAGCTGGTGAGCAACGCGGTGACGCACGCGGCCGTGCTGTCCCCGCAGGTCACCACGGAGCTGACGATCGCCGAGGGCTGGGTGCGGGTCTCGGTCGAGGACGGTCACCCGTACCGGCCGAAGGCGTTGGAGAGTGATCTCGGGCAGCTCGGCGGCCGGGGGCTGCTGCTGGTCAAGAGCGTGACGTTGCAGGCCGGCGGGGTGTGCGACGTGGAGCGGACGGCGGCCGGCGGCAAGGTGATCTGGGCCTCGCTGCCGCTGCCGCCGGTGACGGCGGGGCCGGACGACCCTGCGGTCGCGGGCGGCCTGATGGCGGTACCGCAGACCGCGGTCACCGCGAGGGTCATGACCCTCGCCCCACAGGGCACGCAGCAGAGCACGCAGCAGAGCACCCAGCAGAGCGCGCAGCCGGGGATCCCGCAGAGCACCCAGGCGGGAATCCCGGAGAGCGCCCAGCCCGGGCTCCCGGAGAACGTCCCGCAGGGCGCCGAGCAGAGTGTCTCGCCGGCCGAGGGCGGGTCGCCGGCCCGCACCTAGCCGGGCCGGCGGAAGGGCCCGTGGCTACCAGTCGCGTCCGGCGATCTCGCGGATGCCGGGCAGGGCCGCGTCGAAGACCGTCCGGAACCAGACCGAGAACGGCCGCTCCTTCTCCAGCTCCCTGAGCTCCTCCGCGCTGACGAACGCGAAGTCGTCGACCTCGTCCGGGTTCGGTACGACGGGGGCGGTGACCAGGCCGACGAACAGGTGGTTCCACTCGCGCTCGATCAGCCCGGAGGCCTCGTCCGGCAGGTCGTAGCGGACGGTGCCGGCCTCGCAGAGCAGGGCGGGTGCGACGCCGAGCTCCTCCGCGGTGCGGCGGGCGGCGGCCACGAACGGCGGCTCGTCGGGGTACGGGTGGCCGCAGCAGGTGTTGGACCAGACCCCGGGGGAGTGGTACTTGCCGAGCGCGCGGCGCTGGAGCAGCAGCCGGCCCTGGCGGTCGAAGAGGAAGACCGAGAACGCGCGGTGCAGCCGGCCCGGCTGCTGGTGCGCCCAGAGCTTCTCGGCCGTCCCGATCGTGACGCCCTCGTCGTCGACGAGTTCCAGGAGGATCTCCTGCCCGTCGGCCGGGTCGCCCGGCTCGGCCACGTCCGTCTCGACGTCGAGTCCTGTGTCGATCTCCGAGGTGAAGTGTGTGGGCGAGGTGAGATGCGTCGGGTTGGTCGGGGGACTCTGCGGCATGAGGCCTCTTTCGGGAGCACCGGTGGCGTCGGCCCCAGTCTGCCGTATGGGTGCGGCGGATTGCCGCCGGACGCAGGGATGGCCGCTCCTGTGCGTTCGAAGATCACCTCGATCAGCAAGTGAGTTCGAGCGGTGCCCGGGTCCGACCGCTTTCGGACGTTCGTGCCCGGGGTCCGTTCCTCCCGGCGCCGGACAGCCCGGCCGCCGGCCCCCGGGTGCTGCTGCCCGGGCGCGTTCCGGCCGGTCGCCGCGGTCGCCTACCATCACATACACGGTGTGTTGCCCAGGTGGCGGCACCGGAGCGCCTTCCGGGTGGCCGGCTGGTGCGCGGGCATCCCGCGCGGTCACCCCCGCGCGGGCCCGCCATGCGGTCACCTGTTGTGCGGCTGCCACGCGACCACTGCGCGGCCGCCGCGCGGCGCTCGACAAGCGGAGCACGACGGATCAGGAGACACCGCATGATCGGCCTCGTTCTGGCAGCCGGCGCCGGCCGCCGGCTGCGCCCGTACACCGACACCCTGCCCAAGGCACTGGTGCCGGTCGACGGTGAGCGGACCGTCCTGGACCTCACGCTCGGCAACTTCGCCGAGGTCGGTCTGCGGGAGGCGGCCATCGTGGTCGGCTACCGCAAGGAGGCGGTGTACGACCGCAAGGACGCCCTGGAGCAGAAGTACGGCGTCAAGCTCACCCTGGTCGAGAACGACAAGGCCGAGGAGTGGAACAACGCCTACTCCCTCTGGTGCGCCCGCGACCTCTTCGGCGAGGGCCTGCTGCTCGCCAACGGCGACACGGTGCACCCCGCCTCGGTGCAGCGCACCATGCTGGACGGCAACGACCGGCTGGCGAAGGAGGGCCGCGCCCCCGGCATCCTGCTCGCGCTGGACACCGTGAAGAAGCTGGCCGACGAGGAGATGAAGGTCGTCGTCGACCCCGCCGCCGGCATGCGCCGGATCACCAAGCTGATGGAGCCCGCCGAGGCCACCGGCGAGTACATCGGTGTCACGGTGATCAACCCGTCCGCGGCCGAGGACCTCGCGGACGCGCTGCGGACGACCTTCGAGCGCGACCCGCAGCTGTACTACGAGGACGGCTACCAGGAGATGGTGAACCGCGGCCTGCGCATCGACGTGCAGCCGATCGGCGAGGTCACCTGGGTCGAGGTCGACAACCACGAGGACCTGGCCAGGGCGCGGGAGATCGCGTGCCAGTACTGACCCGCCTGGTGCCGTCGCCGGTCTTCGTGGAGATCCGGCCCGGGGCGCTGGACGCGCTGGCCGGCATCCTCGCCGACCAGCGGCTGTCCGCCGCCGGCCGGATCGCCATCGCGATCAGCAACGGCTCCGGCGCCCGGCTGCGCGCCCGCCTGGAGCCGGCGCTGCCCGGCGCCGACTGGTACAACGTGGACGACGGCAGTCTGGACAGCGCGGTGCGCCTCGCCGACCAGATGCGGGCGGGCCACTACGACGCCATCGTCGGCCTCGGCGGCGGCAAGATCATCGACGCCGCCAAGTACGCCGCCGCCCGGGTCGGCCTGCCGCTCGTCGCGGTGGCCACCAACCTCGCCCACGACGGCATCTGCTCGCCCGTCTCGACCCTCGACAACGACGCCGGCCGGGGCTCGTACGGGGTACCGAGCCCGATCGGCATCGTGGTCGACCTGGACGTGATCCGGCAGGCCCCGCAGCGCTTCGTCGCGGCCGGGATCGGCGACGTCATCTCCAACATCTCGGCCTGCGCGGACTGGGAACTGTCGCACTCCGTCACGGGCGAGCCGGTGGACGGGCTGGCCGTCGCGATGGCCCGCTCGGCCGGTGAGAACCTGCTGCGCCACCCGGGCAGTCTTCAGGACAAGGACCTCCTTACGGCCCTGGCGGAAGCCCTGGTACTGTCCGGCATCGCGATGAATATCGCGGGCAGTACCCGGCCCTCCTCCGGTGCCTGCCACGAGATCTCGCATGCCCTGGACGTGCTGTACCCCAAGCGATCCGCCCAGCACGGCGAACAGGTGGGCCTCGGCGCCGCCTTCGCCAGCTTCCTGCGCGGTGAGCACGAGCTGACCGGTCTGATCGTGGAGCGCCTGGCGCGCCACGGCCTGCCGGTGACCGCAGCTCAGATCGGTTTCACCGAGGCGGAGTTCACCGAGGCGGTGCACTACGCTCCGAACACCCGCCCGGGACGCTTCACCATCCTTGAGCACCTCGACCTCTCCCCCTCAGCCATCAGGGACGCGTACGCCGACTATGTCCAAGCCGTCAACGACTGACCGCCCCGCGGTCGACCTCACGGTCCGCCCCTCGATCGAGGAGCTGCGGGCCGTCATCCACCCGGAGGGCATGCTCCAGCGCCGCAGCGCGGAGCACTGGGCGGGGCGCCTCTACATGCGCAGCATCTCGCTGCGGATCACCCGGGTGCTCGCGCCGGTCACCTTCATCACGCCCAACGGCCTCACCTACCTGATGATGTTCACCGGCATCCTCGCCGGTGCGGCCCTGCTGGTGCCCGGCCTGGCCGGCGCCGTCCTCGGCGCGGTGCTGATCCAGCTGTACCTGCTGCTCGACTGCGTGGACGGCGAGGTGGCGCGCTGGCGCCGCCAGACCTCCCTGACCGGCGTCTACCTGGACCGGGTCGGCCACTACATGTCCGAGGCCGCGCTGCTCACCGGCCTCGGCCTGCGGGCGAGCGACCTGTTCCACCGCGAGGGCGGCGCCTCGCAGTGGGAGTGGGCCTTCCTCGGCACGCTGGCCGCGCTCGGCGCCATCCTGATCAAGTCCGAGACGGACCTGGTGGACGTGGCCCGCGCCCGCAGCGGCCTGACCGCCGTCGAGGACAGCGCCGCGGTGCCGCGCTCGACCGGTGTCGCGAAGGCGCGCAAGGCCGCGGCCTTCCTGAAGTTCCACCGGCTGGTCGGCGCCGTCGAGGCGTCGCTGTTCATCCTGGCGGCCGGGGTCGCCGACGCCGTCCACGGCGGGCTGTTCTTCACCCGGCTGGCGGTGGTCGTGCTGGCCGCGATCGCCATGCTGCAGACCGTCCTGCACCTGCTCAGCATCGTCCTGTCGAGCAGGCTGCGATGACCGCCCCGGCCTCCTCCGCCGGCGCCACCGCCGCCCGCTCCGAGGACTTCCGCCTCGGTGCGGTGATCATCACGATGGGCAACCGGCCGGCCGAGCTGAACGCCCTGATCGAGTCGGTGGTGAACCAGCAGGGCCCGGCCGTCGAGCTGGCCGTGGTCGGCAACGGCGCCCCGCTGCCGCCGCTGCCGGCGGGTGTGCGCTCGGTCGAGCTGCCGGAGAACCTCGGCATCCCGGGCGGGCGCAACGTCGGCATCGAGCTGTTCGGCCCGGACGGGCGGGACGTCGACGCCGTGCTCTTCCTGGACGACGACGGCCGGCTCCCCGGCACCGACTCGGCCCGGCTGCTGCGTGAGGCGTTCACCGCCGATCCGGGCCTGGGCATCGTCAGCTTCCGGATCGCCGATCCGCAGACCGGTGTCACCCAGCGCCGGCACGTGCCCCGGCTGCGGGCCAGCGACCCGCTGCACTCCTCGCGGGTGACCACCTTCCTGGGCGGTGCCAGCGCGGTGCGCTGCACGGTGTTCGAGCAGGCCGGGCAGTTGCCCGCGGAGTTCTTCTACGCCCACGAGGAGACCGACCTCGCGTGGCGCGCGCTGGACGCCGGCTGGGCCATCGACTACCGGGCGGACGTCGTCCTGCACCACCCCACCACCTCGCCGGCCCGGCACGCCTCGTACTTCCACAACGTGGCGCGCAACCGGGTCTGGCTCGCACGGCGGAACCTTCCGGCCCCGTTCGTGCCTCTCTATCTGGGAACCTGGTTCCTGCTCACCCTGGCCCGGCGTCCCTCACCGGAGGCGTTCAAGGCCTGGTGGGGCGGGTTCCGGGCGGGTTGGCGCGAGCCCTGCGGCGCGCGTCGGCCCATGCGATGGCGTACTGTGTGGCGGCTGACCAGACTGGGCAGACCGCCGCTCATCTGATGATCGCAGCGGCCGGTGACCACGCACCGGCCGGAACCCCCGTGATCCCCCTGGATCTCCATCGGCAATCGGCCTGCATCCCCCGCCGGCCGGGCGCCCGACTCCTGATCCCTGCGAAGGACGAATGTGTCGACAGTGAGTGAACCCGTCAGCCTTTCTGCCCCGAGGGGGGCGGACACCGGCCTGACCCCGAAGCAGCTCGCGGATAAGTACGGTCTGACGGTCAGCGGCAGACGCCCGTCGCTGGTGCAGTACACCAAGCAGCTGTGGGCCCGGCGCCACTTCATCCTGGCGTTCGCGACCGCCCGCCTGGTCGCCCAGTACACGACGGCCAAGCTCGGCCAGGTCTGGCAGGTGGCGACGCCGCTGCTGAACTGCGCCGTGTTCTACCTGGTCTTCGGCCTGATCCTGCCGGGGAACTCGGTACCGAACTACATCGCCTGGCTCTGTGTCGGCGTGTTCATCTTCCAGTTCACCCAGAGCGCGGTGCAGGCCGGCACCCGGGCGATCTCGGACAACCTCGGCCTGATCCGGGCGCTGCACTTCCCCCGGGCGAGCCTGCCCATCGCGCTCACCGTGATCCAGCTCCAGCAGCTGCTGATCTCGATGGTCGTCCTGGTCGTCATCGTGCTGGCGAACGGCATCATGCCCGGCCCGAGCTGGATCATGCTGATCCCCGCGCTCGTCCTGCAGTCCGGCTTCAACACCGGCCTCGCGCTGGTGATGGCCCGGGTGGGCGCCAAGACCAGTGACATCTCGCAGCTGATGCCGTTCCTGCTGCGTACCTGGATGTACACCTCCGGTGTGATGTACAGCGTCCACGACAATGTCATGAAGTGGCCGGGCTGGGTCCAGGTGATCACGCAGATCAACCCGGCCTCGGTATACATGGACCTGATGCGTTACGCGTTCGACCCGAGCGACTACAACAAGAACGCTCTGCCGGAGCACGTCTGGCTGCTGGCCTTCGGCTGGGCCGTCGTGATCGGTGTGCTCGGCTACGTGTTCTTCTGGAAGTCCGAGGAGGAGTACGGCCGTGGCTGAGACGACGATCACCAAGGACGGGACCATGACGCGCGACGCTGCCGAGGTGGCCGCCGCCAACACCGCGAAGGTGCCCACCGTCGTCGTCGACGACGTCCACATCGTGTACAAGGTGCACGGCGCCTCGTCGGGCAAGGGCAGCGCGACCTCGGCCCTCAGCCGGCTGATCTCGCGCAAGCGCTCGCCCGCCATCACCGAGGTGCACGCGGTGCGCGGCATCAGTTTCACCGCTTACAAGGGTGAGGCCATCGGCCTGATCGGCTCCAACGGCTCGGGCAAGTCCACCATGCTGGCGGCCATCGCCGGCCTGCTGCCGACCGAGCGCGGCGGCATCTACACCAACGGGCAGCCGTCGCTGCTCGGCGTGAACGCGGCGCTGATGAACGAGCTGACCGGTGAGCGCAACGTCGTCCTCGGCTGCCTCGCGATGGGGATGACGCCGGCCGAGGTGAGGGCCCGCTACCAGGACATCGTCGACTTCTCGGGGATCAACGAGAAGGGCGAGTTCATCAACCTGCCCATGCGTACGTACTCGTCCGGCATGGGCGCCCGCCTGCGGTTCTCGATCGCGGCGGCGAAGACCCACGACGTGCTGCTGATCGACGAGGCGCTGGCCACCGGCGACCAGGCGTTCCAGAAGCGCAGCAAGGCCCGGATCCGCGAGCTGCGCCAGGCCGCCGGTACGGTCTTCCTGGTCAGCCACGACAACGGGTCGATCCGCGAGACGTGCGAGCGCACCATCTGGATCGAGACCGGCGAGCTGATCATGGACGGGCCGACCGAGGAGGTCGTGTCCGCCTACGAGCGGGGCGAGCGTCCGTAGCAGCGCCGCACACCACCGGCCGGGGGCCGGTGCCGGGACGATCCGTCCGGGCACCGGCCCTCGGCCGTGCGGGTGAGCGGCCCGCGCGGCGGGCCCGGCCGGTCTTTCCGGGCGTACCCGGCGGTGCCTAGGCTGTGTGCCCGGGGGCGGTGTGCCGTACGGGGTCCGGGTATATCGGACGCGTGTCCGGGCGAGGTCGGTCGTCCGGGCGGTGTAGAACGGGGGAGTGACAGCAGTGTCGGCTTCGGCCCAACCGAGCAGTGATCCAGCGGAGCAGGCGGCAGGGGCCACGCTGGACAAGGCGGACCTGGAGAACTTCCCGGTCGCCCCGTTCTTCCTCCCGGCCGCCTGGCGCACCGACCTGATGGCGGTGTACGGCTTCGCCCGGCTGGTCGACGACGCGGGCGACGGCGACCTCGCCGACCCCGCGGGCGTCGCCCGGCTGCTCGGCGTGCCGGCTTCGGGAGAGCCCGGGGGCACGGAGTTCCGGCTCGGCCTGCTGGACGGCCTGGAGCGCGACCTCGACCGGGCCTTCGAGAGCGCTCTGCACCCCGGAGCGGGCCCGGCGGCCGACGGCGCCCCCCGGCACCCGCTGATGCGCGCCCTCGTCCCGCTGGTCGGCCGGCACGGGCTCACCCCCGAGCCCTTCCGCCGGCTGATCGAGGCCAACCGGGTCGACCAGACCACCGTCCGCTACGGCACGTACCAGGACCTGGTCGGCTACTGCACGCTCTCCGCCGACCCGGTCGGCCGGCTGGTGCTCTCCATCGCCGGTGTCTCCACCCCCGAACGGATCGACCTCTCGGACGCGGTGTGCACCGCCCTCCAGGTGGTCGAACACCTCCAGGACGTCGCCGAGGACCTCGCCCGGGGCCGGATCTACCTCCCCGCCGAGGACCTGGCGCGCTTCGGCGTCACCGAGGACGAGCTGGCCGCCCCGAGCGCCAACGGCGCCGTCCGGGAGCTGGTCGCCTTCGAGGCCGACCGGGCCCGGACCCTGCTGGACCGGGGCGCGCCGCTGGTAGGTACGGTTCGGGGGAGGCTTCGACTGCTCCTGGCGGGATTCACCGCAGGTGGCTACGCGGCACTGGCGGCCATCGAGGCCGCCGGGTACGACGTACTCGCCCAGCAGCCGAAGCCTGACAAGCGCCGCCTCGCAGTGAAGGCGGCGACACTCTTCGCGAAGGGAAGGTGAACGCCCGAGTGGCGGCATCACCACTGGCGTCGGCGCAGGTCATGGCGGCGTACCGGTACTGCGAGGCCGTCACCGGCCTGCAGGCCCGCAACTTCAGCTACGGGATCCGGCTGCTGCCGGAGCCCAAGCGGCTGGCCATGTCCGCCCTCTACGCCCTGGCCCGCCGGGTCGACGACATCGGCGACGGCGAACTGCCACCCGAGCGCAAGACCGACCAGCTGCTGCGCACCCGCGAGCTGCTGGACGAGATCCGCGCCGGCGCGGTCGCCGAGGAGGACACCGACCCCATCAAGGTCGCCCTGGCGGACGCCGCCCGGCGCTTCCCGATCCCGCTCGACGGCTTCGACGAGCTGATCGACGGCGTCGAGATGGACCTCAAGGGCGCCGAGTACCAGACCTTCGAGCAGCTGAAGGTCTACTGCCGCTGCGTGGCCGGCTCGATCGGCCGCCTCTCGCTCGGCGTGTACGGCTGCGAGGACCCGGTGCGCGGCGCCGAGTACGCCGACACCCTCGGCCTCGCCCTCCAGCTCACCAACATCCTGCGCGACCTGCGCGAGGACGCGATCAACGGCCGCACCTACCTGCCCGCCGAGGACCTCGCCAGGTTCGGCTGCGAGCAGGGCTTCGCGCTGCCCAGGCCCGCCGTGGGCGCGGACTTCACCGGGCTGGTCGCCTTCGAGGCGGCCCGCGCGCAGGAGGCCTTCGAGGACGGCCTGCGCCTGCTCCCGATGCTCGACCGCCGCAGCCGCGCGTGCACGGCCGCGATGGCCGGCATCTACCACCGCCTGCTCGCCCGGATCGCGGCCGACCCCGAGTCGGTGCTGCGCGGCAGGGTGTCGCTGCCGGGCTGGGAGAAGGCATACGTGGCACTGTCGGGGCTCGCCGGAGGGCGTTCTTGATTCTCGCGCCAGTTATGTCACGCTTTGTCAACGCGGGATCACGCATGGCCGGATCCACGCCGGCCGGGTCCGGGCAGGTCAGGCCGGTGCCGGCTGTTCCCGTGCGGACGGATTCCGCTTCGGCCGTGTCCGCGCCGATCACGTGGGTAGGCTGCACCGACGACAGGGGGGAGGGCAGATGAGTACGCGATCCGCAGCCACCGCCCGGCCCACCGCCGTCGTCGTCGGCGGCGGCCTGGCCGGCATCACCGCCGCGCTGCGCCTTGCCGAGGCCGACCACCGGGTCACCCTGGTCGAGGGCCGGCCCAGGCTCGGCGGCCTCGCCTTCTCCTTCCAGCGCGGAGAGCTCACGGTCGACAACGGCCAGCACGTCTTCCTGCGCTGCTGCACCGCCTACCGGGGCCTGATCGACCGGCTCGGCGCCGGCGGCCTGGTCGACATCCAGCCCCGGCTGGACGTGCCGGTGCTCGGCGTCTCGGGCACCGGGGCGGCCACCCGGCGCACCCTGGGCCGGCTGCGGCGCGCGGCCCTGCCCGTCCCGCTCCACCTGGCGGGCAGCCTCGCCACGTACCCGCACCTGGGCCCGGCGGACCGCCTGCGGGTGGTCCGGGCGGCACTCGCGCTCAAGGGCCTGGACCTCGCCGACCCGGCGCTGGACGGGATCTCCTTCGGCGACTGGCTGCGGCGCAACGGGCAGAACGCGAACACCCTCGCCGCCATGTGGGACCTGGTGGGCGTGGCCACCCTGAACGCCACGGCCGACCAGGTGTCGCTCGCGCTCGCCGCGATGGTCTTCAAGACCGGTCTGCTCTCCGACCCGGGCGCCTCCGACATCGGGATGGCGGCCGTCCCGCTCGGCGCGATCCACCACGACGCGGCGCTCGCCGAGCTGGAGCGCGCCGGCGTGCGCGTCCTGCTGCGCGCCCGGGTGGCGGAACTCAAGCCCGCCGCGCAGCACGCCGTACGCCTGGAAGGCGGCGAGCTGCTCACCGCCGACACCGTGGTCCTCGCCGGAGCGCAGGACAGCGCCGCCGCACTGCTCCCGGCGGACGCGATCGAAGGTCAGCAGCGGCTGTCCGAGTTCGGCACCGCGCCGATCCTCAACGTCCACGTGGTCTACGACCGCAAGGTGCTGCGCCGCCCGTTCTTCGCCGCGCTGGGCTCGCCCGTGCAGTGGGTCTTCGACCGCACCGCGCACTCCGGCCTCGCCGCCTCCGCCACGGGCCTGGCCCACCCGGGCGCCCAGTACCTGGCGCTCTCGCAGTCGGCCGTCCAGGACGAGATCGACCTGCCGGTCGCCGAGCTGCGCGCCCGCTACCTGCCGGAGCTGGAGCGGCTGCTGCCGGCCGCGGCCGGCGCCGAGGTGCTCGACTTCTTCGTCACCCGCGAGCGCACCGCCACCTTCGACCCGGCCCCCGGCACCGCCGCCCTGCGCCCGCAGGCCCGGACGAAGGTCCCCGGGCTGCTGCTCGCCGGCTCGTGGACGGCCACCGGCTGGCCCGCGACCATGGAGGGCGCCGTACGCAGCGGCCACGCCGCGGCCGACGCCGCCCTGGCGGGAGCCGCGCGCCGGCCGGTCGACCGCGGCGACGGGCGGTGGCCGCGGTGACCCCGGGCCCCGGTCCGGGCCGAGCCGCCGACACCGCAATCACCTGGCCGTCCAGCACGGCCCGGCACCACCAGGGAGAGGGAACGTACGTGGAGTCACGCATCGGCACCGCCGTCGGAGGCACGGCGCAGGCCGAGCCGGTCTCGGTGCCCGAGCTGCTCGCCCGGGCCCGCACGCTCTGCGCCGCACCGCTGCGGGCCTCGGTGGCCCGGCTGGCGGCACCGATGGACACCGTGGCGGCCTACCACTTCGGCTGGATCGACCGCGACGGCACACCCGTCCAGGGCGACAGCGGCAAGGCCGTCCGCCCCGCGCTGGCGCTGCTCTCGGCGCAGGCCGTGGGCGCTCCGGCCGAGGCGGGGGTGCCCGGCGGGGTCTCCGTTGAACTGGTGCACAACTTCTCGCTGCTCCATGATGATCTGATGGACGGTGACGAGACCCGACGGCACCGGGCCACCGCCTGGACGGTCTTCGGCCCGGCCCAGGCGATCCTGGTCGGCGACGCCCTGGCGACCCTCGGCACGGAGGTGCTGCTGGACGCCGCCGTGACGGGCGGCGCGAGCGCCGCCGACGCGGCACGCGCGGTGCGGCTGATCACCACGGCCACCCGCAAGCTCATCGACGGCCAGGCCCAGGACCTCTCCTTCGAGCACCGCGACATCGTCACCGTCGAGGAGTGCCTGGAGATGGAGGGCAACAAGACCGGCGCCCTGCTCGCCGCCGCCTCCGCGATCGGCGCGGTGCTGGCGGGCGCCGACGAGCGCACCTCGGACGCCCTCCAGCGCTACGGCCACCACCTCGGCCTGGCCTTCCAGGCGGTCGACGACCTGCTCGGCATCTGGGGCGCCACCGAGGTCACCGGCAAGCCGCACTGGGGCGACCTGCGCCAGCGCAAGAAGTCGCTGCCGGTCGCCGCCGCACTGGCCGAGGGCAACGCCGCCTCCCGCCGGCTGGCCGAGGAGCTGGCCGACCCGCAGGGCCGCGGCGAGGAGAGCGAGCCCCAGCTCGCCGCCCGCGCGGCGCTGATCGAGGAGGCGGGCGGCCGGTCCTGGACCCAGGACGAGGCCCGCCGCCAGCACAAGACTGCCCTCGCCGCTCTGGACGAGGTGCCCATGTCCGACGAGGTGCGCGAGCACTTCGTCGCACTCGCCGAATTCGTGGTGGTACGAGAGAGGTGACGTCAAGTTGACAGCAACTGCGGACGGCCGGCTCGACCCTGAGTACGATCCCGAGCCGGTCGCGGTGGGCGAGCACCCACCGGCGCCTGAACGCCTGAACGGGCACCAGGCGCCGGTTGCGGCCCCGCTCCTGCCACCCGCGAACGCCGGGCGGTGGGAGGCCGACGGAACGCAGCCGGTCCGACAAGCTGACGAACCGACCGTCGTACGGATGCCGGTGGGCCAGGCGGCCGCAGGCGCCGCCTCCGCCGAGGAGGCACTGGCCCGCGCCACCACCCACCTGCTCTCGCTGCAGAGCTCGGAGGGCTGGTGGAAGGGTGACCTGGAAACCAACGTCACCATGGATGCCGAGGACCTTTTACTGCGTCAGTTCCTCGGCATCCGGGACGAAGAACTGACCAAGGCCACCGCCGAGTGGATCCGCTCCCAGCAGCGGGACGACGGCACCTGGTCGACCTTCTACGGCGGCCCGCCGGAACTCTCCACCACCGTCGAGGCGTACGTCGCGCTCAAGCTGGCCGGCGACGACCCCGCGGCCGCGCACATGCAGGCGGCCGCCCGGCACATCCGCGCGAGCGGCGGCATCGCGGCCACCCGGGTGTTCACCCGGATCTGGCTGGCACTGTTCGGCTGGTGGCCGTGGGAACGGCTGCCGGAGATGCCGCCCGAGATCATGTTCCTGCCCAAGTGGCTGCCGCTGAACATCTACGCGTTCGGCTGCTGGGCCCGGCAGACGATCGTCCCGCTCACCGTGGTCTCCGCCCACCGTCCGGTACGCCCCGCCCCCTTCACGCTGGCCGAGCTGCACACCGACCCGGCGAATCCTTTCCCCGAACGCCCGCTCGCCCCGCCCACCACCTGGGACGGCCTCTTCGAGCGCCTCGACAGGCTGCTGCACGCCTACCACAAGCGCGCCCTGCGCCCGCTGCGCCGGACCGCCCTCGCGCAGGCCGCCCGGTGGATCGTCGAGCGGCAGGAGGCGGACGGCTGCTGGGGCGGCATCCAGCCCCCCGCCGTCTACTCGCTGATCGCCCTCCACCTGCAGGGCTACGAGCTGGAGCACCCGGTCATGCAGGCCGGGCTCGCCGCCTTCGACCGCTTCACCGTCCACACCGAGGACGGCATGCGCTGGATGGAGGCCTGCCAGTCACCGGTCTGGGACACCTGCCTGGCCACCATCGCGCTGGTCGACGCGGGCGTCGGCGCCGACCACCCGGCCCTGGTCTCCGCCGTCGACTGGATGGTCGGCGAGGAGATCACCCGGCGCGGCGACTGGTCCGTCCAGCGCCCCTCGCTCGCCCCCGGCGGCTGGGCGTTCGAGTTCGAGAACGACAACTACCCCGACATCGACGACACCGCCGAGGTCGTCCTCGCCCTGCGCCGGGTCGCCCACCCCGACCCCGGGCGGGTCGCCGGCTCGGTCGACCGGGCCGTCGACTGGAACCTCGGCATGCAGTCCAAGAACGGCGCCTGGGGCGCCTTCGACGTGGACAACACCAGCGTGCTGCCCAACCGGCTGCCGTTCTGCGACTTCGGCGAGGTGGTCGACCCGCCCTCCGCCGACGTCACCGCGCACGTGGTGGAGATGCTCGCCGAGGTCGGCATGGCGGACGACCCGCGCACCCGCCGGGGCGTCCGGTGGCTGCTGGAGAACCAGGAGGCGGACGGCTCCTGGTTCGGCCGCTGGGGCACCAACTACATCTACGGCACCGGGTCCGTCCTGCCCGCGCTGGTGGCCGCCGGCCTCCCCGCCGGGCACCCCGCCATCCGCCGGGCGGTGGCCTGGCTGGAGGACCGGCAGAACGCGGACGGCGGCTGGGGCGAGGACATGCGCTCGTACGAGGACCCGGAGCACTGGGCCGGGCGCGGCGACTCCACCGCCTCGCAGACCGCCTGGGCCCTGATGGCCCTGCTCGCCGCCGGCGAAGGCCCGGACGGGCGGACGAACCCCGCCGTCGAGCGCGGCGTGGACTGGCTGGTCCGCACCCAGCTGCCGGAGGGCACCTGGGACGAACCGCAGTTCACCGGCACCGGGTTCCCCTGGGACTTCTCCATCAACTACCACCTCTACCGGCTGGTCTTCCCCGTCACCGCGCTCGGCCGCTACGTCCACGGCTCCCCGGCCGTCGGCGCCGGCACCGCGGCCGGGATCGGGGCGGCCCGATGAACCTCCCCGTGACCCCCGCCCCGCTCCTGGTGCTCTGCGCCCTCGGCCCCGAGGTGTGGGCACTGCGCGGCGGCGACTGGACGGGCGCGGCCGGCGGGCCCCCCGTGCTGGTCCGCACCGGGATGGGCCGGCGCCGCGCCGGACTCGCCGTCAGGCAACTGCTGACGGCGGCCCCCGGCGGGTACGGCGCGCTGGTCGTCGCCGGCTTCGGCGCAGCGGTGGCGCCGGGAATACGGCCCGGCGACGTCATCGTTGCGAACGGGGTGCGCGATGCCGAGGGCAACCTCTTCGCGGTCGACTCCGGCCCGACCCTGGCCAAGGCCCTGCGGTCCAGGGGCCTGACCGCGCACACCGGTGTGCACCACACCGCCGACCACGTGGTGCGCGGCCTTGAGCGGCGCGCCCTGCACGCCCAGGGGGCGCTCGCCGTCGACATGGAGGCCGCCGCCGTACTGGCCTGCCTCCAGGAACTCCGCCCGCCCGCCGCCGGCGGCCGGGGCGGCGGGCTGCCCGCGGCCGTCCTGCGGGTGGTCGTCGACACCCCAGAACGCGAGCTGATCCGGCCGGGCACGCTGCCGGCCGGGCTGCGCGCCTGGCGTACGCTGCGCGCCACCGTGCCCGCCCTCGTCGACTGGCACCGGCAGACCAGCCGGACGGCCGGCGCGCCGGTGGCCGGGCAGCAGCCCAGCACTCACCCCACATCCTCGACGCTCCCTCAGGAGGCGAGCTAGTCATGGCAATGCCGCTGCGCCAGACCGTGCGGGTCAGCACCTATCTCATGCAGCAGAAGCTCATCAAGCGCCGGGAGAAGTTCCCGCTGATCGTCGAACTGGAGCCGTTGTTCGCCTGCAACCTCGCCTGTGAGGGCTGCGGGAAGATCCAGCACCCGGCCGGGGTGCTCAAGCAGCGGATGCCGGTCGCACAGGCGGTCGGCGCGGTCCTGGAGTCGGGCGCGCCGATGGTCTCCATCGCCGGCGGCGAGCCGCTGATGCACCCGCAGATCGACGAGATCGTCCGCCAGCTGGTGGAGCGGCGCAAGTACGTCTTCCTGTGCACCAACGCGCTGCTGATGCGCAAGAAGATGGACAAGTTCAAGCCCTCGCCGTACTTCACCTTCACCGTGCACATCGACGGGCTGCGCGAGCGGCACGACGCCTCGGTGGCGAAGGAGGGCACCTTCGACGAGGCGGTGGAGGCCATCAAGGAGGCCAAGCGGCGCGGCTTCCGGGTCACCACCAACAGCACCTTCTTCAACACGGACACCCCGCAGACCATCATCGAGGTGCTCGACTACCTGAACGACGACCTCCAGGTCGACGAGATGATGATCTCCCCGGCGTTCGCCTACGAGAAGGCCCCGGACCAGGAGCACTTCCTCGGCGTCGAGCAGACCAGGGAGCTCTTCCGGAAGACCTTCGCGGGCGGCAACCGGCGCCGGTGGCGCCTCAACCACAGCCCGCTCTTCCTGGACTTCCTGGAGGGCAAGGTCGACTTCGAGTGCACCGCCTGGGGCATCCCGAACTACTCGCTGTTCGGCTGGCAGCGCCCCTGCTACCTGATGTCCGACGGCTACGTCCCGACCTACCGCGAGCTGATCGAGAAGACCGACTGGGCCAAGTACGGCCGCGGCAAGGACCCGCGCTGCGAGAACTGCATGGCGCACTGCGGCTACGAGCCGACGGCCGTGCTGGCGACCATGGGCTCGCTCAAGGAGTCCATCCGGGCGGCCCGCGAGACCATCGCCGCCAACCGCGGGCACTGAGACCGTCCCGGGCCCGGCACGGACACCCCACCCGTTCGTGCCGGGCCGTCCCCGCCCCACCGGTGAGCCCAGTACCGAGGTGAAACCATGTCACTGCTGTCCACGATCAAGGGGCCGGCCGACCTCAAACACCTGCCGGCCGCCGAACTCCCCGTCCTCGCCGAGGAGATCCGCGACTTCCTGATCGGCGCCGTCACCAGGACGGGCGGCCATCTCGGCCCCAACCTCGGGGTCGTCGAGCTGACCATCGCCCTGCACCGCGTCTTCGACTCCCCGTACGACCGCATCGTCTGGGACACCGGGCACCAGAGCTACGTCCACAAGCTGCTCACCGGCCGGCAGGACTTCAGCCGGCTCAGAGCCAAGGGCGGGCTCTCCGGCTACCCCTCGCGGGCCGAGTCCGAGCACGACCTGGTGGAGAACTCGCACGCCTCCACCGCCCTCGCGTACGCCGACGGCCTCGCCAAGGCCGCCCAGCTGCTCGGCCAGCACGACCGGCGGACGGTCGCCGTGATCGGCGACGGCGCGCTCACCGGCGGCCTCGCCTGGGAGGCCCTCAACAACATCGCCGAGGCGCAGGACCGCCCGCTGGTCATCGTCGTCAACGACAACGAGCGCTCCTACGCCAGAACGATCGGCGGGCTCGCCCACCACCTCTCCACGCTGCGCACCACCCAGGGCTACGAACGCTTCCTGGCGCTCGGCAAGGGGGCCCTGCAACGGACCCCGCTGGTCGGCCAGCCGATCTTCGACGCGCTGCACGGCGCGAAGAAGGGCTTCAAGGACGCGTTCGCCCCGCAGGGCATGTTCGAGGATCTCGGCCTCAAGTACCTCGGCCCGATCGACGGCCACGACACCGCCGCCGTCGAGCACGCGCTGCGCCAGGCCCGCGGCTTCGGCGGCCCGGTCATCGTGCACTGCCTGACCGTCAAGGGGCGCGGCTACCGGCCCGCCGAACTCGACGAGGCGGACCGCTTCCACGCCGTCGGCCCGATCGACCCGTACACCTGCCTGCCGATCTCGCCCAGCGGCGGCACCTCCTGGACGTCCGTGTTCGGCACCGAGATGCTCGCCATCGGCGCCGAGCGGCCGGACGTGGTCGCGATCACCGCCGCGATGCTCCAGCCGGTCGGGCTCGCCAAGTTCGCCCAGGCCTACCCGGACCGGATCTTCGACGTCGGCATCGCCGAGCAGCACGCCGTCACCAGCGCCGCAGGCCTGGCCACCGGCGGGCTGCACCCGGTCGTGGCGGTCTACGCGACCTTCCTCAACCGGGCCTTCGACCAGGTCCTGATGGACGTCGCGCTGCACCGCCTCGGCGTCACCTTCGTACTGGACCGCGCGGGCGTCACCGGCACCGACGGCGCCTCGCACAACGGCATGTGGGACATGTCGATCCTCCAGGTCGTCCCGGGCCTGCGGCTCGCCGCCCCGCGCGACGCCGACCAGCTGCGCGCCCAGCTGCGCGAGGCCGTCGAGGTCGGCGACGCACCGACCGTGGTGCGCTTCCCGAAGGCCGACACCGGGCCCGCCATCCCCGCCGTCGAGCGGATCGGCGGCGTCGACGTGCTCCAGCGCACCGGGCCGGCCCCGGAGATCCTGCTGGTCGCCGTCGGCACCACCGCGCCCGCCTGCCTGGACGCCGCCGCGCTGCTGCTCGCCGAGGGCTTCACCAGCACCGTCGTCGACCCGCGCTGGGTCAAGCCGGTCGACCCGGTGCTGGCCGGCCTCGCCGCCGCCCACCGGCTGGTCGTCACCGTCGAGGACAACGGACGGGCCGGCGGCGTCGGCGCGGCCGTCGCCCAGGCGCTCCGGGACGCGGACGTGGACACCCCGCTGCGCGTCCTCGGCATCCCGCAGGAGTTCCTCGCGCACGCCTCGCGCGGCGAGATCCTGGAGGAGATCGGCCTGACCGGCACCGGCGTGGCCGCCCAGACCGCGGCCATCGCCAAGCACCTGCTACCGACCCGAGGAGCGGACCAGCGCCATGCCGGCTGACCCCACCGAGCCAGGATTCGACCTGGCCGCCCTGCTCGCCGAGCGCGGCGCCGAGCGCTACGAGCTGCACAGCCGCCATCTCAATCCGCAGCTGCCCCGGATGCTGCACACCATCGGCTTCGACAAGTACTACGAGCGGGCCGAGGGCCCGTACTTCTACGACGCCGAGGGCAACGAGTACCTCGACATGCTGGCCGGGTTCGGGATCTTCGCGCTCGGCCGCCACCACCCCGTCGTGCGGGCCGCCGTCCAGCAGGTGATGGACCTCGACCTGCCCGACCTGACCCGCTTCGACTGCCCGCCGCTGCCCGGCCTGCTGGCCGAGGAGCTGCTCTCGCACACCCCCGGGCTGGACCGGGTGTTCTTCGGCAACAGCGGCACCGAGGCCGTCGAGACGGCGCTGAAGTTCGCCCGCTACGCCACCGGGCGCCGCCGCGTCCTCTACTGCGACCACGCCTTCCACGGGCTGACCGCCGGCTCGCTCTCCGTCAACGGCGAGAGCGGCTTCCGCAAGGGTTTCGACCCGCTGCTGCCGGACACCGCCATCCCGCTCGGCGACCTGGGCGCGCTCGCCCGCGAGCTGAAGAAGGGGGATGTCGCGGCGCTGATCGTCGAGCCGATCCAGGGCAAGGGCGTGCACGCGCCGCCGCCCGGCTGGCTGCGCGCCGCCCAGAGCCTGCTGCACGAGCACAAGGCGCTGCTGATCTGCGACGAGGTGCAGACCGGCATCGGCCGCACCGGCGAGTTCTTCGCGTACCAGCACGAGGAGGGTGTGCTGCCGGACCTGGTCTGCGCGGCCAAGGCGCTCTCCGGCGGGTACGTGCCGATCGGCGCGACGATCGGCAAGGGCTGGATCTTCGAGAAGGTGTACTCCTCGATGGACCGCGTGCTCGTCCACTCGGCGAGCTTCGGCTCCAACGCGCAGGCGATGGCGGCGGGCCTGGCGACCCTGCACGTGCTGCGCGAGGAGAAGGTGGTCGAGAACGCCCGCCGGGTCGGCGACCAGCTGCGCGAGCGGCTCGCCGCGCTGACCGACCGGTACGAGCTGCTGGCCGAGGTCCGCGGCCGGGGCCTGATGATCGGAATCGAGTTCGGCCGCCCGAGGTCGCTGAAGCTGCGCACCGGCTGGACGGCTCTCCAGGCGGCCCGCAAGGGCCTGTTCGCGCAGATGGTGGTGGTGCCGCTGCTCCAGCGCCACCGGATCCTCACCCAGGTCTCCGGCGACCACCTGGAGGTCATCAAGCTGATCCCGCCGCTGACCATCACCGAGCGGGACGTGGACCGGTTCGTCGACGCGTTCACCGACGTGATGGACGACGCCCACCGGGGCAGCGGCCTGATGTGGGACTTCGGTCGGACGCTGGTCAAGCAGGCGGTCGGCAGCCGCTGACGGCGGCCGGGGGAGGAGCGGTGGGGGAGGGCGGCCTCCCCCACCGGTCTCAGGCGGGCGGCTGGACGGTGGTGAAGAACCCGCCGAGCAGCCGGGCGTCGGCGCTCGCCGGGTCGAGCTCGCCGTGCTCGGCGGTCACCTCCGCCGCGTACGCCTCGGCGTCGTCCTGCGGCTCGTAGCCGAGCGCGCGGGCGGAGGCCAGATCCCACCAGGCGCGGGTGTTGGCGCTGATGCCGTTGACCACGGTGTGGCCGACGCCGGGCGCGGTGAGGGCGGCGTGCACCAGCCGGGCGCAGTCGGCCGGGCTGAGCCAGGTCGCCAGCATCCGGGGCGAGCGCGGCCGGGGGAAGCAGGAGCCGATCCGGATCGACACCGTCTCGACGCCGTACTTGTCGGCGTAGAGCGAGGCCAGGCCCTCGCCGAAGACCTTGGACAGCCCGTAGAAGGTGTCCGGCCGGGGCGGGATGTCGCTGCCGACCGGGCCCTCGCCGGTCAGCGGGGTGAAGCCGACGGCGTGGTTGCTGCTGGCGAAGACCACCCGCCGCACGCCCTCCTGCCGGACGGCCTCGTACAGGTGGTGCAGGCCCTCGATGTTGCTGCCGAGGATGCTGGCGAAGGAGTCCTCCAGCGAGATGCCGCCGAGATGGACCACGGCGTCCACCCCGCGCACGGCCTCGCGGACGGCGGCGGCGTCCCGCAGGTCGAAGGCGAGTGCGTCCTCGGCGCCCTCGACCGGCTTCAGGTCCGCGAGCCGCAGCCGGTAGCCGTACGGGGGGAGCAGCTCGCGCAGCAGGGTGCCGACGCCGCCGGCCGCGCCGGTGAGCAGGATGGTCCGGGGCATCACAGTGTCCTGACGGTGTGGGTCTTGATGTGGTCGAGGTCGAGATCGTCGCCGAGACCCGGGCGGACGGGGAAGTGCACCACACCCTCGGCGTCGATCGCGTCGACGGCGGAGCTGAGGTGCGGCGGCAGCTCGTCGAAGTCGAACCGCGGGTGCAGCAGGCCGCGTTCGTACCAGCGGCCGTTGGTGCTCGCGCCGAGCAGGGCGAGGTTGCCGGAGCCGTTGCCGTGCACCTCGCAGTCCATGTTGAAGGCCTCGGCGAGGTGCAGGGTGCGGACGGCGGGGGTGATGCCGCCGACGTCGGTGGTGCCGGTGCGCAGGATGTCGCAGGCGCCGGAGGTGACCCACTCGGCGCGGGTGAAGTTCTTGCCCCACGCGGTCTCCGGGCCGATCACCGGGATGTCGAGCTGGTCGGCGAGCCAGCGGTAGGAGGAGATCGAGGCCTCCTCCATCGGCTCCTCGTACCAGTAGTAGTCCAACTCCTGAAGGGCGCGGCCGAGTTTGAGCGCCTCGGTGCGCGAGTACCAGTGGTTGGCGTCCAGCATCAGGTCGATGCCGGGGCCGACGGCCGCGCGGACGGCGGTGCAGGCGGCGATGTCCAGGGCGACCGACGGCGCGCCGGGCACCGGGGGCATCCAGGTGTGCAACTTGATGGCCCGGTAGCCCTGTTCGACGAGCTGGACGGCGAAGTCGGCGAAGTCGGCGGGGGTGGCCAGGCCGCCCGGGGTGGTGTCGCCGCACATGGTGGAGGCGTAGGCGGGAGCGCTGCTGCGGGCGCCGCCGAGCAGCTTCCAGACCGGCAGGCCGGTGCGGTGGCCCGCCAGGTCCCACAGGGCCAGGTCGACGAAGCCGAGCGCGCGGTCGGTGAGACCGCCGTGGGCGCCGCGCTGGCGGCGGGCCAGCGACGTCCACAGCCGCTCGCGCTCCAGCGGGTCCTGGCCGAGCAGCGCCGGGCGGATGTGCTTGTCGAGCACGGCCGGGCGCAGGTGGTCGGGCTGGACGAGGACGCGGCCCGCCGCCCCATCGGTGTCGGTGACGGTGAGCAGCGCCTCCTGGACCTCGTGCGCGGGGGAGGGGTGGCGGTGCCCGTGCGCGTCCACGGCGGTACGGGCGACCGTGGTGAAGACTGTGACCTCGATGCGTTCGATCGTCGGGGTCATCCGGCTCACCCGTTCTTGGACTTGTAGTCGGCCTGGGCCTTGGTGAGGGCGTCCGCGACGCTCTTGGCGAAGTCGGCGGCGGACATCTTGCCGAGCAGCACCTTCTGGAACGCGGGCTCGGCGTCCGTCTTGGTGATCTTCGAGTACTGCGGCAGGTAGACCGGCGGCTGGACGAGCTTGGTGCCGGTCGCGTTCAGCAGGTCGCCGGCCTCCTTGGTGATGCCCGACTTCGCGTACCAGTCGTCGGCGTACGCCTCGGTGTTGGCGGGGATCTGGCCGACGTTCTCGTTCCAGTAGCTGTTGGAGGCGTGCGAGTCGAGGAACTCGATGAACTTCCACGCCTCGGCCTGGTGCTTGGAGCCCTTGAACAGGCCGAAGCCGTCCACCGGGTTCGCCAGCACGCTGCTGCCGTCCGGGCCGGCCGGCAGCAGGAAGCCGGCCACCTTGTCGCCGAGCGCCGTCTTCACGTCCTTGGTGGAGCCCAGGTTGTGGTGCACCATCATCACCTGGTTGGCCTGGAACTGGGCGAGCATCTGCGGGTAGGCGTTGGAGACGTCGGCCTCGGGGGTGGTGGTCTTGTACTGGGCGGCGACCTTCTCGATCAGGGCGATGTTCCTCGGGTCGTCGACGGTGGACCTCCCGCTCGCGTCGAACATCTCGGCCACCCCGGAGTAGGCGTAGGCCTCCGAGAGCACCTGGAAGCCGGCGCCGGAGCCGCCGCGAATGGTGAAGCCGTACTGGTTCGCGCCCTTGTCGGTCAACTTGGCGGCGTCGGCGAACAGTTCGTCCCAGGTCTTGGGTGCCGTGAGACCGGCGGCCTTGAACTTGTCGGCGCGGTACCAGATGACGTCCTGGTTGCCGGAGGACGGGAGCTGGAACAGGCCCTTGCCGCCGCTCGCCGCCTTCGAGGTGGCGAGGAAGTTGGCGGCGAGCTTCCCGTTCAGCGCGCTCTTCGCGTACAGGTCGTCGAGCGGGGCGAGCGCCTTCTGCGCGGTGAGCGAGGCGAGCAGCGCGGTGGTGACGCCGCCGACGTCCGGGGTGCTGCTGGAGGCGATGGCGGTGTTGTACTTCTCCGCGACCTCGGAGCTGGTGACGCCGACGTACTTGACCGTGATGTCCGGGTTGGCCTTCTCGAACTGGTCGATCAGGTGCTGGAACAGCGGTGTTCTCGCCGGGCCGGCGTTGTTGTCCCAGTACGTGATGGTGACCTTCCCGCCGCCGGTGTCGGCCGACGAGCCGGAGGAGCCGCAGGCGGTGAGCAGCCCGAGGGCGGCGAGGGCGGCGGCGGTGGTGCGCAGGCGGGCGGACAGCAGGGTGCTGGACATGGTGGGGTCCTGACGTGTGAGTGACGGGTGGGGGGTGCTCAGCCCTTGACGGCGCCGGCGCTCATGCCCTGGACGAGGTACTTCTGGACGAACGCGAAGACCAGCACGACCGGGACGGCGGCCACGACCCCGCCGGCCGCCAGGGCGCCGAAGTCCACGGTGTTCTCGCCGATCGTGGTCTGCAGCCCGACCGGGACGGTCTGCAGCTCCGGGTCGTTGAGGAACATCAGGGCGAAGAGGAAGTTGTTCCAGCTGCCGATGAAGGCGAACGACCCGACGGCGACGATGCCCGGCCGCAGCAGCGGCAGCACCACGGCGAGGAAGGCGCGGATCCGGCCGCAGCCGTCCACCATCGCGGACTCCTCCAGCTCCACCGGGACGTTCCGGACGAAGCCGCTCATCAGGATCATCGCCAGCGGGAGTTGGAAGGTGCTCTCCGCGATGATCAGGCTCCAGCGGGAGTTGATCAGGTCGAGGGTCTGGAAGATGTTGAAGAGCGGGATCAGCATCATCGCGCCCGGCACGAACTGCGTGCAGAGCAGCGCCAGCATGAACAGCCGCCGGCCGCGGAACTCGAACCGGGCTAGCGCGTAGCCGCCCATCAGCGCGAAGAAGGTGACGAACAGCAGGGTGAGCAGGGCGATCCAGACGCTGTTCTGGAAGTAGACCCGGAAGCCCATGCCGTTCCAGACGGTGTTGAAGTGCTCCAGCGTGAGCGGCCACGGCAGCAGCGAGGTGGAGCCGGCCGGCCGCAGCGCGAACAGCAGCATCCAGTAGAACGGGACGACGGTGAAGACCAGGTAGAGCGCGAGCGGGAGGAACAGCCGCAGGATCCGGCTGCCCCGGTCGCCCCGGCGGGCGGCTGCCCCGGCCGGCCGGCGTTCGGCGGCCGGCGGGAGTACGGCGGTGGCGGTGGTCACGGCGGGGCTCTCCACGGGGGTGGTCCGGGAAACGGGGGTGGTCCGGGCAAGGGGAGTGGTCCGGGCAAGGGGGGCGCGCTGAGGGCCGGTCACTGCTGCCGGCCGAACTTGCTGAGCCGCAGGTACAGCACCGAGCAGAACAGCAGGATCACGAACGCCGCCGTGGTGAGCGCCGACCCGTACCCGAAGTCGTAGGACTTGCGGGCGAGTTGGGCGACGTACAGCGGGAGGCTGGTGGTCGCGCCGGCCGGGCCGCCGTTGGTGAGGGTGTACAGCAGGTCGACGTTGTTGAACTCCCAGACGGAGCGCAGCAGTGTCGCCAGCACGATCGCGTCGCGCAGGTGCGGGAGGGTGACGTGCAGGAAGCTGCGCACCCGCCCGGCGCCGTCGATCGAGGCCGCCTCGTACAGCTCCTTGGGTACGGACTGCAGGTCGGCGAGGATGAGGATGGCGAAGAACGGGACACCGCGCCAGAGTTCGGCGACCACGGCGGCGCCGAACACGGTGTCGGGATTGCCGAGCACGGAGGTGCCGGCGTCGCCGACGCCGATCTCCGACAGGTAGTGGAAGACGCCGGTGGCCGGGTTGTAGAGCAGCATCCAGATGCTGGTGGTCAGCACGCCGGAGACGGCCCAGGGCGAGAAGACCAGTGCTCGCGCCATCGCCCGCCCGACGAAGCTCTCGTTGACGATCAGCGCGAGTGCGAGCCCGAGCAGCAGTTGCAGCAGGACCTCGGCGGCGACCCACTTGGCGGAGAAGGCCAGGCTGCTCCAGAACCGGCTGTCGCCGAACATCGTCCGGAAGTTGCCGAGGCCGACGAAGGCGTCGTCGTACGGCTCGTTGACCACGTGGTGCTGGAGCGCGTAGTAGACCACGCTGCCGACCGGGACGAGCAGGAAGACCGCGAGCAGCAGGACGGTCGGGGTGATCAGTGCGTACGGTGCCAGCGCCCGGCGCAGGCGGGGGCCGCGTTGCCCGGTGCGGGGCCCGGCAGCGTGCGGCCCGGCCGTGGGCGGCCTGGCGGTGGTCGTGTCGGCGAGAGCCACGGTGAGCTCGCCTCCTCTCGGGCCTGGTCCACGACGGCCGGTCCCCCGACGGCGGGGTCAGCGGTGCGGCACGGCGATGTGCGGTGGGGGCAGGGGGG